>Ga0265299_10001839_pt1 | contig 22900 bp, 18 predicted proteins | sample AusTroGonzalo_MG_4_FD_193485 | JGI IMG/M metagenome (GOLD analysis project Ga0265299, IMG submission 193485) | Bovine rumen microbial communities from tropical cattle in Woodstock, Queensland, Australia - Gonzalo_02 | ecosystem: Host-associated > Mammals > Digestive system > Stomach > Rumen ... | reverse complement strand
AGGTCGGCCTGCAGCCAAACACGACTCTGACAACCGTCTATCAGGTTCTGCTCGGTCTTGTATTTATCGTCCAGCGGCTCCTGCTCGTTGCCTAAGTCTATGAGTAGCTGATACTTATCCATCCAGTCGTCGAAACCACTGAACTCCTCAATAATCTCATCTTGAATTTCGTTTATTGTCATAGCTCTGATTTTTGCCTGCAAAATTAATAAATTTCCCCTATCCCACCAAACATATCCCATATTAAAATGCGTTAATTATTTGCCCTGATTTTGTTACGCGTTGATAAACAGCACCTTGTGCCGATTCCCTCTAAAACGCACTGCAAAATGCAGCCAAATGGCTCCAAATCTGTTTCTTTCCACCAACAGTTCGTCGAACTTCTGATGCGATTCGTCGGCATAATCCAGCAATATCGCTGCGTAGCGTATCAGCTGCTCCATATTCTCCACGCGGATGTCCACCGCACACCCCGTCAAGTGGTTGCTATTAGCCACCCCACCTATCTTCTTATTCAGCTGCGGCGGTTACCAGAGCAGCGATGACCCAGGCGAGGGCGATTAAGAAAGGAGGTGAACCATGACTAAGAGAGAGACGATTAAGTTCATCGTGCAGATGATTGCGTCAATCGCAACGGCGATTGTTACGGCACTGGGAGCCACATCGTGTATGGGCCAGTGACAATGAAAAAGGAGAAGCATTACCAAGTGCTTCTCCTTATTTTTTGCCTTACTGCATGCGTAGGCACATCATAGTAAGGTCGTCGTTCGGGTCGGCACCATCGCGGTGGGCTTGCACCTCGTTGAAGAGGGTTTCTACAACCTGCTTGGCGCTCTCGAAGTGGGTGTTGCGCAGGATGGATAGTAGCTGGTCGTCGCCAAACTGCTCGTGCTGGCGGTTCTCGGCCTCGTTCAGTCCGTCGGTATAGAGGAACAGCGCGCGGCCCTTGATAGACTCAATCTCCTCGCCTTCGAACTCCAAACCTGGCATCACGCCAATAGGGAAGTTGGGCAGCATCTGCAGGAACTCGCCATGATTCTCGCCACCACCAATGACAGGCGGGTTATGACCGGCATTACAGAACATGAGGTGACCCGACTGCAGATTAACCACGCCCACAAACATGGTAACAAACATGGAAGTGGGGTTCTCGTCGCCCGACAGGGCCTCGTTCATGTGTGTACATATCTCGGCAGGCAGCATCTGCTGGTTGGCCAGCGTACGGAACAGGCGGGTTACCTGAGCCATAAACAGCGAGGCAGGAACACCCTTACCACTAACATCGCCCACGCAGAAGTACAGGCTGTCGCCCTTAAGCAGATAGCCGTAAAGGTCGCCACCAACTTCCTTGGCAGGGGTCATTGAGGCATGCATATCCAGGCCCTCGCGGTTGGGGAACACGCTGGGCAGCATGCTCATCTGTATGTTGCTGGCCACGTTAAGCTCGCTCTCGATAGAGGCTTTCTGGGCGGTGGTAAGCTTGAGTTCTTCGATATACTTTACCAACGACTGCTGCATGTTGCCGAACGAGTGACTGAGCTGGCCTATCTCGTCGGTACGCTCGAAGTTGGGCAGTTCGGCATCGAAATGACCCGAGGCTATCGTCTCGGCCTCGCGCGCCAGACGGTGCAGAGGTTTCAACTCGCGCGTAATCACATTTATAAACACGTACAACATTACCAGCAAGCCTACAAACACAATGGCCATTACGGTGTGGCGCAGGCGGTTGAAGCCGCTGAATATATCGCTCTCGGGGCAAACTATGGCCATAGAGCAGCCTGTTTTGCCCAACGGCTTGTAGAACACGTAGCTATCCTTGCCGTCTATCATCATGCGGCGCATGCCCTCCTCGCCACGCTGCATGGCATGACCAAGTGAAGTTAGAGCCGTATCGGGCTCAAGCATGGTTTGCGTAAAAATGGTTTGGCGGGTAATCTTAGTGCTGTCGGGGTGAACAAAGTACTGGCCGCCTCGACCTATCATGATGCTGTAAGAGTTAGGATAGGGCTTTACCGATGAGATGGTTTGCGACAGCCAGCTGATGGACAGACTGGTGTTGATGACGCCAATAAACGCACCCTTATTGTCTTTGATGGCCTGACAGTAGGTGGTAACCATCTCGTAAGTATTGGTGGGCGCATCAAGATCCATATAAGGATCGGTCCAGCAGGGGTGATTTAACAGCTGAGGCATCAGATACCAGTCCATAAAGAAGTACTGGTAGTTATCGCTACCGCCCTGCAGGGTACGGATGCTGTCGCCCTCGAATTTAGAGTAGGCCGAGAAATAGCGGCCATAATCCTTAAAGAAGTAAGGCTCGAAGGCGATAGAGCACGAATAGAAATCGGGATTGTTACGCAGTGTTCCCTCGCTGTACACAAACATAGAGTCGGCCACGTTGGGATGGCGCTGCACCAGCCACTCGGTCATCTGTGAGGCCACCTCAACACGGTTCAGGATACCCTCTACCTGCAGCGACGTACGCTCCAATATGGTGGTGGCACGATGGATGGCCTCCTGGCGCACCGCCTCGCGCGACTGATAGAACAGGAAACTGAGAGCCGCGATAAAGATAACGGCGGCAAACATTACCACCCACAGGCTAACCCTGATGGACAGCTTACGGCGTATATAGGCTAACATTTTATTCATATCGGCAGACTATCGTTTGTCAATTAACTCCTGGTAGGTTACTTCGCGATCGAGCATGCCGTTCTGATACATCAGGTGGCTGGCCTGCTTAACCATATCGGGGCGCAGACGGAACTCACGTTTCTTCGACTCGCGGTCAACCTGCAATCGCAGCACCTCCTTCAGCATCAGCTGCTGCATAACGTGGTTAGTACCTATCTTCTCCCTGTCTACATACTTCATCACGATATCGAGTGTTTCTTCAGGATGCGCAGCGGCATACTCCCATCCCTTACGGCTGGCCTTGGCAAAGCGATGGGCCTGGTCACGGTGCTTCTCGTAGTAGCTGCGAGTCATGTAAACGCCATCTTCCTGCACGTTATAGCCGTGGTCGCAAAAGCGGTACACGTTCTTATCGGTCACGGTAATGCCTGCCTGCACCAACTGATAGTACTCGTTATAGCTCATGGCCAGAGTGGCATCAAGAGCACCAGCCACAAACAGATTTACGTTCTGGGCAAAGCGAATAAACTCGTAGTTCAGGTGGTCCATAATGCTCATGCAGATGGCCAACTGACCGAAGCCTACGCTCCAGATACCCACCTTGGCACCTTTTTGCTTAAGGGGATCCTGATTGCGGGCCGACACAATAACCATGGCATTATTCATAGATGTTTGCAGAATGTTTACCAATGGTACACCGCCGTCGACAATCTCTAATGCCTGGCAAAGCTGCAGCGTAGTGGCCTGGCACTGGTTATGCTGCAATCGGGCCATGGCGGGCTGTGTAGGCGTGGGGTGCTCAATACGCACATTTAAACCTGCCTCGCGGTAGAAGCCCTTGGCCTCGGCCACATAATAACCGGCAAACTGCGCCTGTGCCGTCCACTGGGGGGTAAACACCATGGTTTCGCCTTGTGCCGCAACTGCAAGCGGCACCATATTAAAGCATAGGGTTAGGATGGCTGTAAGCAGCCGATTCTTAATCTTCATGACTGTATCAACAATATAGTTTAGGTTTCTACGGTGGCAAAGATAGTGTATTTTTTGCAAACTGCCAACGATTTTGTAAACTTTTTGGTATTTCGGGGTTCTTAAGAAAATATAAATCGGGCAATTGGCTGAAAATTAAGCCCATTTGGTTGAAGATTTTTGTGTAGTTCAACCTTTCGGCGTAATTTTGCGCTCAGAAAGTTAGATAGTTAGATTCGTAATTTGATTGATTAAGTTAGTTTTTTCATACATTTATAGGTTTTTGTTAGTAAGAGTAATGATTAGTAATTGGTTGGTGAAAACACAAGAATCAGGGGCGCAGTGATGCGCCCCTGATGTTTTATTGCTGCTCTACCGGTTCTAAGCGGAAGAGTTTATCGCTCGGACGGATTTTGTCGGTTACGGCTATCGACACGCGGGTGCCTTTCTCGGCTACCTCTACAGGGCCGTTGTCGCCGTGAATCTCGTCGGCAGTTACATACATAACGCCTGTTGTGGGGCCTGTAATCAGCATCTTATCGCCCACCTTGAAGGTGTTAGCCTCAACAGTGAACTCGGCCACGCCAAGCTTTGAGAAGTACTTTACGCCCTTGCCAATGTAAACCTTGCGCTCGGTAGCATTGCTGCCGTAGTGCTTGTTCCACTCGCCCATGAGCTGGCCCTGATAGTAGCCATCCCAGAATCCGCGGTTGAACACAGTTGCCAGGCGAGCATCCCACTCGTCCTTCTTCTCCTCGGTAAATGTGCCGTCGAGAACAGACTGAATTGCCTCCTTATAGCAGCGGATGACAGTGTAGACGTATTCAGGACCACGGGCACGTCCCTCAATCTTGAACACACGCACACCCGACTTCATCATGCGGTCTATGAAGCGCACGGTCTTCAGGTCCTTAGGACTCATAATGTACTTATTATCGATGTCGAGCTGATAGCCAGTCTCGTTGTCGGTGGCGGTATACGAACGGCGGCACACCTGTATGCACTCGCCACGATTGGCCGAGCGGTTGGCTGCGTGCAGACTCATATAGCACTTGCCGCTGATGGCCATACAGAGGGCTCCGTGACAGAACATCTCTATGCGAATCTGATTGCCGCTTGGGCCGCAGATGTGCTGCTCTTCAACCTGACGGAAAATCTCGGCCACTTGGTCCATATTAAGCTCGCGAGCCAGCACCACAACATCGGCAAACTGGGCGTAGAACTTCAAGGCCTCGATATTAGAGATGTTGAGCTGGGTAGACAGATGCACCTCCTGCCCCACCTTATTACAATAGGTCATAACAGCCACATCGCTGGCTATCACGGCCGAGATGCCTGCCTCTTTGGCTGCATCAATAATCTCGTGCATCAGTGGTATATCCTCACCATAGATGATGGTGTTAACGGTAAGATAGCTCTTTATGCCATGCTCGTCGCAGGTGGCGGCTATCTCGCGCAGGTCGTCGATAGTGAAAGTAGACGCCGAATGTGCGCGCATATTCAACTTCTCGATGCCGAAGTAGATACTGTCGGCACCAGCCTGAATGGCTGCAGCGAGCGATTCGCGCGAACCTACAGGAGCCATTATTTCGTAATCCTGAATCATTAAAGATTAAACATTAAAGATTAAACATTAAACATTCTTGGCAAAGCCGAGCGAAACATTATTCCAGAGGGAACAAGCCGTAGAGCTTCTGGTCGATGAGCTCGGTTACCATCTTGAAGTCCTCGGGGCGGTCGCCAAACTTGCAGTTGTCGCCATCAACAATAATCAGCGGACCACGATAGGTAGCAATCCAGTCTTCATAACGCTTCTCAAGTCCCTGCAGATAATCAAGACGCATGGTCTGCTCGTACTCGCGACCACGCTTCTGAATCTGAGCCACCAGCGTAGGGATGCTCGAACGGATGTATATCATCAGGTCGGGCAACTTTACCAGCGACATCATCAGGTCGAACAAGTCGGTATAGTTGGCAAAGTCGCGGTCGCTCATCATACCCTGGTCGTGCAGGTTGGGCGCAAAAATGCGCGCATCCTCAAAGATGGTGCGGTCCTGGATAATAGTATCCTTCGACTTCGAAATCTCTACAACCTCCTTGAATCGTTTGTTCAGGAAATAAATCTGAAGATTGAACGACCAACGGGGCATATCTGCATAGAAATCAGCCAGATACGGATTATTATCAACGGGCTCGAAACGTGGTATCCAACCGTAACGATGGGCCAGCAATTTTGTTAATGTGGTCTTGCCACTACCGATGTTTCCTGCTATTGCAATATGCATGATATCTTAACATTAAAGATTAAACATTAAACATTAAAACAATCCAAAGAGGGTTGCGTCGATCTTGTCGATGATGCCGGCAAGATCGCGAGGAGTGTTCAAGAAATCGAGATTATCTTTCTCGATAGTGATTACGCGTCCCTGATACTTGTTGAACACAAAATCGTCATAACGGCGGTTCAGGTTCTGCAGGTACTCAAGCTGGATGGCCTGCTCGTAGTCGCGCCCGCGCTTCTGGATGTTGCTTACCAGATGCGGCACCGATGCACGCAGATATATCATAAGATCGGGCAGTTTTACTACCGACATCATCTGCTCGAACAACTCCATATAAGTCTCGTAATCGCGCTCAGACAGATTGCCCATCTCGCGGTTGTTCTCCATAAACACGTGAACACCCTCGTAGATGGTACGATCCTGAATGATAGTATGGTCGGCCTTGGCGATGTCGATGAGATCGCGGAATCGCTCCTTGAGGAAATACACCTCCATATTGAACGACCAACGGTGAATATCGCGGTAGTAATCCTCGAGATACGGGTTGCTATCAACCGACTCAAACCTTGGCTCCCAGCCATAATGTTTGGCCAGAAGACGGGTAAGAGTTGACTTGCCGCTACCTATGTTTCCTGCTACTGCGATATGCATAATTTCTGAATTAGGTTGCAAAGGTACAACTTTTTTGGCACGAATTGCGCGAATTAACACGAATTATTATAGTTTTCGCGTAAATTCGTGTAATTAGTGCCAATAATTTCGTAACTTTGGCCCCATGAAACTGAAAACAATTGTGGCATGCGGTATAGGGTTGGCAATGCTGGTGGGCGGATGTGCGCACCAAGAGAGCCAATACACACCAAGTGGCAAGCACTTCACCACCGATGTGATGAACCGCATGACACCAATTAAAGATCAGGGCGATAGCGAGACATGCTGGATTTACGCCATGCTGGCCACCATCGAAACCGAACACCTAAGCTGGGGCGACTCGGTTAACCTGTCACCTTATTATATAGAGAAGATGATAGAACGCGAAGCCGACTGCCCCAAGACCAAGCGCGGCGAGCCAACCACCCTGATCAGCATGATTGAGAAATACGGCATCTGTGGATACGACGCCATGCGAAAGCCCGACACGCCTACCCCAAAATGGGTATTCATGCTGGGCGCGCAATACACCCCGCAGGAGTTTGCCCGAAGCGTGTGCAAGCCTGGCGAATACATAGCCCTGATGAGCGACGACAGCAAGCCGTACTATGAGACATCGGAACTGGAAATGCCCGACAACTGGACACACGAGCAGTATCTGAACATACCGATGGACTCACTACTTGCCAGAACGGAACGTTCGGTCAGCGCTCATCACGGCGTGTGCTGGGAAGACAAGAACCACGCAATGGCGATAGTAGGACTGGCGCACGATGAAGACGGCGAGCAATACTTCATCATGAAGAACTCGTGGGGCGACAACGGACCGTACGGCGGTCTGGAATACGTGAGCTACCAGATGTTCTGCAGTGAAACCATAGCCGTAGAAATGACAAAAGAAGCATATTCTAACTAATAAACATAATGATGGTATACAATGAAATAGGTAAAACCGGGATGAAAGTTTCGAATCTGGGATTCGGAGCCTCATCGCTAGGCGGTGTGTTCCATAGCATCCGCGAAGAAGAGGGTATCGAAGCTGTGCACACAGCTGTTGACAACGGCATCAACTTCATCGATGTGTCGCCCTACTACGGCCACCTGAAGGCCGAGACTGTGCTGGGCAAGGCACTGAAAGATATCCCCCGAGAAAAGTACTACCTGTCTACAAAAGTAGGCCGATACGGGCACAACGGAATCAACACATGGGACTACAGCGCAAAGCGCGCACAAGAGAGCGTTTACGAGAGTATGGAGCGACTGAACGTTGACTACATAGACCTGATAAACGTTCACGACATAGAGTTCCAAGGCGATATGGAGGGCGGACTGCAACTGATAGTTGACGAGACGCTGCCTGCGCTGGTTGAACTTCGCGAAAAAGGAATAGTAAAGCATGTGGGCATTACCGACCTGCAGCCCGAAAACCTGAAATGGGTGGTAGAGCACGCTCCTGCCGGCACGGTAGAGAGCATACTTAACTTCTGCCACTATTCGCTGAACGACACTCTGCTGGCCGACTATCTCGGATTCTTCGAGCAGCACAACGTGGGCGTAATCAACGCATCGCCATTCTCAATGGGACTGCTGTCGCAGCGCGGTGCGCCCGACTGGCATCCGGCTGGCAAGGACCTGCAGCGTGCCTGTGCAAAGGCTGCTGCCTACTGCGAGGAGCAGGGCTATCCTATCGACAAGCTGGCCATACAGTTCTCAACAAGCTTGAACCCACGCATAGCCACAACGCTCTTCAGCAGCGCCAACCCAAAGAATGTGCTCAAGAACATACAGTATGTTAATGAGCCAATGGACGAGGCCCTGGTACAGAAGGTACAGGAGATCATCGGCGACCAAATGTTTGTAAGATGGAAAAACTCATAATCGACGCGCACAGTCATCTGTGGCTGAATCAGGACACGGTGGTTGACAACCAGCGCATATGTCAGCTGGAGCCCAACCGCAGTCGCTCGCTGTTCTTCGGCGAGGAGCGCCAGATGCTGCCGCCATACATGATAGACGGACAGAACACCGCCGAGCGATTTCTCAGCAATATGGACTATGCCCAGGTGGCCGCAGCCGTTGTTACACAGGAGTTCATAGACGGCATACAGAACAGCTATCTTATTCAGGTTGCCAACCGCTATCCCGATCGTTTCTTCACATTCGGTATGTTGGACTATCGTCACGCAGGATTCATGGGGGTGGCAGGCAGCGTGGTTGATGCATTCAAGGGCATAAAGATTCCCGCAGCACGACTGCCGCAACAGTTCCTTACCGACGAGATGATGCAGCTGATGCACATGCTTGAAGATAAAGGTAAGATATTAGGCATAGAGCTGCAGGACGGCGATGCACAAGTAGGTCAGATGGAAGAGATTATCCAGGAGTGTCCTAAACTAAAGGTTGCCATCGGTCACTTCGGAATGGTTACACGTCCGGGCTGGATGGAGCAGATAAAGCTGGCCCGCCACAAGAACGTGTTCATCGAGAGCGGTGGCATAACGTGGCTGTTCAACGATGAGTTCTACCCCTTCCCATCGGCCATCTGCGCCATCAAGGAGGCAGCCAACGAGGTAGGTATGGAGAAGTTGATGTGGGGCAGCGACTATCCGCGCACCATCACCGCCATCACCTACAAGATGAGCTACGACTTCGTAGAGAAATCGACAGAGCTAACTGCCGACGAGAAGCGCCTGTTCTTAGGCGAGAATGCAAAGAAATTCTTCGGTTTCGGCACCCTGCCCGATCTGCCCTACATCAAGAACATGAGCGAATAAAAAATAGTGAAATAGTAAATTGTCAAATAGTCAAATAGCCCAATGAAAGCAATACAGATTTCTGGCGAGCGCCAGATGGAAATAGTAAACATAGCCGAACAAGAGCTGAAAGCTAACGAGGTGCTGCTACGCCTTGAGTATATAGGATTCTGCGGTTCCGACCTGAACACATGGCTAGGTAAGAACCCAATGGTAAAAATGCCCGTAATACCCGGTCACGAGGTGGGCGCTGTTATCGAGAAGGTGGGCGCCGATGTTCCCGACACACTAAAACCAGGTATGGTGGTGACCTGCAATCCATACACCAACTGCGGAAAGTGTGCTTCGTGCCGCAACCAGCGTGTAAACGCCTGCGAGCACAACGAGACACTGGGTGTGCAGCGTAACGGCGCTATGCGCGAGTTCATCGCTCTGCCTTGGGAGAAGATTATCCCAGCCGAGGGACTCGACCCACGCACCTGTGCACTCATCGAGCCTATGAGCGTAGGTTTCCACGCAGTGAATCGCGCTCAGGTTACTGATATTGACACTGTTGTTGTCATCGGTTGCGGAATGGTGGGCCTCGGCGCTATTGTGCGCTCGGCTCTGCGCGGCGCAACAGTAATAGCTGCCGACATCGACGACGAGAAGCTGGCACTGGCCAAGGAGCTTGGTGCTACATACACCGTTAACACCAAGACCGAGGATGCTCACGCAAAACTTCAGGAGTTTACCGCAGGCTTCGGCCCCGACGTTATCATCGAGGCAGTTGGCAGCGCTCCAACATATCAGATGGCAGTGAACGAGGTGGCCTTTACCGGTCGTGTTGTCTGCATCGGATATGCAAAGACCGATGTTTCGTTCCAGACAAAGTTCTTTGTTCAGAAGGAACTCGACATCCGTGGTTCGCGCAATGCTCAGCCAGCAGATTTCCGTGCAGTTATCCATTACCTGCAGCGCGGCACTTGTCCTGTCGACCGATTGATAAGCAACGAGGTAGCACCCGAGGATGCGCCCGAGGCTATGCGCCAGTGGGCTGAGAACCCAGGCAAGGTATTCCGTATATTAGTTCACTTCTAAAAACCTGTTCCTACAACAATGGAAAAGCAACAACAATCTCTGATAATAAAAGACGGAGTGAACTATCTCGTTCCGTTTATCCTTGTTACATTCTGTTTCGCACTTTGGGGATTTGCCAACGATATAACCAACCCTATGGTCAAGGCGTTCTCAAAGATATTCCGCATGAGCGTTACCGACGGCACGCTGGTTCAGGTAGCTTTCTACGGAGGTTACTTCTGCATGGCATTCCCTGCAGCCATCTTCATCCGAAAGTTCTCTTATAAATCGGGCGTACTGATGGGTCTCGGCCTTTATGCCGCTGGTGCCCTACTGTTCTTCCCCGCCAAGGCTATCGGCATCTACGGATGTTTTCTCATAGCCTACTTCATCATGACATGCGGACTCTCGTTCCTCGAAACAAGCTGTAATCCCTACATTCTGACAATGGGCCCCGAGGAAACAGCAACCCGCCGACTGAATATGGCGCAGTGCTTTAATCCTTGCGGTTCTATCATCGGAATGTTTGTAGCCATGAACTTTATTCAGGCCAAACTGAATCCAATGAGTAGCGATGAGCGCGCACTGCTGAGCGACAGCGAGTTTGAGGCACTCAAGAACTCCGACCTTAGTGTGCTCATATCGCCCTACCTCATTATCGGACTGGTAATCGTTGGAATGCTGATGTTGATGCGATTCACCAAGATGCCAAAGATAGGCGATGCCAATCACGACATACACTTCCTGGTTACCATCAAGCGTATCTTCTCGCTTAAGTACTACCGCGAGGGTGTGATAGCCCAGTTCTTCTACGTGGGCGCACAGATTATGTGCTGGACCTTTATTATACAATATGGTACGCGCGTATTTATGGCCGAGGGAATGGAGGAGCAGGCTGCCGAGGTTCTGTCGCAGCAATTCAACATATACGCCATGCTGTTCTTTATCTGCTCGCGATTCATCGCCACATTCCTTATGAAATACATCAAACCAGCCATGCTATTGGCCATATTCGGTGTGTTGGCAATGGTGTTCACCGCAGGCGTAATCGTGCTGCAGGATCGCACAGGATTATACTGCTTGGTTTGCGTTAGCGGATGCATGTCGCTTATGTTCCCAACTATCTACGGTATCGCACTCTACGGGCTTGGAGATGATGCTAAGTTCGGTGCAGCAGGACTCATCATGGCCATTCTTGGTGGTTCGGTTCTGCCCCCGCTACAGGCAATGATTATCGACGAGGGTACAGTGTTGGGCAACTTCCCTGCAACAAATGCATCATTTGTGCTACCGTTGTTCTGTTTCCTTGTGGTTACAGTTTACGGATATAGAATTCATATTAAAAAACACTTATAAACAATGAAGAAATTATTAATTTTACTAACTACATGTCTTTGGGTGCTCAGCCTGTCGGCTCAGCAGCCCGTATCTCCAAACGGAAAGCTTTTGGTTACTAATACCGCCAAGGGCATAACTGTTTATTACCAGAATAATAAGGTCCTTGATGTGCCTGCACTTGGCTACGAGGGTTATAAGAACGGCAAACTGAAATGGAAGTTCGCCGGTATGGTGAAGGCCGACTACCAGATGATAGCTGGTAAGAAATCTATTTGTACCAACGAGGCCAACGAGTACAAGGCCACTCTTAGCAGCAATCTGCAACTTGTGCTACGCCTTTACAACGATGGTGTTGCCTTCCGCTACGAACTGAGCGGACTAAAAGGAAAGCTGCCCAAGGAACTAACCGCCTACCAGATTCCAGAAGGCACCAAGCGCTGGATGATGCAGTGGACCGACAGCTACGAGGGATTCTTCCCCCTGAACACTACCGGCAAGATTAAGCCTATAGGTCGCATGGCAGGTGTGGTAAAATCGCCCGATGGTTATAACCTGCGCTGGGGATTCCCCACATTGGTAGAGCCTCAGGATGGTGTATTCATGCTGCTTTCGGAGGCTAACATCGAGCGTAACCAGGCTGCTGCATGCCTATATACCGAAGGCAATCTGCTGCGCGTAACACCCGATGTGAACGAGGTAAAACTAAGAGGCAAGTGGCACAGCCCTTGGCGCATAGCCATCATCGGCTGCATGAGCGACCTTATCCAGAGCACCTTGGTAACCGACGTGAGCGAGCCTTGCAAACTTAAGGATACAAGCTGGATTAAGCCAGGTGTGGTATCATGGATTTACTGGGCATACAATCACGGATCGAACGACTACAACATCATCAAAAAGTATGTTGATATGGCTGTTACCCTGAAACTGCCTTACGTACTGATTGATGCCGAGTGGGACGAGATGAAGGACGGCAAAACTATCGAGGACGCCGTAGCCTATGCCAACTCGAAGGGTGTTAAGCCAATGATATGGTACAACTCATCAGTAGGCTGGATTGACGGAGCCCCAACACCAAAGTTCCGTTTGAACAAGCCAGAGGATCGCGAAAAAGAGTTTGCATGGTGCGAAAAGATTGGTGTGGCTGGTGTAAAAATCGACTTCTTCTCGGGCGACTGTCAGCGCGACATGACTTACTGCATCGACCTATTGGAGAGTGCAGCCAAGCATCACCTGTTGGTAAACTTCCACGGAGCCACTGTTCCCCGCGGATGGCAGCGCACCTACCCCAACCTCATGTCGACCGAGGGAGTTTACGGTGCCGAATGGTACAACAATGTTCCAACATTTACCAAAGCAGCTGCCAGTCATAACACCACACTGCCTTTCACACGCAACATCATCGGTCCAATGGACTATACTCCCTGCACCTTCAGCGATTCGCAGCATCCTCACATCACCAGCGATGCTCACGAGCTGGCTCTAACCGTACTCTACGAGAGCGCCCTGCAGCACTTGGCCGACAAGCCCGAGAGCTATCTCGTTCAGCCTCAGCAGGTACAGGATTTCTTCGGACAGCTGCCTACCGTTTGGGACGAGACCCGCTACGTAAGCGGTTATCCTGGCGAGAGCGTAGTACTGGCCCGTCGTAGCGGCTCAACATGGTATGTAGCTGGCATCAACGGTACCGATGATAAAAAGACTCTTGATGTAGACCTGAGCTTTATCGATGGCGGCGAGCACAGCGTACAGATGTTTGCCGATGCCGATCCAAGCAAGTATCAGCTTGCAGCCGAGAAAGACTGGCTCATAACCAATGGCAATCAGATTCCTCGCGAGATAGCAACCCAGCCACGAGGCGGATTTGTACTTGTAATCAAATAAAAACAAACACTTATGAAGACTGTTATACTAGACGGATTTACAGCTAATCCAGGCGATTTGTCTTGGAGCGAGCTTGAGAAACTGGGCGAGCTTATGGTCTACGACCGCACCAAGCCCGAGGAGACGGTGGCAAGAGCTGCCGATGCAGACATTGTTCTTACGAACAAAGTGATTATCAGCCGAGATGTTATGGCCCAGTTGCCTAAGCTGAAATATATCGGCGTGCTGGCCACAGGCTACAACGTGGTTGACATTGAGGAGGCTCACAAGCGCGGCATTATTGTTACCAACGTGCCTGCCTACAGCACCGAGAGTGTAGCTCAGATGGTGTTTGCACACCTGCTGACAGTTACCAACCGCGTTGAGCACTATGCCACACAGAACAGAGCAGGACGATGGAGCAACAACCCCGACTTCAGCTACTGCGACACATTGCTATCCGAGTTGGCTGGCAAGACCTTCGGTATCGTAGGTCTCGGCAATATCGGTATGCGCGTGGCTCAGATAGCACAGGCCTTCGGCATGAAGGTAAAAGCACTAACCAGCAAGAGCGCTCTGCCCGCAGGCATTGAGAAGGTTGAGCTTGAAGAACTGCTGTCAACGGTAGATGTTCTGTCGCTGCATTGTCCGCTTACCGACGGCACCCGTCATATCATCAATCGCGACTCATTGAAGAAGATGAAACCATCGGCAATCCTCATCAACACAGGTCGCGGTCCGCTGATTGACGATCAGGCCGTAGCCAATGCTCTGGCCGAAGGAAAGCTCTATGCCTTCTGTGCCGATGTGCTGACAGAAGAACCGCCAAAGGCCGATAATCCGCTATTAGGACAGGCTAATGCCTACATAACTCCGCACATAGCATGGGCCAGCTACGAAGCCCGCATACGTCTGATAAAGATAGCAACGGATAATGTAGCCGCATTCATCAACGGAAATCCTATTAATAAGGTATAAAAAAGAATCCTCGCCCGGAAATGAGCGAGGATTTTTTATTCAGAATCTACCACAATTGCTTAGCTCTTCAAACAGCAAAGGCACAAACGAGCCATTATTGTTATCCTGGCCAACACGTACCATAATCAGATTCTTATATGGATTAACGTACAGCACCTGATGACCTATACCCAAAGCATAATAACCAGGGAATTCGGCTTTTTTAGCACCAACGTTACTCATGTTATACCAGTTGAAATGGTATCCCTCGTTGCTTTCATCATAAGCACCTGTCTGACGCACCCATTCTTCGCTTACAATGCGTTTGCCGTCCCACATGCCGCCATTAAGATAAAGTCGACCAATCTTTGCAAGATCCTTCATTGTTAGTGATATTCCTCCAAAGGTGTGGGCAACATCACGCTTATGACTATCTACATTAACAATCGCCACCGACTCCATATGCAAAGGTTTCCACACCTTCTCGCTCATGTAGTCAGCAAAATGCTTGCCTGAGGCACGCTCTATGACAACACCCAGAATCTGTGATGTCATACTTTCATAGTAATGCTCAGTGCCAGGCTCCTTACGGAACTTCAGTCCACGTATCTGCTTCATCACGTTATGACCATAGTTCAGCTTAGCCATAGCGTTCAGTCGTTTAAAGTTTTTCAGTTTGAGCGAATAGGTATCATCAAAGTCCAGACCGCTCTGCATATCAAGCAGATGTCTGATTTTGAGTTTCTGCCACATAGGATCTTTTTTCTTGAGCTCAGGCAGATACTGCGTAACATCATCGTCAATACTGCGGATATAACCATCATCAACAGCAATACCACACATCAGCGATGTGATTGATTTAGAGACAGAGAATACTGTAGCCAAGCGGTCGGATGTCATCTCGCCCCAGTATTTCTCGTAGATAATACTGTCGTTATGGATAATCATAAGCCCCTGAGTCTTGCTTTTCTTATCCATTGCCTTAGGTAAAGTGGCATTCTTATAATACTTACCCTGGTTAAAGAAGTGCAGAGTGTCTATCCAACTTGCCTGATTCTTGGCAACATGGAAACTGAACACTTTATCACCATTGGCGATAGTATCATGCGGATGATTGACGAAACTGAATATCCCAGGTCCGCCCTTACCATCCTTTCTTAATCCTCGTATTATCGAGCATGAGGTCATAGTTGCGCCAAGCGCAGCTATCAGTAAATAGCTGATTAATTTTGTTCTCATATTTTTATGTTAGTTTACTTTTAAGCACATCATTGTGAGGTCATCGTTTACTTCGGCCCCATTACGGTATTTCTCTACTTCTGCCTTCATTATCTCCACTACCTGCTGGGCTGTGTCATAGCGTGTGCTGCGCAGATTTTCAATCAGTCGCTTCTCGCCGAACTGTTCCTGTTTCTCGTTTTCAGCCTCGTTTAGTCCATCGGTATAAATAAATAGTGCACGGCCCTTGATGGTGTCAATCTGCTCACCAACATAATTAAGGCCTTGCCACAATCCTATTGGAGCATTCGCCTCCATCTTGAGGAAGTCACCCTGATTCTTACCACCGCCGATAACCGGTGAGTTGTGCCCGGCATTACAGAAGTCAAGATGACCTGTCTGCATGTCAAGCATACCAACAAACATAGTAATAAACATACCATTGGTATTATCGTTACCTGCCAGTTCCCTGTTCATCCGGGTACATATCTCAGCAGGCATCATATCCTGATGTGCTAATGTACGGAACAAACGTGTAGCTTGTGCCATAAACAACGATGCAGGTATACCCTTTCCGCTAACATCGCCCACAGCAAAGTAGAGCATATTCTCGCGAATAACATATCCGTACAGGTCGCCACCAACTTCCTTGGCAGGAGTCATCGAAGCATACATATCAAGACCCTCGCGCATAGGGAACTCATGTGGCACCATACTCATCTGGATGTCGCGGGCGATGCGAAGCTCCGATTCTATACGTTCTTTTACTGCAGTAGTCTCTTCAAGCTGATCGTACGCCACTTTCAATTCTTCGTGAGCCACTTCCAAACGCTTTGCAGCACGATGACGGTAGAATATAAAGATGGCGAGTGCCACAATTATCAATACAAATACGATGGCCATACCAACAAACCTCTGATGCGACAAAGAGGCCTCCTGCTCAGCTATCTGACGGTCTTTCTCCTGAGTTTCATAGATAGTAGCCAGCTCGGCAGCATCGTCATTCTTCTGCCATACAATAGCCGAATCCAGGGCATCGAGTATTCGCAGACCAATAGCGATGGTTGAGTCGCGATAGCCTGCTCCGGCATTAGCACGATACTTCGGAAAGACATACTGCTGGATAATATCGAGAGTAGGTTTGGCCATTCTGCGACGTATCTCGTTCTCGATATCGGCATAGCTCTCAGCAGCCTCAGCATATCGGCCTGACGCCAACTGATATTCGCCAGGAGCATGCTCTATTCCTTTCTTGTAGCTCTCGCTGTTCTGATAAGCAGCAAAATAATATTCAGCCTTATCTCGCTGACCTAATCCAAGATAAGCACGCGATTTGAAACTGCAGATACGAGCATACTGCCTATCGGCCACATCCGCACTACCTTTTGGATTCTTCTTATAGAGTTCAAGCAGTTTATCGGCACGTGCCGACCATTGCAGCGCCTGTTCGTATAGGTGCGAATCGATACAGAACAGCGTTGTGTTATTGGCTGTTATCAGGGCATTCATGTTCGAGAGGTCAGTAGTATCCATCTCGATGGCCTGATTATAATAATCGTACGACTCCTCGAAACTCTTAGCAGCTTCGTCATAACGGTGCATCTTCAACTGACAGATACCTATATCGCCATATTGTATACCTATTTCCATAGGATTGCCAACAGCCGATTTCTTCATTTTGTCAAGAGCCATAAGCGAAATGCGAAGAGCCCCCTCGAAGTCATGGCGACCTTGCAATTTATTTGCATACAACGCTGCACATCTGTAATAGACACGCTCTTCCTTTTCGCCCTTAACTTCAGTTTCCAACACCTTATCCCAATAGATATCACCATTGCGGATATGATCTGTCTGGTAGTTAATGTTTCCGCGTTCAAAGTTAGCACGTATCGGTCCAATCTCCTTTATTTTCTCCAAGCTGTCGACTACTGCGTAAACAGAATCCACATTCTTTAGATGACGAGCCCAGAAAATCAGACTGTCTACATGTTTGTCTCTTATCGAGTCTTGCACAGTATACATTGTCCCTTTTTTACCCTGTTGGCACGACGTTATGCAGAAGCATCCCATCATCACTGCCAGCATCAAAGGCTTAATTGTTCGTTTTATGCTGATCATACTTTCTTAGTTCTCTAATTACGGCTGCAAATTTACTAAAAAATCTTTAAACTCATCCTATAATCAAATCTTTTTTATTATCTTTGCCAAATCAAAACAATCACAAAAAATAGACTGTGTATGAAGGATTTTAATTTCTATGCCCCAACAGAGGTGGTATTCGGAGAACAGAGTGAGGAGCAGGTAGCTGCTCTGGTTAAGAAGTATGGCGGTACAAAAGTGTTGGTTCACTATGGCGGACAGAGTGCCAAACGTTCTGGTCTGCTCGACAAGATTTGCGGTTTACTAAGCGATGGCGGCGTTGAGTTTGTTACGCTGGGAGGCGTAGTGCCCAATCCCCGTTTGTCGTTGGCTCAGCAGGGCATTGAACTCTGCCGCAAAGAAGGTATCGACTTTATCCTGGCAATAGGTGGAGGTAGTGTTATCGACTCGGCTAAGTGCATCGGTTACGGTGTACCTTTCGAGGGTAACGTGTGGGATATCTACATGGGCAAGGCCGAACCCAAGACTATGTTGCCCGTTGCAGCAGTACTTACCATTCCTGCTGCAGGTAGCGAGATGAGCGAATCATCGGTTATCACCAACGAGGATGGCGATATAAAAGTGGGCTATTCCAACAATCTGAGTCGCCCAAAGTTTGCTATTCTGAATCCTCGTCGCACCATGACATTGCCACCTTACCAGACGGCTGCTGGTGTTACTGATATGATGATGCATACCATGGAGCGTTACTTTACCAAGGACGATGATATGGACTTCACTACCGATTTGGCCGAGGCAGCACTGCGTAGTATCAAGAACGCTGTATTCCCTGTACTCAAGAATCCTGAGGATTATCGCTACCGTGCCCAGATTATGTGGGGCGGCTCGCTGATGCATAACGATTTGACAGGTTGCGGCGCTACTGGCGACTGGGCAACCCACCAGTTGGAGCACGAGCTCAGCGGTATGTTCGACGTAACTCATGGTGCCGGTCTGGCAGCCATCTGGCCAAGTTGGGCCCGCTATACCATGCACGAGAATCTGCGTCGCTTCGTACGCTTTGCTGTTAACGTTATGGATGTACCCAACGACTTTACCGACCCCGAAGGCACAGCCGAGAAAGGAATCCAGGCTATGGAGCGTTTCTATCATGCCATCGGTATGCCTATCAATATTAAGGAGTTGATTGGTAAGGACATCACCGACGATGAAATCAAGGAGATGGTACGCAAGTGCAGTCGGAACAACACTATTACCTGCGGTTGCTTGAAGGTGCTGAAGGCCGAGGATATGGAGAAAATCTATAAAATGGCTCGCGGATGAAGATATTAATGATAGGTGGCACGGGCACTATCAGCTCGGCCATCACCCGACAATTAGCAGCTGCAGGTCACGACCTGTGGCTGCTTAATCGTGGCACTCGCAAAAACGAGGTGCCTGCTGGAGTTACACAGATAATTGCCGATATCGACGACGAGCAGAAGGTGCCCGACCTTTTGGGCGATAACACCTTCGATGCTGTGTGCGAATTTATCGGATTCCTGCCCTCGCAGGTTGCGCGCGACGTGCGATTGTTTAAAGGTCGTACCCGCCAGTATGTTTACATCTCGTCGGCTTCGGCTTACAACAAGCCCGCTGCCAACCATGTAATTACCGAGGGTACCACTTTAGCCAACCCCTACTGGGAATACTCACGTAACAAGATAGCTTGCGAAGAACTGCTGCAGAAGGAGTATCGCGAGAACGGCTTTCCCATCACTATCGTACGCCCTTCGCACACCTACTGCGAGCGCGGAGTACCCGTAAGCGTACATGGTCCTAAAGGCTCGTGGCAGGTACTTAAGCGCATGATGCAGGGCAAACAGGTTATCGTAAATGGCGATGGATCGTCGCTTTGGACAGTAACCTGGAACGAGGATTTTGCGCGTGGGTTTATCGGTCTGTTAGGTAATCCCAAGGCTATTGGCGAGGCTTTCCAGATAATGAGCGACGAGCAGCTGTCGTGGAATCAGATTTACCAGTGCGTGGCCAATGCTTTGGGCGTGGAGTTCAAGCCCTATTACGTAGCATCCGAATTCCTTGCAGCCACATCGCCTAAGGAGTGGGACTTTACAGGCAATCTGCTTGGCGACAAGAGCCTTACTGTAGTGTTCGACTGCACAAAGCTCAAGCGCGCCGTACCTGGATTCCAAGCTACTACCCGTTTCGACGAGGGCGTACGCCGTTGCGTAGCCTACATCCTTGCTCACCCCGAACTGCAGATAGAGGATCCCGAGTTCGACAAATGGTGCGACCGCGTCATCGCCGCCCAAGAACAAGCCAAGCACTCCATCTAAATTATTAAGGCACGGATTACGCAAATTTCACGATTTTTTACGCTGATGTAAAATTTTTCGTGTTAATTCGCGTAATTCGTGCCAAAAAAATTGTACCTTTGCAGCCAAAAATTGGATAGCATATGGAATCAAAGCTTGTAATTTATAATACGTTGACGCGACAGAAAGAGCGTTTCGAGCCGCTTCACGCCCCCAATGTGGGCATGTATGTTTGTGGACCAACAGTGTATGGCGATCCCCATCTGGGACACGCCCGTCCTGCCATTACTTTCGACCTGGTGTTCCGTTACCTGAAGCACCTGGGCTATAAAGTAAGATATGTACGCAACATCACCGACGTAGGTCACTTGGAGCACGATGCCGACGAGGGTGAGGATAAGATTGCAAAGAAGGCACGCCTGGAGCAGCTTGAGCCTATGGAGATAGCACAGTACTACACCAACCGCTACCATAAGTATATGGATGCACTCAACGTGCTGCGCCCATCTATCGAGCCTCATGCTACTGGTCATATCATCGAGCAGCAGCAGCTGGTTCAGCAGATTATTGATAACGGATTTGCTTACGAGAGCAATGGTTCTATCTACTTTGATATCGAGGCTTACAACAAGAAGTTCCAATATGGCATACTTAGCGGTCGCTCGCTCGAGAACGTAAAAGATGCCAGTCGTGAGCTTGACGGTGTAGGCGAAAAGCATAATCAGGCCGACTTCGCTCTGTGGAAGAAGGCTCAGCCCGAGCATATCATGCGCTGGCCATCACCTTGGAGCGACGGATTCCCCGGCTGGCACTGTGAGTGCACTGCTATGGGCCGCAAGTATCTTGGTGAAGAGTTCGATATTCACGGAGGCGGTATGGACCTGGTATTCCCACACCACGAGTGCGAGATTGCACAGGCACAGGCTTCAATGGGTCATCCTGCCGTTAAGTACTGGATGCACAACAACATGCTTACCATCAACGGACAGAAGATGGGTAAGTCGTATAATAACTTCATCACCCTTGAGCAGTTCTTCACCGGCAATCACCCACTGCTGAAGAAGGCCTACTCACCAATGACCATCCGTTTCTTTGTGCTCAGCGCACACTATCGCGGCACCGTAGACTTCTCGAACGAAGCCTTGGAAGCAGCCGAGAAGGGACTGGAGAAGATGATGAACGCTATTGCCGACCTGGATCGCGTACAGGTATCAGACAAGTGTGATGCCGATACCGAGAAGGTTGTTAAGGCACTGCGCCAGAAGTGCTACGATGCAATGAACGATGACCTTGCTACACCTCAGGTTATAAGCAACCTTTTCGAGGCCTGCACCGTAGTAAACAAACTTACCGACCACAAGGCTACCATCTGTGCCGAGTGTCTGAAGGAACTGAAGGAGACCATGCACCTCTTCGCAGAAGACATCCTTGGACTCAAGGCCGAGAAGAGCGGAACAAACGATGAGCGCGAGGCTGCCTTTGGTAAGGTAATGGATATGGTACTCGAGTTGCGTGCCAAAGCCAAGGCCGATAAGGACTGGGCTACCAGCGATAAGATTCGCGATGAACTTGCAGCAGCAGGTTTCGAGGTTAAGGACACTAAGGATGGTGTTACCTGGAAACTTAACAAATAAACAACAAAAAGAAATCCTCGCCCAGTTTTGAGCGAGGATTCTTTTTTTATTTATATCCTAATCCTATATAACTGTGCGCAGGCAGTTTTACTTCAAACACCGTTGACCCATCAGGATAGCCAAAGAAACGGTTTCTGAAGAACATCATCTGGGGTTTGGGCTGTTCAACTGGTTTCAGTTGCTCGCCTGTCAGCAGGTTACGCATATTTGTAACCTTGTCACAAACCACCACCTTTATGTTTACCGGTTCATCGTTAAAGTTCTCCACCACCATTGTCTTGTTGTCATAAGGGAAGAAAGCCACCTTCGATGGTCCCTCGATATATGCACCCACATCCTTACTCATCGCACGGCGTATCACGTTCAGTGCTCCAGCGGGGAAGTCATACAGATTACCATAGTCATCAGGTATGGTTAGTACAAACAGCATACCTTTTGAATAGGTATCGCGCAGAAGTATAGGATAGCCCGACACACCACCGTTCAACGGACGTCCGGCACTTACCACCTCCCATGCATCATTAGTAAAGTACTTAACCTGCGGGATTATGAACTCACGCTCCGACTTGCCGCTCCAACCAAAGTCATTTACTATAGCCTTCAGGTCGCCACAATACAACTCGCACACATCAGCTATCTCATTTCGTATGGCCTTCAGCAGTCCTGTGGTAATAATCACATCGCCACCCTTCTTTAGCTGCTCCTTAATCTTCTCTACTATCTTTTTATCCTTAGCAGCTTGCTCTGTCAGCAGAATCTGCTGACGGTCAGTAAGGAATTTGGGATGCATATCCATAGGCAAACCAATCATACCCAGATAGTTCTGCAGAAAGTCTTCACCCGACGAATGATACGGTTTGTACGACACCAATCCCACAGGGTTACCAAGCTGTCCTACCAGTTTATCCGTCTGATGCAGCGTAACGTCGGCATATCGCGCCATTGTGGTAGGCGTTATGGTCTTGCCATTACGGGTATATGGTGCCACCATCTGGTCGTAATTAAAACTGCTGGCAGCCTCCTGCCATTTGGCACGCTGCTGTGGAGTAATCTTTACCTCATACAGCTGCATGTAGTTCCACAGTATTATCTCTGGAGTCTTGCTCAGCATTGTCAGATGCAGTTGCTCG
>Ga0265299_10001838_pt1 | contig 22928 bp, 10 predicted proteins | sample AusTroGonzalo_MG_4_FD_193485 | JGI IMG/M metagenome (GOLD analysis project Ga0265299, IMG submission 193485) | Bovine rumen microbial communities from tropical cattle in Woodstock, Queensland, Australia - Gonzalo_02 | ecosystem: Host-associated > Mammals > Digestive system > Stomach > Rumen ... | reverse complement strand
TGTGCTGCTGATGGCTGATTATAACGAGGAGACGGTTGTAGCGCCTTGGTATCAGTACAGAGATGCGTACAACTCCGTTTATATAGCATCAGGCGTGACGAATGTGGGTAATCTGGCTTTCAGTCAGAGTCCGAATCTTCGTTTTGTTGATCTGGCATCTACCGTTACTTCGTTAGGCAGCTATTGCTTCTACGACTGTCCCGCTCTGCACGTTCTTAACCTGCCGGAGAGTGTGACCACCGTGGGAGATAACTCGCCGTTTGGCGGCAGCACAACCATCACGGCTACCATATACAATAGTCACGTCTTTGTTCGTTTGCCGCAGGAATATGCCGGTGAATATACCGTTGCTGAGGGAACAACCGTCATCGCTTCGGATGCATTCAAGGGATGTAATATGCTTACCTCGGTTGTTTTGCCAAACTCTGTTTCCACGTTGGCGGGTAGCTCCACCTTCGAGAATTGCTCGGCGCTTGGTGCGGTCAATATCCCTGATGGCATAACTACCTTAGGTTTGTATACGTTCTCGGGTTGTAGTTCGTTGCAGTCCATCGATCTGCCGGCCTCTATCACGTCGCTGGGCAGCTACTGCTTCGGTGAATGTGCGTATGTCGAGTCTATCACCTGCCGCGCTACCACACCGCCTGAAGCCAACGGCTCCACGTTCGCCGGTGTCAACTACATGATCCCTATATACGTGCCGCAGTCCTCACTCGAGCAATACCCCGCTACCGATGGCTGGAGTGGCTTCACCGATTACCGTGCTATAGAGGAAGGTCCGCAACCTTGCGTACTTGCTTCCGGCGAATGTGGCGCACAAGGCGACAACCTGACCTGGGTGCTCGACTGCGACAGTGTGCTGACCATCAGCGGCGAAGGCGAGATGCCAAGTTCGTATTCTTCCAATGCTACTCCATGGTATCAATACGGACCAGCTATCAAGCACATCAATATCGAGGAAGGCGTAACCAAACTGGCACTGAACGCATTCTCTAACGCAGGCACATACGCCAACTACCCGAACGTACGTACGCTAACTATCCCAAGCACCATGGGCGCTCCGATTGAGACCAGTTTCTTCTACGGCTGCCAATTCACCTCGGTTACCATCAATTCCGACACCATTGCCGGGAAGGCTTCGTACTCCTCGAACAGCAGTCTGCAGACCAAGTTCGGCGCACAGGTCGAGGAGTATATCTTCGGTGATAATGTGCGCTCGATTGCTAACTTCGCATTCTACAACCAGAGTCCTGACAGTCTGCGCTCGATCATCCTGCCTGAGGGGCTGGAGGCCATCGGCAACTGGGCATTTGGATACATCGAGCACCTGACCTCTGTCACTATCCCCTCCACCGTGCAAACGATTGGCACTGACGCGTTCGCCGGCTGTTCGAACCTGCGCAGCATAGAACTGGGTGAGGGACTGATGACCGTCAACGGTCAAGCCTTCTGGATGTGTGACAACCTGACGCATGTCACCTGCTATGCCATGAATCCGCCGACACTCAACTCGACTGCGTTCGACCACAACAACAACGATACATTGTTCGTCCTCTGCGAAGCCAAGGCATTCTACCAAGAGGCTGACTACTGGAAGAACTTCGGCAAGATCATGTGCCCGGACGATACCATCGGCGGTTACACCGAGCCGGATGCTCCGGAACAGATAACTTTTGCTCTTGATTCCTCGTGGAAGTTCATCATGCTGCCTACCATATTCGGCTTGATGCAAGATGATATCATCGTGGACGGCGGCGAGATAGAGTGGGGTATATACAATAGCGAGCAACGCGCATCGGGCATGTCAGGCTGGCGGGGCTTTGTGCCCTCGAGCGGCTTTAGCACCTCGCGTTCGTATATCGTCCGCGCACGCAACGGTAGTGCAACGCTTACCATCAATGTTCCCGAACAGGCTCGCGAAAAAGCCGGGGCAGCTATTCCGTTCGCATACTATGAATCCACTCATGCTGAGAATGCCAACTGGAACTTCCTGGGCAACCCCTACCCATTCAGCTACAACATCACAGCTGCCTTGGAAGCCCAAGGCATAGAATCGCCGATAACCGTCTGGAACGGAAGAGGCTACGAAATGTTTACACCGGGTATTGATGAGAAGATCCTCACCCCGTTCGAGGCCTTCTTTATCCAGATGCCTGAAGGCGGAACAGAAGTGCTTCAGTACACACCGGAATATATCGATGACAGCAGTAGCACAAACACCGGCAACAACAGCGTAGCCGATGCTAACGGCGCATTGCCCGGTTATTTCACGATCAACACCAGCAAACAGAAAGTGCAATTCTCGCGTGGCAACCTGCAATATCAGGCTTCGACCAACACATGGCAGTTCGCAGAGAATCAGTACGAAATTGTAGGTGATGGCAATGCCAATATCTCTTCTGCCTACGATGGCTGGATAGATCTGTTCGGCTGGGGAACGGGCAATAATCCTACCAAAACCAGCACCAGCAATTGCGACTACTCCAGCTTCGTAGATTGGGGAATCAATGCCATCAGCAACGGCGGCAATACGGAAAACATGTGGCATACGCTTAGTGCGAATGAGTGGACATATATCACCGGTCAACGCACAAACTGTGACTCGCTGTGCGGCAGAGCTACGGTCAACGGTATACAAGGCTTTATCCTGTTGCCCGATGATTGGGTATCACCGGGTATTCCGTTCCAAGGAAGTAAGAACCAGGGCTATGAACTCAATCAATACTCTTTGGAAGAGTGGCAGAAAATGGAAGCAGCCGGAGCGGTGTTCCTACCGGCTTGCGGCGGACGTGCAGGCACAGAATATTCCAGCGGAGGTTGGCAATACTGGTCAACGAACGCCGGCACGTCTTGCTATGCGTACGACATCATCACCGGCGGTGCCTCGGACTACAAACTCAAAACCAACGAGATTGGCAGACACGGCGGCTACGGTGTACGGCTTGTCAAATAATAGCAGCCACCTGCTGCCGGATTAGCAACACAAATCGTTAGCAGCGGCTGACGACACCACAATCTACAGAATATAAGCAATAAAAACCCTAACAACAAGAATATGAAACGTATAGTGACGTGTATCGTATTAACCTTACTTACAGCCACGCTCTGCATGGCAGATGATATTATGCCATCCACTAATGACAGTATCCCCGATACCAATGTGGCATATTATCTTACCGGAGCAGGTGCATCATTCGGTAACTGGGAACTAAGCGATGCTGTTCCGATGGTGGGCGACAGCATTCTGCTCAGTCTGCCTGCCGGCAATTATGAGTTCAATGTGTTGCCGCAGAATACAAGTATGGAGAATGCTCTCGGATTTAGCAACTTGAATAGAGCTTGCTCGTCGGGATATATATATGGTGATGTCCTCGGTACGAGCAACACAGTTATTGCTCGGCTGGAGGAAGCGGGTGAGATGAAAATCAAAGTTGTACACGACTCCTTGTGCGTTACCGGAAACTTCGCCGAACTTGTCTATGCAGAAGTGCACGCCAATAGTGAGGAAGAGGGATATATTAGCATCAATAATGCAGCGCATTACACTTGGTCATGGAAATATGATGTGCCGGGTGCTACTTTACGGCTCGAAGCTTTCCCGCAAAGCGGTTACGTGTTCAGTCATTGGTCGGATAGCATTACCGACAATCCGAGACTGATGACCATGAACGAGGATATTTTCCTGACTGCCATCTTCGCGAAGGTAGAGGATGCTACCTATCATGTCAATTGGATGGTGAACGGTGAGTTGCTGAACAGCGAACCGGTTGTACTTGGTAGCAAGATCTCCGAACTGCCCGAAGGCATATCATGTTCCGATGGCAAGACAGTTGTCGGATGGACTACTATCCCGTACGAAGTGGCACAGGCAGAAGAGCCCGCAGTGCTGTATACTACAGCCGCAGGTATACCGGCTGTCACGGAAGATATGACCTTGTACGCCGTATTTGCACAACAGGAAGCCGGCGGGACATCCGAACCGGTGACCTATACGTTCAACAGCTCTTCGCAAGATGGTTGGACGAATACAGCTGCCTTAACCGGCTCTTACTGGTTACTTAATTCCACCGCTGAACTGGTATCGCCCGAAGTCAATCTGGCAGGACTAACCTCCATCACCATGACCATCCGTACGTATGGCGGAACAAACAACAATACGGTGAACGTTTATTTCGGTGACCAGCAGATAGCAACCATCGTGGCAGCCGACAAAACGCTGAAGGATGTAACCTGGACTAACGAGCAGGCGTTATCGGGCATTGGCTCTATCCGTTTCACAACTACGTATTCAGGCAGTGCGGGTGTAGGATTCTCATCGGTTGTTATCAATGCAGCATCGGTAGGTGTGGCTGTTACGAACTATTCCACGACTTGCGATGCCCAGGTTATTGTTCCGGTAGTTATCAGGCACGGCGTGAACTGGATTGTTAACGACGAACTGCTGCAGACCGATTCGATCGTTGAGGGCAACATGATAACCGACTTGCCGGCAACGCCCGAGGAATGTGCCAGCGGACAAGTGTTCGTTGGTTGGTCGGATATACGGATAGAGGGGGCGCAAGACGAGGCGCCGGCGGTGCTCTATACCTCTGCTGCCGATATACCGGCCGTAACAACCGACATGACGCTGTATGCCGTGTTTGCCTACGAAGGTGTGAACGGCTCGTCGCAGCCTGCCACCTATACCTACGATGCCGAACAGCAAGACGGATGGGTTAACACCGCAACCAAGAACGGCTCGTATTGGGTCATAAACTCCACTGGCGATCTCACGTCACCACAGATCAACCTGGCAGGATTGCAGTCGATCACTATGAAAGTGCGCACCTACGGTGGTACAACCAACAACACCGTGAAAGTGTTCGCCAACGATATGCAGATTGCTACCATCCAAGCCGAAAGCAGCACATTCAAGGAAGTAACCTGGGAGAACACAGAGCAACTGTCGGGCTTTGCGCAGCTGCAGTTCAAGGCTGACTATACAGGTACTGCCGGTGTAGGATTCTCGTCGGTAAGCATCAGCACCACAGGCGGAAGTGTCATTCGCTCGCAATATGCAACAACCTGCTTAGCTGACACCGGCAGACAATACTACCTCACCGGTAGCGGCACAGAGTTGGGCGCATGGACGCTGGAGCGCGCTTTGTACATGGAGAACGATATGATCACGCTCTCCCTGCCCGCCAATGTCTATGAGTTCTTGGTGCTGCCGCAGAACACAGGCTGGGGCAACGAACTCGGTTATTATAACCTTAACACGGATTGTTCGTCCGAAGGGGTGGAGCAAGGTTCGAACAACAACGTCAAGTTCACCTTGGCACAAGAGGACGAGGTAACAATCCGCGTGGAGGGCAGCAAGCTGTGTGTAACAGGTCAGTTCGGTGGAGAAGTGCCGATAACCGCCTATTCCGTGGTGGGCGATTCTACCTTGTTCGGCGCAGAATGGGATACCGAAGATACGCGCACCGAGATGACGATGCAGGAAGGCGGCACATGGACATATACCATCGACTCCGTGGCACTCGTCGGTAGTACGGAATACAAGTACAGAGTCATAGCCAACCACACATGGGCTGTGCGCCAATATCCGGGCAATGACAACAACTACACCCTTACCGTTAACCGCGCAGGCATCTATTCCGTTACATTCACGCTCGATCCCAACACCGGTGCCACGGCTGTTGCTACATATACGGGAAGTGTGTTGTACACCATGATTTCGTGTGCAGAGGCGGTAACACTTATGCCGTCGAGCGGCAGCACCGAGACGGAATTGCCGTATTCCATCACCGGCTACGTGACGAACACCAACGGCGTAGTCACCGCATCGCGTGAGGATGCTACCATCATGCAGCAGACCTTCTACATGGACGATGAGAAAGGCTCCGCCAACACCGTGCAAGCTTACTACTGCAACTTGCCGGATGGTGAGGATGCTGTAAAAGCCGGTGATAAGGTCATTGTTTCCGGCAAGATCATCAAGTACAACAATATGCCGGAAATCAAGAACGGCGAAGTGACGATCCTGGAGCGCGACTCGGCAACAGTAATTGACACGCTGTACGTGGATGCCTGCGGGGCTATTGCTGCCGGCAAACAGTTAAGCAGCCTGGCTTACTCCACAGATATCTACATCGTAGGCGGCCGTCTGCAACAAGACGTAAGCAAGGACAATAACAACCAATATACGTTCGACCTCTCGTGCGACACCATTTTCCAGGCTTACCACTGTAACGCAGCGGATGGCATCCAGTTGGAGAAAGGCGACTCCGTACATGTCATCGGTCGCTTGTACAACTACAAGGGACTGATAGAGGTCAGCCAGGGAGAGATCGTGATAGCCGAGAAGTACAACGATTGCCGCATGGCGCATGGCACGTGCGGGGCAGAGGGAAATAACCTCACTTGGGCTATCTCATGCACGGATACCGTGCTCACCATCAGCGGTTCAGGCGCTATGGCAGATTATAATGACGAGGCACTCGCACCTTTCGCTGCATATGCAGCTATGGTCACCAAGCTTGTTATCGACTCCGGCGTGACACATATCGGTTCGCTGGCGTTCAATAATTTCACCGCACTGGCGTCTATCGAATGTCTGGCCACTAATCCGCCTTCCGTGGAGGGATACAATGCTTTCGGGGAAGTGGATAAGTATATGCCGGTATATGTGCCTTGTAACTCCAAGCAGCTGTACAAGGAAGCCGGTGTATGGGACGAGTTCCATAACATCATCTGCCAAGGCGAGGAACCTTCGGTATTCCAAAACCTCACATGCCAACAGGCTGTAGAACTGATGCCGGCTACCAAGAATGCCACAACCGACAGGAAGTACAACGTCATAGGTTACGTTACCAGCACCAGCGGCGAGGTGAACAGCTCAAGGCAGCAGACCTTCTACATGAACGATACACCTGACACCACGAACATCGTGCAGGCTTATCTGTGCGTCTTGCCCGATAGTGCTGAGGCTCTGCAGATTGGCGACTATGTCATGGTTACCGGCAAGATCATGAACTACAACGACAAGCCGGAACTAAAGAACGGCGCAGTTACCATCCTGGAGCGCGATACGAATGTGGTGGTGGATACGATTGTTATCAGCGTCTGCGAGGCTATAGAGCGCGGCAAGCAACTTCTCGACCTCGGTTACTCGAAAGACGTGTTTATCGTATATGGCCGTATAGCCAACAGCGGCACGAAGAGCAATGATCTCTACTCCTTCGATATGCCGTGCGATACCGCAGTATTCAAGCCTTACCACTGCCAGGTGGAAGACGGCGCAACCTTCACCAAGTACGACTCTATCCGTGTCATCGGCCGACTCTACAACTACCATGGCACCATTGAGATCAGTCAAGGGCGCGTGGAGATGATCGAACCTTACGAGGATTGTCGTCTGGCTTCCGGTATGTGTGGCGACAGCCTGACTTGGGGTGTGGCGTGCGACGGACGATTGCTCATCGAGGGCAGCGGCGATATGTATGCTTATTCGCAACTCACAGATGTCCCGTGGAACGATTATGCCGGCATAATCACTTCCATCTCTATCGGCGAAGAGGTGACCAGTCTGGCTGCAAGGGCATTCTACACCTGCAACCATGCAACGAAAGTCAGTTGTTTGGTACCCGAACCGATTGACATCGATCCCGCAACCTTCAGCCGTTACGACACGCTGATCGTAACATGCATGGCTAAGTTCCAGTATCAAAAAGCCGATTATTGGCAGGACTTCAACCTCATCCAGTGCACGGGCGAAGAGCCGGATACTATCAGTTGTGAGCAAGCCGTGACACTGATGCCTGCAACGCATAACACTACGACCTCAAAGACATATACCCTTACCGGATACGTCACGAGCACCAACGGAGATCTTAATGAAAAGAATCAGCAGAAGTTCTTTATGAACGATACACCTGATGGCGAAAATGTCATCTTTGGATTCTGGTGCACGGTGCCGAAAGGAGCTGCCGAGCTGCATGAAGGAGACAGGATCGCTCTAACCGGCAAGATCCTCAACTATAGTAATCGAACAGAGATTAAGAATGGTACGGTTACTGTCTTTGAGCGCGCGGAATACACCACGCCGGATACCATCACTATCGGTGTATGCGAGGCGATTGAACGCGGAAAGGTGCTCAAAGACATGAGTTTCACACATGATGTGTTTGTCGTTCATGGCCGATTGACCGCCAGGGAAGGTACAAACGAAGAGGGTCAACTCATCCTGGATATGCTCTGTGACACCACCGTCTTCCGGGCATATCATAGTGTAGCTGCTGACAGCCTGAACTTCAGCATAGGCGACTCTGTCAAGGTAAAAGGTAAGATCCAGAACTACCACGGCGTTGCAGAAATATCTCATGGCCTCGTAGAACTCCTTGATAGTTATGTATGCCGCATAGCGCGCGGCAAGTGCGGCGCAGAGGGCGATAGCACCAATGTGCTGTGGGAGATAACATGCGACAGCACCCTTGTCATTAGTGGCTCAGGCGCTATGGCGGATTATTCGTACGGAGATATGATGGTGAATCCGGGTAAACCGGAAGGTAACCCCATGGGAGCACCGGCTAAGCCAAAGCAAAAAAGTTCGGAAATAGATTTAGGATCTGTTAACACTCCGTGGATGGATTATGTACAAACTATCAGAGCCATACATGTTGCTGAAGGCGTAACGCGTATAGGTAACTATTCGTTTGCCGTGTGCGCGCACTTCTCAGAAATATCGCTGCCAAGCACTCTGACCGAGATTGGCGACTATGCCTTTGCGGGGGCAACCGGCATGCACGCAATCACTATTCCGGCAGGCGTGACACAGATGGGAGATTATGCATTCAGTAGCTGCACGAGTCTGGATAGCTTGTACTGCCTCAATCCTGTTCCGGCAACCATATACGATAATACGTTCAGTACCGATACCACAACCGTCTTGCTGGTGCCCGACAGCTCGGTTACCTCATATCGCGCTGCCCCATACTGGAGTGACTTCACCAATATCCGGGCAATTGGAGAGATCAATGATCACTACACCATCCAACTCGCGGAAGATTGGCAGTTTATCATGCTACCGGGATTATTCGGACTCAGTGCTGAGGATGTGACAGTGGATGGCGATGTTGTTTGGGCAACCTACAGCGGCGAACGTCGTGCAGCGGGATCGTCCGGCTGGATGACGGTAAGTACCGAGAATGGCTTTATGCCCGAACAAGCGTATATCGTTAGTGCTAAGAACACCGAGGCTACGCTCACCATCCATGTGCCCGCAGATGCCCTCAACAAGATGGAAGCCACGCTGCCGTTATCGCGCTTCGCTTCAGCGCATGAGCAGAATGCCAACTGGAACTTCACAGGTAACCCCTATCCGTACAGGTACAACATTACCGCTGCGCTTGATGCACAAGGCATTGAATCACCTGTCATGATTTGGAACGGTACGGCCTACGACATGTTCACTCCGGGCATCGACGATAAGCTCATCGAGCCATTCGAGGCGTTCTTTATCCAGTTGCCCGAAGGCGGTGCCGAAGCCCTCCAGTTCTCTCCGGAGTATATCGTTGAATAGTTATATATCCATTGAATTCGTTTAATTTGTTTAATTTGTGGACATATAAGTATTCTTTGTAATAGATTTTAATAGTCTTTAATTGTTGACTAAAAAGTAACAAAGTAAGGCGTGTCAATCGACACGCCTTATTTGTTGTCTTGTTGCTTGCAGGGCTGTGCGCCCTGCTGCAACAATCAATCAAGTGTTACTTCGCAGCCTTAGCCTTGCGGTTGGCAATAGCACGCTGGATGTCGTAAGCGATCGGAGATGCTACGAACAACGACGAGAACGTACCGAAGATCACACCCATCAGCAACGCGAATACGAAGCCGCGGATGCTCTCACCACCGAAGATGAAGATGGCCAGCAATACGATGAACGTTGACATAGAGGTCGAGAACGTACGTGACAGCGTTGCATTCAAGGCATCGTTGATGTTACGCTCGCGCTCACGCTTCGGATACAGACCGTTGAACTCACGTACGCGGTCGAAGATAACCACCGTGTCGTTGATCGAGTAACCGATAACCGTCAGGATAGCAGCGATGAACGCCTGGTCGATCTCCATAGAGAACGGCATGATCTTCCACAGAATAGCGTACAAGCCGAGGATGATCACTGTATCGTGGAACAACGCAGCCAGAGCGCCTACAGAGTAAGCGAAGTTGCGGAAACGTACCAGGATGTACAGGAAGATCACGATCAGCGCAGCGATCACTGCCCATACAGCAGCCGTGGTGATGTCGTCGGCGATAGCCGGACCAACCTTCTGGCTCTGCATGATACCTACGTTCTCGTTGGCCTGCGTCGATTGGAACTCGTTGAACGTGATCTGCTGAGCAAAGAACGGCTTAGTGCCTTCATATACCAGTTGCTCGATCTCGTCGTCCAGGGTCTCCGAGTTGTCGTGGATGCGGAAGTTCGTCGAGATACGTACCTGATCGTTCGACTCACCGAAGGTGATTACGCGAACGGTAAGGTTCTCACCTTCCTTGTTCTGTGCGGTGAAGACCTCGAGCAGCGACTTCTCAACGTCTTGCGTGTTGATAGGCTGGTCGAAGCGAACTACATAGTTACGACCTCCCGAGAAGTCGATACCCAAGTTCAACTTGCCGAACACGTGAGGATCAAGTCCGATCAAGGCGAAGATCACCAGCACACCTGCCAGCGGATAAGCCCACTTGCGGGCACCGATGAAGTTGAAGTGCATGTTCTGGAACCAGTTCTTGGCAATAGCCGAGGTGAACGGAAGCTCCTTGGCATCCTCACGCTTGGCATAATCCTCGAGCAACAGACGGGTGATGAACACAGCTGTCAAGAACGAAGAGATGATACCGATGATGTACGTTACGGCGAAGCCCTTGATCGGACCTGTACCGAACACAGCCAGGATGATACCGGTGAGCAATGAGGTTACGTTGGCATCAACGATAGCCGAGATGGCACCCCTGAAACCGTCCTCAATAGCCTTACGCATGTTCTTGCCGGCGCGAAGCTCCTCACGGATACGCTCGTAGATAAGCACGTTGGCATCCACTGCAGTACCCATCGTAAGCACGATACCTGCGATACCCGGCAACGTCAGTACAGCCGAGAACGACGACAGGATACCTACCAGCAGGAATACGTTGCACAACAGGGCGAAGTCAGCGATCAAGCCCGGAATCAGACCATAGTAGAAGATCATGTACAACAGGATCAGCACAAAGCCCAGGGCGAATGACCACAAACCGCTCTGAATAGCTTCCTTACCCAGACTCGGACCAACTACGTCCTCTTGGATGATACGGGCGGGAGCCGGCATCTTACCGGACTTCAGCGTGTTAGCCAAGTCCTTGGCTTCCTCAACGGTGAAGTTACCGGTGATCTGCGAGTTGCCACCGGCAATCTCGTTTTGTACGGTCGGGAACGAATATACGAATCCATCCAGCACGATAGCTACGCTCTTGCCGATGTTCTCCTTCGTGATGCGCTGCCAAGCCTTGGCGCCCTCAGCGTTCATCGACATCGATACGTTGGCATAGGCGCTGATCTGCGAGAAGTCGGCACGTGCGTCGGTGATCACGTCACCTTCCAGCGACGGACGACCGTCACGTTGAGCCTTCAGAGCTACCAGCTGATAGTAGGCGTTAGCCTCGTCGATAGCCTTAACCGTCCAACGGAAACGTACCTCACGCGGCAGGATCTGCTTAGCCTGCAGCGAGGTCAGAGCCTCTGTCACGCGCGCGGTATCCGTATAATGTACAGTACCTACCACAGGTCCGCGGTAAGCCTGACCGGCTTGGTTAACCGACGGATTGAGGATAAAGAACAGCGGATGGCTCTTCTTGTAGTTCTCGGCAGCTTCGGCTTGCTCCTTGGCCATAACCTCGGCGCTGTCGCTGGCAGCAATAGCCTGTGCCAGGTCGTCAACAGTGGCGTCAGCCTTTACTTCCTCAGCTTTTGCCTCAGCCTTGTCGCCTTCAGCTTCCTCGGTAGCCAGGTTGGCAGCACCCATCTCGCGGTCGATCTGCGCAATCATCGGCAGCAACTCGGCGAAGTCATAGGTCTCCCAGAACTCCAGGTTTGCCGAACCTTGCAAGAGTTTACGTACACGCTCCGGCTCCTTGATACCCGGCAACTCGATCAATATACGACCCGATTGAGCCAGCTTCTGGATGTTAGGTTGTACTACACCGAAGCGGTCGATACGCGTACGCAATACCATAAATGAGTTGTTGATAGCGCCTTCTACCTCCTCACGGATCACGCGCTCTACCTCCTCATTGGTCGAACTGGTGGTTACTTTGTCTTTCAGCTCGAAGGTCGAGAAGATCGAAGCCAGACGGGCATCGGGATCTACCTCACGGAAAGCAGCCAAGAACAGCGTAACGAAGTCGTCACCGCTGGATTTCTGCTTCTCCTGTGCCAAAGCCATAGCTTTGTTGAAGTTCTCACTTGTGTTGTAACCGCTCAGCGCACGCAGAATGTCCGGTACGCTAACTTCCATCGTTACGTTCATACCGCCCTTCAAGTCAAGACCCAGATTGATCTCTTTCTCGCGGCACTCTTTCAGCGTGTAGCCGAACCACACTTTCTCAGGGGCAATAGAGTCCAAGTACAGGTACTCTTTTGCCTGGTCACCGGCTGCATACTCCTTAGCTTGCTTCTCGTAGTGATTGACTACAATCGAGAACGAGAGATAGAATGCGCAAACCAAGAACAGCAATACAGCCAGGGTTCTTACAATTCCTTTGTTTTGCATAATTGTTATTTAGTTTTATTTTTTTTGTGTCTTCGCTAAAACATCCATGTGAACTATTTAGAAAATAAACCCAAATAAACCCTGTTGTTGTCTGTTGTCCGTTCCGGACTTGTGTCTTTGTCTGCTGCGCCATTCATTCAAGCGAGCTTGCTGACTGTCGTATCAGCCAAAGCCACAACTCTCCGAGTACCAGCCAACATCAGCCATAAACATAAATAAATTTCATTGTATCAATTCAAAGATTATTATTCGTTCACTAATTAACCGAATTAAACTAATCCAATGGATTGATCAATGGGTTTATTTAGGTTTATTGCTGCTTGTATGGTTTGGCCATGTAATGGTAAGGATTAGGTCGATAAGGTGATCGTCAAGTTTACTTGCAAGAGCACCTTAGCGAACTAAGCCTTAATGTATGTAATACATCAAACCAGACAAGCAGTGTTTATGTATGTTTATTTTCCAAATACTTCAATGTTCGCAATCCATACACAACTCGTAACTTCCGTCGCGAGCAGGCAGGTGAATTTGGGCGCTTTTTGGTCAAAAACACTAAAAAAGCCTACAAAGTTACAAATAAATATTGATAAATGCAAGAAAAATGCGATTTTTTTTAAAAAAAATGCAAAAAAATTTGCATATTTCAATTTTTTGTTGTATCTTTGCACCCGCTTACGTAAAAAATCGAGCTCAAAGGCGAGAATTTTATGAAAGCTTCACAGCTTACGTGAAAAAAAGCAAAATTTAGCGACGATCAGCATCGCATCTTGCGAGAATGTTGTGAAAATGGAAAGATGTTGCTGGGGTTCGCTTTTCGTAAGTTCGATCGCGGAGTAGAGCAGTGGTAGCTCGTCAGGCTCATAACCTGAAGGTCGGAGGTTCGATCCCTCCCTCCGCAACCAAGCCGCTCAACGAGCGGCATTTTTATTTCCTACTAAACAAAAATTGTTTTTAATAGTCTTTAATAGTTGACTTAAAAGTATCTTTGGAGTTGTTGATTGTTGTTGAAAAATCCATTGGATAGTTTTTAATAGTCTTTAATAGTTGACTTAAAAGTATCTTTGTAGTTGTTGGTTGTTGTTGGCAGTTGTTGACCTATCAAGTCCATTGGATAGTTTTTAATAGTCTTTAATTGTTGACCGAAAATGAAAACCCCCGAGCAAATAGAACTTAGTAAATTGCAGAATCGCCTCACCAAGCGCTTCCACAAGGCTTGCGCCGACTACTCGCTCATCGAGGACGGCGACCACATCCTTATCGGCCTCAGTGGCGGTAAGGACTCTTTGGCTTTGGTGGAGTTCCTCGGTCGCCGCGCCCAGATCTTCGTCCCCCGCTTCCGCGTCACCGCCATACACGTACGCGTACGTGAGCGCGCGTACCTTACTGATATAAGCTACCTGCAATCTTTCTGCGACGAGTTCCACGTCCCTCTGCTTGTCCGCGACACCGAGATAGGTGACCCTCCCGCAACATCTCAGCTACCCAACACGCAGTCACTAACAGCGCAACTCACTAACAGCGCAGCTCACCAACACGCAGTCAACAACAGCGCAGCTAAGAAAGATCCCTGCTTCCTCTGCTCCTGGTATCGCCGCAAAGCGCTCTTCGATGCCGCCCGCGAACTCGGTTGCAACAAGATCGCATTCGGTCATCATAAGGACGATATTGTCGAGACGCTGCTCATGAACCTCATCTTCCAGGGTAACTTCTCCACCATCTACCCCAAGTTGCAGATGGATAAGATGCCTTTGCAACTTATCCGTCCCTTGTGCCTGATCGATGAATCCGATCTCCGCCGTTACGCCGCGCTGCGTGGCTACGAACCTCAGAAGCAGCTCTGCCCCTTCGAGCACGCCTCCTCCCGCGCCGAGGTCAAGCAGCTCATCACATCCCTCGAGCGCCTCAACCCCGATGTCCGTGACTCCCTCCTCGCCGCCATCCTCCGCCATCATTGAAAGTTTATAGAAAATAAACCTAAATCAACCCTGCCGGTGTCTGTTGTCCGTACCGGACTTGTATAATTTGGATTAATTTTTGGCCATTTTTGACTAATCGAATCCAATGAATTGACCATTGGGTTTATTTATGTTTATAGCTGCTCGTGGGTTTGCGCCTCGCAGAGGTGAGGATTAGATTGCTAAGGTAGCCGTCAAGCTCGCTTGAATGGATACCTTAGCAAGCTAATACTCACGTACGAAGTACGGCAAACCCTCAAGCAGTGTTTATATATGTTTATTTTCAATAATACCCGATCCTTTTGGTCAGTTTTTGTAATACAATTTGACAAAATCGAGGAAAATGCAAGATTTTTGCCCAAAAATCCCCCCAAAATTTGCATATTTCGAAAAAATGTTGTACTTTTGCATCCGCTTTGCGCAAAAACGCCGCGGTAGCAATACCTGAAGCAAACTTGCGAAAAGCAGTTGGCGGGATAGCTCAGCTGGTTAGAGCGCATGATTCATAATCATGAGGTCCCCAGTTCAATCCTGGGTCCCGCTACCGAGAGTCACTCAATCGAGTGACTCTTTTTTTTGTCACAGGTTTAGTCAACCATTTCATTTATAGTCAAAGTATTATCTTATACATTTTATTAGTTAATCTTTAGTTCTTATTTAGTCCTTATTTAGTTTATATTCGGTTCTTTTCCTTATCAAGTTAAGATAAAAAGCAACCCAAATCAATCCCTTTAGCTTCTTCCGTGCTTTCCGTGTTGTTCCGTGTTCGATTTTTGGGATAATTTTTGGCAATTTTGGGCTGAATAGTCCTTTGTGAATAGTTGGTAATAGTCTTTAATTGTTGACTAAATTTGTCCTTTGTATTTCTTTGATTTTTGCCCCGTTTTGCTCCCTAAATTGTAATCTGTAGTGATAATTTGCACTTTTTTTGCATTTTTTTGCCCAAATACTTGCATATATCAAATATTTTTCGTAACTTTGCGGGCTGAATTGAAAATGTGCATATGAGTACAGCGTTAACGCATGGTTATACGATTGCTGAACTTCGCGCCCGCATTGAGGCATCTGAGGCTTCGTTTGAGGCCGGCAGGTACTACACGGAAGAGGATGCAAAGAGGAAGATGCAAGATTATGTGAGCAAAAAATGCGCGCTTGATGAAGCAATGGAGGATTTGCTAGCCGGACGAGTATATCAGGTGTCATCAGTAGATGAGTTGCGCAAACGCTTTGAACTCGTGTAATAAAGACGAATTGGTAAAAAAACAACATTATGGAAGATGTGTTAATAAAGATGCCTACGGCAGATGTAACATTGCTTACCCAGATGGCAAGTCGAATGGGTTGGGCAATAGAGCGCCGGCGTGATGCTATTGCACGTTTTCTGGATGCGTGCTCCGTTAACCAATCAGACTCTCTCACAGATGAAGAGATTCAGGCAGAAGTTAATGCTGTACGTTACGGGAGATAAAGATTTGTTGGATCTCAAGCAATATAGGCAAATAGTTATACTCACGTATCAGCAGTTTTCGCTTTTTACGTCTGAGGTCAAAGGGGAAGCATAATGGAGAAAAGAAATAGTTGATAATAGTCTTTAATAGTTGACTAAAATAAAACAAGAACAGGAACCCATTCGGACTTGTTCAAGAAATAAGAGAAAAATAGACGTAAATAGTTAGTGCATTTATGGAAACAAAAAAAATAGAGCGTAAGTTGTCCAAAGCAGGGGAGTGGATGCGTGACCACACAGTTCCGTTGTTTATAGTTAATGACAGATCTGCCATTGAAGCTTTGCGAGTATGAGATGCTTGTTGGACACATGTCTTTTCTTGGATTGGGTGACGGACGATTATATATCACCGGATATTCAGTCAATAATAGGAGACTATGACAATACATTGTATCTGAGTTCGGAGAGCATAAAGGAGTGTGTCAATCTAATGCAGCAAGGTAAGGTCTCTCTGCCGGTTAGTGGGGATGTAGATTTATTTGACTTTATTGAGAATAAACTTTGCTTAACCATCAAATATGTAACAAAGGAGCACCTGCAAAAAATGATGTCATTGCCCAATGTGGATGGACACACAGACCCAAGCGACAGACTGATAATAGCACAAGCATTGGCAGAAAATTTGACGTTGATGAGCAGTGATACGCAGTTCCCGAAATATAGAAAGTTGCATTTAGGGTTGGATTTGATTGAAAACAAACATCTTTCTAAAAGATACTAAATAAGAAAAAATAAATTAACAAAAAATATTAACTAAAAGTTTTACAACGATGAAAAAGTTATTTTTAGTTCCGCTGATGGCGATGCTGTGCACCGTTATGGCGTGGGGTGCAACTCGTACCGCAGGCACTTTCCAAGAGTTGCAAGATGCAATCGCAGCAGCAGATCCCGGTGATGAGATTCAGTTGACTGCTGATATTGATTTTGGTACTGTGTCGTATGACAAGAACATTAACATTACTAAATCCCTTACCATTGAAGGTAATGGGTATACATTGAAGGGTGCTGGTCAGCGTAATAGCGGAAATAGTAATTATGCAACTATTTGGATAAATTATGGTGGCTCGCAAATCGTTGATGTTACTATCAAGGATCTAACCATTATTAATGAGCGCATTTCGTATGGTTATACCAATAAGAGTATTGAGACGCGTGGTAATATCGGTTCCGTTACACTTAATAATGTTTCGCTGATTGCTGAATCAGTTCCCTTCCAGATTGGTGGAAGCCAAAGCACAAAGCCTAACATCTCAATGACCGATTGTTCCTTAAAAGCTTTGACGTATTATTGCATCCTGTCGTATAACCCCTATATTTTGACTGCAAAAAATTGCCAGTTTAATGGATGGAATGCTTTATATTTCAAGGGAGTCGATAACTCTGCAGGCTCAAGAGGTTCAGAAGCTACCCTTACTGATTGTAATCTTGATTGCCCTAACCCATACGACACCCCTACCAATTCATTTGGTATGTTTGTATGTGAAGATGACGGAATCTCCATTACCCTTGATAATTGTGGCATGCATGCGCAGGAACTTGGCAACCAAACTCAGACGGTCTTCATGCTTTCGAATTGGGCAGGCAAGACTCGTCGTTCTCAAGCGATGAATTTTGAAATTAAAGGCGACAATTCCCACATTAATGGCAAATTGATAAGTTATGGCTGGGGTGGAGGTTATTATATGAATGAACCGAGTGATGCGGCAATCCCTGATCCATGTCCATTGTCTATTTCTATCAGTGGTGGCACGTACCCCTTCAACCCGGCACTTCAAGGTTGGCGGAAGAATTCTACCTACGAGACAGAGGAAGAATTGAATGCAGATTCAAATATAGGCTTAGTAAATATCCCCGAAGGCTACGAGGTTCAAGAAGTTAAGCAAGGCGATGTAACGCTCTACCGTGTTGTTAAGAAAGCTGCAGAGAAGACTCCTGGCGTTATGTATGACTTGAATGACAAGGTTGCTGGTGAAGGTGTTGACAATGGTAATAACCCCATTTCTTCATTCGATCTCTCTACCGGTGAGGAAATGGAATTGAATCAAACAACCACGACTGCTGGTTACGTTCAGGTATCTGACAATGTTGTTACCGATCCAGAAACAGGTGATGTTATTTCTACGACAGCCACAACTATCCAAGTTGGTAAAGTCGAAAACGAAGGGACTCCATCTGAAGCTAAAGTTGACCAAACGCTTGTTATCAACAATGGTTTGGACGTAAAAGGTGACTCGAAGGTAGAGGTACAGGCAGGTTCCGCTCTTGTAATTGGTGAAGGTGGTATCAATACAGAGAAGCCCGAGAACATTGTTATCGGGGCAGACGAGAACGGTGCAGCAACGTTGCTGCTTGATCCGACGATCACCGTTAACCAGACTCCTGAGTTGACCGTAAAGATGGTAGCAAAGCAGGTAGGTTACCAGCCCAAGACCAACGATCCGAGCAAGAACGATTACTATTGGCATCGTTTTGCTTTGCCTGTAGATGAAATTGACGCACTTCCTCGTACGCCGAATGTAGGCACAAGTATCAAGTTCTGGGATTACAACATTGGCGAAGAGGGTAATTGGGCAGACATTGCCGGTCTGGATGCTATGGAGCCGTTCTTAGGATACACCTTGTGCCCGGCTTCCGCTCCTCAGGATGTAGAATACACCTTCAAGGGTAAGCTTGTCGGCAACACGAACAATCCTTTGAACTTCACCAAGCGTGGCTTCAACTTCTTTGGCAACAGTTACACCGGTTATATCAGTCTTCTCCAGTTGGTAGATATGATTACGGGTGATGCCAAGCTTGAGGGCTCCGTATGGGTATGGGCTCCTGGTCAGATTTATGAGGCTGTATCATTGACGATGCTTCGTGACTATCCGTCTATGTTCCCCGCTTATAAGAAAGAGGTAGCTCCTATGCAGACTTTCATCTTGAAGTTGGTGAGCGATGACATGCCGGAAATGGAGATCAATTATGAGAGCGCAATCTGGGGCAACCCGCGTTATGATGCAATCTTACGTCCTGATGCAACTCCTGCTCCTCGTCGTGCAGAGGCAAACACTCCTGCAATGTATATTGAAATCTCCGCAGCTAATGGCAAGACCGATGCTGTTATGTTCGTAGAGTCAGAGGATCTCAGTGATGCTTTTGACAATGGTTATGATGCATCGAAGTTCATGAATGAGGGCACTATCAATGCTTATTCCACCATTGAAGGCAAGGACCTCAGCATCGTTGCAACGAACAACCTTGAGGGCAAGACGATCAGTCTGAACACGAACGAGGAGATCGCTTATACGTTGACGTTTACGAGTGTTATTGGCGAAGGCTATGCTCTGGAAGATATGGCTACCGGTAGGGTAATAGCCATTGAAGAGGGTATGACTTATGCGTTTGCCGCTCAGCCTAACAGCACAGTTGCTGACCGTTTCCGCATTGTAGGTGTACACCAAGTACCGACATCTGTAGAAACGACCGAGGCAAAGAACGTAGTGAAGGGCATCTATACTATCCTTGGCCAGTATGTAGGTGAGGACTTCGAAGCTCTGCCTGCAGGCGTATATGTAGTTGATGGTGTAAAGATCGTTAAGTAAGCAAGGGTTTATACTATATTGAAGATAAAGTAATATGACAAAACGTAAAGAATATACAGCACCAAAAACTATTCGCGATACGTATGAGAGTCTGTTGCTTCAGACTCCGGGTCAGCAGACTAATCCGAGTAGTCTTGGACACCTGTTTTGATAGTTCGAACTATTAGAAATAAATTAAAAAACGATCAGATATGAAAAAGTTAGTAATTTCAGTGCTGGCAGTTATGTTCTGCCTGTCATTGTCCGCCGCTACGACCGTACAGGTGAAGTTAGTGGGTAGTAATCCTACGTATTCGGTATCACAATTGATCCTTCTTGAGGATGATACCAATCCCGCTATATCTGCCGGTGTGGATGCTTTCGACGCATCGTGTATGATGACTCAGTCGAATGAGAATAGTACGCTGATCTACGGTATGTTGGGCGGTAGTGAATACTCGACCGTGGCATCTCCTGATCTCACCGGTCTTCGAATCGGCTTCAAGACTAACGAGATTGATCAGAACTATAAGCTCCAGTTTGAGGGCTTCTCAGGAACAGAGTTCACGATTTATGACCTTGTAGAGCATGAAGTAATTACGGTAAACGGCTCGACTCCTGATTATGCGTTCTCTGTAAGTCCGTCACAAGTTCCTCAAGTGGCAATCAACAACCGCTTCATTGTGAACTTTGCTCCGGCAACTCAGTTCGCTTGCTTCCGTGACAAGATTCTGGAGATCAACGACAGCCCTTACGCAGCCGGTAAGATTGTGATTAAGAAGAACGGTGTTGACGAAATCACCGGCTCTCCGTTCAACGGTGATGCCAATGTTGATCTTACGTTCCTTCCCAATGACGGTTCGCGTTATGTGGTTAAGTTCTATCCGACCGCAGACGTTACCGGCGAGCCTGCTCGTACGCTTGTGATTGTTGTGCCCGCAGTTGCTCCTTAATCGTAGCGACACAAGATTTCACAATAATTGCACAATTACTCCCAAGTACTGCTGTCGCGGTGCTTGGGAGTATGGTTTTGTTATATAGGTCAAAATAGTATCAAAATAGTCAAGAAATATGGCAATTTTGCAAATATAATATGCTATTTGATAGAAAATTGTTGAAAAACTTGCAAATATCAGATTTTTTTCGTATCTTTGTGTGCTGAATATAATTTGTCCATATGTGAGGATGATTATTGATGAGTTTGATAATAAATAAACAATTTAAATATAAAGAATTATGAAAAAGTTATTTTTGATTCCGCTGATGGCGATGCTGTGCACCGTTATGGCTTGGGGCGCAACTCATGAAGCAGGCACATTTGCCCAGTTGCAAGAGAAAATTGCTGCTGCCGATCCCGGTGATGTTATTCAATTGACAGCTGACTTTGCCGCGACTAGTTCTACTACCATCAACAAATCCATCTCTATTGATGGCCAAAACCACAAGATTACAGGAACTGTAGCAGATGACGGTATATTTTTCCTTGCAGGCACAAGTGACAATCAACTGCAAGTGGCTATTGAAAACGTAAAGATTGATAATGCGCCAACTAATGGAAGTCAAAATATTATTCTTTTGCTGGCTGGTTACATTGATACCTTGGCTATTAGTAATTGTGAGTTAATATGCTCAAATAATTTAGGAAACTCCAAACCAATTGAGTACGGAGGTAAGCAACTTCAAGCAGCCAGAATAGGTATCTATAATTCCTACCTTTATGGTAACACGGGGGGATATGCTTACCGTGCATTTAATCCTGCAATTCTCCACATTGAAGACTCCAAAATCGAAGGTTTTGGTTGCTTAAACTTCCAATTCCCTAAACTTGCGAACCATTCAGGAGCACGTGGTACAAAAGTATATGCTAAGAACACTCAGTTTGATTCTCCGAACATTCATAGCGGAGGATGGAATTCTTTCATGGCTTTTAACTTTGCGGACGATGGCATAAGCGTTGAATTGGATAACTGCGGCATGAATGCAGTAGTTCTTGGAAATCAAAGCCAAAAAGTGTTCGGCACAAATGGTTGGAGCACTATTGATCGTCGTGTTCAAGATATCAATGTAGTTATCAAAGGTGACAACTCTCATATCAATGGTGATTTAATGGATCCCGGATGGTTTGTAAATTATACTGGTGATTACGATGACGTATGGGAGAATGGTTTCTGGACTGAGTATCCGTCTGATGAATGGTTTGAAGCGCATCCTGAGGCTAATGATTATAATTATTTCTACAATGAGGATTATAATTTTGACATGGGCTACGACGAATCTGCGAAATTCGTAGGCCAAAATTCCGGTGACATTACGTTTACCATTTTGGGCGGAACTTATGCTATGAATCCTGCAGAGTATAAATATAAGATGCACATAGCTACAGAAGATCCTGTTTCCCATATGCCTCTTACATGGACGGAGAAGGGTATTAATATTCCCGATGGCTACGAAGTTCAGGAGGTTAAGCAAGGCGATGTAAAACTCTACCGTGTTGTTAAGAAAGCAGCAGAGAAAGAGCCGGGTGTTATGTATGACCTGAATGACTATGTTCCTGTAGAGGGCGAAGGCTACGGTGATAACCCTGTTTCTTCGTTCGACCTTTCCACCGGTGCGGAAATGACGCTGAATCAAGAAACCACGACCGCCGGTTATGTGCAGGTTAGTGACAAAGGTGACGATGCAACTGTTATCAAAGTGGGTAAAGTTGTATCAGAAGAAAAAGTTGACCAAACGCTTGTTATCAACAACGGTTTGGATGTACAAGGTGACTCGAAGGTTGAGGTACAGGCAGGTTCTGCTCTGGTAATAGGTGAAGGTGGTATCAACACCGAGAAACCGGAGAACATTGTTATCGAGGCAGACGAGAACGGTGCTGCAACGTTGTTGCTTGATCCGACGATCACCGTTAACCAGACTCCTGAGTTGACCGTAAAGATGGTAGCAAAGCAGGTAGGTTACCAGCCCAAGACCAACGATCCGAGCAAGAATGATTACTATTGGCATCGTTTTGCTTTGCCTGTAGATGAAATTGACGCACTTCCTCGTACGCCGAATGTAGGCACAAGTATCAAGTTCTGGGATTACAACATTGGCGAAGAGGGTAATTGGGCAGACA
>Ga0265299_10001837_pt1 | contig 22934 bp, 17 predicted proteins | sample AusTroGonzalo_MG_4_FD_193485 | JGI IMG/M metagenome (GOLD analysis project Ga0265299, IMG submission 193485) | Bovine rumen microbial communities from tropical cattle in Woodstock, Queensland, Australia - Gonzalo_02 | ecosystem: Host-associated > Mammals > Digestive system > Stomach > Rumen ... | reverse complement strand
TATGGTTGCCTTGTGCCCATGCACTGGCTCCCATGAGTAACCACATACAGCAGCTAAGCAACAGCTGCATGCTTCTTGTTAAGAATGTTTTTTTTCTCATATTACAGGTATTTAGTTGAAAATAAAAATTGATGCCGCAAAAGTACTCCAATATACCTCCCAAAACAAGAAAACTGCCACATCATAATTACTACAAATAACACAAACCACTACATCAACGTTTTCTCAACAAAACGTCATCTTACTATATATCAAGCAGTTAAGACTAGCACTCACTACATCTAAACCTAACAATTATTTTCTCAGTTATTATTGCAATTATCGATTATTATTCTTATCTTTGCAGAAAAAATTAAACTGGTATGAAGAAATGGCTATTATTACTAATCGCAATGACTACCCTGCAAGTTGCCGCACAGAATCCATGGCAACGGGCCGTAGTTAACCATTCCAGACAGACATACCACTCTGGCAATCAGAACTGGCAAATAGGACAAAGCAAAGAGGGGTGGATGTATTTTGCCAACAACAACGGCTTACTGGAGTACGACGGAACCAACTGGAACACCTACCCACTGCCAGGCAATCCCAAAGTAAGATCGGTGCTGGCAGTTGGCGACACCATCTACGTGGGTGCTTTAGGACAGTTCGGACGATTTGTAAGAAATAACAAAGGACAGATGATGTATCAGAACCTTTCAGGGCAAAGCAACCAGAAAGGGCAGATAAACATCTGGCACATACATCGTATTGGTAACGACATTTTCTTTCAGAGCGACGAAGCTTTCTACGTTAATAATTACAAGACACGTATTGAATGCCAACCAGGCGTACACTATTCTGCTATAGTGTATAATCGTCTATACGTTACCTCATATAAAGGCGTATCCGTATTGGTAGGTAAAAAGTTTGTGCCGCTGGCAGGAATCGATCTCAACCGGACATCAAATATCGTTGCCATGCTACCTTGGCAACAGAAGTTGCTGTTGGTTACCAGCAACAAAGGACTATTCCTGTATAGCCACAACCAGCTGCAACCTTTCAATCCAGTAGAAGGGCTCAACACACAGCAGTTATCGTGTGCAGCACTCTCTGGCTCTACACTGGCATTAGGTTCATTGCAGGATGGTGTGATGTTAGTGGATCTTAAGGAACATAAAGTTGAGAGAGTATCAACAAACAATGGTTTGCAAAACAAAACGGTACTATCAACCGCTTTCGATGTAGACAACAATCTGTGGTTGGCACTTGACAACGGATTAGATTGCATCCAGCTGCAATCACCGCTACGGTTTCTAAACAGCCGACAGTCGCCTATTGGTAGCGGCAACTGTAGCATCACCTATCAAGGCAAGCTCTATTTTGGCACCAATCAGGGACTGTATGCAATGGATGGCAACCAAATCAAGTTTATAGAAGGTACAGGCAGCCAAGTACTATGTCTGGACACCATTGGCGGTCAGTTATTCTGTGGTGGGCGGCAGTTCTTCATCAACATCAATGGGAACCGCATTACTCACTACAGCAATAGAGGCGTATGGGGTGTACGCGCTTTAGCCAACCATCCCAACATACTAATAACCAGTTCTTATTGGGGATTACGACTGATGAGACTAACAGCACAGGGATGGCAAATGGCAGAGGACGTAAAAGGGGGCGATATCTCAGCAAAGACCTTCTACATTGAAGATATGACAGATGCTATCTGGGTAGCTAATAAGGAGAAAGGTCTCTACCGCCTTACACTTTCTGATAATCTACTGAGCGTAAAGGACAAGAAATGCTACAACTCAGCAGCACTGCCAAAGGGCGACAATGTGTATATTGCAAAAATAGATGGCGAGATGGTTATAGCCAGCAGACAGGGCCTATTCCGTTATGATGTCACACACGATAAACTTATTAGGCACACGGCATTGGAGAACAGACTGAGCGGACCGGCTACTTATACCTATCTGAATCAAAGTAACGACGGCAGCATCTGGTACGCTTCGGAAGGAGCCATACACGTTAGCAAAGGTAACCAGCTGCACAGCTATTTGAACGATTGCCTGATGGAAGACTTCGAAAGTGTAAGTTTTACCAACCGAATGCAGGCTATCATTGGTACTGAAGACGGCTTTGCGATGTTAGAAAGCTATCAGCCGACAGACTCTACCCGAGTGATTCAGCCTTACATTCGCAGAATCATCATTGGCAACAATACCGACACACTTTACTATCAGGCAGAGCGACCTATTATCAGCTGGCGAAACAACTCATTGCACTTTGAATTTAGCGCCAATAGCTACGAACCTACTCAAACTGTCAAATTCAGCTATTGGCTTGAGGGCTCAGGCGAGAAAGACTGGAGTCCAGCTACCCGACTACACACAAAGGAGTACACCAACATAACCGAAGGGAAATATATATTCCACGTTAGAGTTATAACAGCCGACGGCAGCATAGGCGGCGAAACTAGTTTTGCATTTACCATCCTACCGCCATGGTATCGTACGTGGTGGGCCTACACCTTATATATAATAGGTATAATAGGTGGCATCTTTGCAATCTATCAGCGCATAAAGCACAGCCGACAAAAACTTATTCGTCAGAAAGACGAGCAGATTGAGAACCTGGAAGAAGAGAAGCTACAGATTGAGCTAAGAGCAAGACAAGACGAACTGGTACGTTCGCGAATGAATGTGGTACGTAAAAACGAGATGTTACAGGAAATAAAGAAAACTGCAGTAAGCATCAACAACGGATTAAGCGAAGAGAATCTGCCAACTATCAAACGACGTGTAGTACGACTGATAGGACAGATTGACACAAACATTGAACATGATGATGATCTTGAAGCATTCCGCAATTCGTTCGACAGCGTTCATCATAATTTCTTAAAAACCTTAGGCGAGCGATTTCCTCAATTATCGCACAAGGAAAGAATGCTCTGTGCCTATATCCGTATGGACCTGATGTCGAAAGAAATAGCACCACTCCTTAATATCTCAATCCGAGGTGTAGAGATTAGTCGCTACCGTATACGACAGAAATTAGCCCTATCACAAAAAGACAATCTCACAGAGTTTCTGCGCTCATTATAGAATAATCGAAAAAATATTCGTACCTTTGCACCCATGTTTACAGTCATGATGACATTGTTTGCCGTAGTTATATTGGGTTATGTAGCAGGCAAATTAGGATATTTAGGAGGCGATTTCGACAGACAACTGTCGAGACTTGTGATTAATATCACTTGTCCGGCACTGATTCTGTCGTCGGCTATGACAGGTAAGTTGCCCGACAGAGAATACATCCTGCCGCTATTACTGATTAGTGTGATTACTTATGCAGTACTAACGGGTATTGCCTTTCTTTTGCCACGCTATCTTACAAAGAACAAGGCTGACGAGGGAGCCATTGGCTTTGCACTGATGTTTGGTAACGTAGGATTCATGGGGTATCCCGTGGTGGCATCGATATTCGGGCACGAGGCTGTATTCTATGCAGCCGTGCTGAATGTGGTAAACACCTTCGCCGTATTTACTGTAGGCACCGTGCTGATTACTGGCAAGAACGATGTGGAACAGAAACGCTTTGAAAAAAAAGTGCTCTACTCTACCCCGATGTTAGCCTGCTACCTGACGATGCTGATTGTGGCTCTGCGAATAGACTATATACCTGAAGCTGTTAGTGCACCGCTCACCATGATTGGCAACATCACCGTACCTGCCGCCCTACTGATTATCGGTTCATCGATGTCGAACCTATCGTTACGATCGCTACTTGGCAACGGCACGGTATATATTACAACTGCGTTCCGACTGGCTATACTACCCATTGGCATCTATTACTTATGCACACTTTTAGGATTTTCGCCCTTCGTTGTAAATATCAACACGGTGGTTATCGCTATGCCTGTAGCCACTTATGGCACCATTCTTTGTCTGAAATACGGCAAAGACACGACCATGATTACCGAAGTGACCTTTATTACCACCCTTATCTCAATGGTGTCCATCCCACTATTGGTTTTATTCTTTTTATAAGCAAATAGCTACAAAGAATAACCACATAGATGAGTACAACCTGGAGTACAGAGGGGTGCAAGCCTTCGATGCTGGCTCCAGGAATCCTTGCTATAGCAGTCAGCAACGTGTTCACCCATGTTACTATATATAATAATAGGTACGCGAAAGACGGGATTATAAAAACCACCAACGACAGATAGAGGATGACAAAGGCTGCAGGAATAACAATGAAGTTGGTAAACATGAAAAAGGTAGAGAACCTGCCAAAGTAATAGGCTATTAAAGGGGCTACACCCAACTGGGCCGAGAAGGAGACAGCTACAACATCCCAAATTCTTTTTATCCAGCGGTGCTCCATGAGGTATTTTGCCGTAAAGACATCCTCGAACAGTGGTACAAACAACAGAATAGCCCATACTGCCATAAACGACATCTGGAATCCGACATCAAACAGCCAGGCAGGATTCCACATCAGCATAACAATAGACGTAAAGGCCAGGACATTGATAGACATCTTGTTACGACCTCCTAACGACAAAGCGCCATAAAGCGTAAGCATAATGGCCGAACGTACCGCGCTGACAGGCATACCAACGAGCATAACAAACGCCCATACCAACAATAGGATGACCACCTGCGACAAAACACGCCAACGACGAGATGGCAATAACAGCGAAAGCAACATATAGATGATACCTAAGTGAAGACCGCTGAGCGCCAACACATGCGAGGCTCCACTCACAGAATAGGTATTCCTGATATCACGAGACAATTCTGTCTTATCGCCTAAAGACATAGCAGCTACCACCGCATAAGCATCGCCCTCAAGTCCGTTATCAGACAAACGTTGCAATAACTTTCCTCGCTGCTGATGAAAGAAAGCCTTGGAACGCTCTAACCGGGATTCGGTTTGCGGCATGTTTGACACTTGCAGCTGACGCTGCATGATACACATGCCTAACAGTATACAACATACGAAAATAGCTGCCGATTGGGCAAGAGGACGCTTCTTAAGCAGGCATACTACTACCACCATACCAACCAGCACTGGCAACACAGGTATGGGTAGCGAAATACCATGAGTAATGATGATACCAACAATCATACATACTGCTAATGGAGCCATCGGACACTTGTCGAACAATCGGTTTTGCATACCGAGGTACAAAAGTACAACTATTTTTGGGATTATAAGAAATATTTCGTAACTTTGTCGCCGTAATCAAAGAAAAAAGCAAGAATGGAAATGATTAATATGCCCGTTTGGACGTGGATACTGTTTTATATACTGGTGTTCATCATGCTGCTGATTGACCTGAAGTCGTTTGGCAAGAAGGGACAGCATGAGGTGAGCGTATCCGAAGCTCTGAAGATGACGGCGGTTTGGATTGGTGTATCGCTGGTATTCTGCGGTGGCATCTATCTGTTTTATCCCGTAGCGCCACACGAGAAAGCCATGGAATTCCTGGCCGGCTATCTGATTGAGAAGTCGCTATCGATGGATAATCTATTTGTATTCCTGATGCTGTTCTCGTTCTTCGGCGTAAAGCGGAAATACCAGCACGAGGTGCTGTTCTGGGGAATATTCGGCGCATTAGTGTTGCGCAGTATCTTTATTTTTGCGGGTACAGCCATGATAGCCCGATTTGAATGGATACTCGGTTTATTCGGACTGTTCCTGATTTACACAGGCATCAAGATGTTCAGTCATAACGACGATGAACAGGTGGACCCTTCGAAGAATATCTTTGTAAAACTGTTCAAGAAATTCTTCCCTGTAACCGACCAGATGCACGGCGATAAGTTCTTTATTATCGAAAATGGCAAACGATTGGCTACTCCATTGTTCATTACCTTACTGGTGATTGAAACCACGGATGTAGCGTTTGCTGTAGACTCTATCCCAGCTGTATTCTCAGTGAGCCGCGATCCGTTTATCGTACTTACCTCGAATATCTTTGCCATATTAGGACTGCGCGCGCTTTACTTCGCATTGGCAGCTGTGGCCAAATACTTCACCTACCTGAAATATGGATTGGGAATTATCCTAAGCTTTGTTGGCGTAAAAATGCTATTAGAGGTAGGTTGGAATATCGAAGTGCCAACACCATGGTCGCTGGCTTTTATCTTCGGCATATTGGTATTGTCGATGTTACTGTCGGTATGGGTATCGAAAACAAAAAACAAATAATATGGAGACCAAGAGCTATACCATTGATGCAGTAGAACTGCTAAAAGACTTAATTGCTATTCCATCGGTAAGCAGAGACGAGACAAAAGCAGCCGACAAGTTGGCCGAGTACCTCACCTGGTGGAATCTGCCTTTCGGACGTGAAGGCAACAACCTATGGGTAGGCTGTCCTGATTGGGACAACAATCGCCCCACGGTAATGATGAACGCCCACATAGACACAGTAAAACCCGTAAGTTCATGGACACGTGATCCTTTTACACCAACCTTGGAGGATGATACACTCTATGGCTTGGGAGCCAACGACTGTGGCGGTGGACTGGTTTCGTTATTGCAGACCTACCGCATAATGCTTCACCGTCCCCGCAATTACAATCTGCTGTGGGTAGCTTCGACCGAGGAAGAGATATCTGGTCAGAACGGACTCAGCAGAGTTCTGCCCCTGTTACCAAAAGTTGATGTGGCCATCGTTGGCGAACCAACAGGCATGCAGCCGGCCATCGCTGAAAAGGGCCTTATGGTAATTGATGGTTATGCCCACGGCAAATCGGGACATGCTGCCAGAAACGAAGGTGTGAACGCTATCTACGAAGCACTCGACGATCTGGTATGGCTTCGCGATTACAAATTCCGCAAAGTAAGCCCGCTATTGGGACCTACCAAGATGACAGTAACAGTCGTTGAAGGTGGTACACAACACAACGTGATACCCGATACACTCCATTTTATTATAGATGTACGTACCAACGAATTCTATCAGAATGAATACCTATTTAACTTCCTTTGCAAGAAGATGACCAAGTGCGAACTGCGCGCCCGTTCGTTCCGTCTGCACTCATCGGCCATCTCGTCAGAGCATCCACTCATCAAGAGATGTATTGACAGAGGCATGCAACCTTTCGGTTCACCTACACTAAGCGATCAGGCTCTCATGCCATTCCCATCGTTTAAGTTAGGACCAGGCGAGTCGAGCCGTTCACATGCAGCGAACGAATTCATCAAGATTTCAGAAATAGAACATGCAATCGATACCTATGTAGGATTGTTGGACGGATTGACACTATAGTGCCTATCTGGCCGTTTGGCCAGAATTGACACTCAGCGTGTCGACCCTATCGCGCCAACCAGCCCTCAGGGTTCAGTTTAGCGCTACCATGGCGCAACTGGAACTGCATCAAACCCTCAGCACCCACACGACCAAGTGCCTGTCGGGTGCTTACTTTTTGGCCACGACTCACATTGACCGATGCCAGATCGCAGTATACAGACAGGTAACTACCATGACGCACAATAACCACTGTAGTGCCAGCATAACTGAACACGGCGCTCACCTCACCATCGAAGATACAACGCACAGCAGCACCGGGCTGACCTTTGATATCAATACCTTTCTTATCGAGCGTTACATGACCCTTTACGTCAGTTACATGGTTTGTTCCAAAGTGGTTCACAATACGATAGGCACCTGTGATAGGCATAGGCAAACGTCCACGATTGCTCTCGAAATTGCCACTCAGCTGGCGGTCTTCTGTTGAAACAGTATATACGCTCTCAGCCTTCTTTGCTTCGGCCACTTCCTTCTCATGTGCTTTTGCATCGGCGGCAGCCTTACGCTCAGCAGCCAAACGGGCGCGCTCTGCCTCAGCAGCAGCACGTTCGGCAGCAGCTTTCTCTTCGGCATTCTTTTTTGCAGCCGCACGAGCTTCGGCCTTAGCTTTCTCCTCTCGGGCCTTAGCTTCGGCTATACGACGTTCGTTTTCCCTGCGAGCAGCCTCAGCAGCCGCTTTCTTCTTAGCTAATTCCTCGGCTTTACGCTTAGCCTCGGCCTCAGCTGCCTTACGTTTGGCTTCTGCCTCAGCACGAGCTTTGGCACGGGCTATCTCCTGAGCAATCAAACGGTCAATCTGCGCATTCAGTTCGGCATCACGTTTCTTTTGCTGATCAATGATACCTTGAATGGTCTTCTGTTGCTTCTGCAAAGAAGATACCATCTTCTGCTGTTCTTCCTGCTTACCTTCGAGCGAGCGGCGTTCCTGCTCGTCTCTCACCAACAGGTCGTTTTTTTGTTTCTTGGTATCGGTCAGTTCGCTATGCGCCTCGGCCACCTGATCTTTCATCGACTTCACAGCTTCGGCCTGATTCTGCTGGTAAACAGCATACTCACGTACAAAACGCAGGCGACGATACATCTGCGACAGATTCTTAGCACTGAACACAAACATCATCTTGCTCTGCAAATTGCGGTTACGATGCATATACTTCATCGACTTAATGAAGCGGTGCTTACGTTCCTGGAGTTCATTCTCCAAAGTGGTGAGTTGAACCTCCAAGGTATGGATATCTCCATCCAAACGATTAATATCGTGACGAATGGTATCAATAGACTTACGTTTATCGGCTATCTCGTTGTTGATAATCAACAGATTCTGTAAACGCTTCTTCACATCACGCTCATTAGCCTTCAGCTTACGCTGCTGTTCTTCAATCTGCTTACGTACTTTCTGCTGCTCGGTCTTCAGACTGTTGACTGTTACAGGCTGTTTAGCAGTAGAGTGCTTAGCAGGGCTTTTACGTGCAGACGTTTTCTTCTTAGTAGTGGTAGCTGTACGTTTCTGTACAGACTTCTTTTTCGTCTGCTGTGCCACAGCAGGCGAAGAGAACGCAATGAGTGCTACCAGCACCATCGCCATATAACCAACACGGAATACTCTATTCGTCATAGAGCCATGAAACGACGGAGTATCTCGTCGACAGTTACCTCGCGATACTTATTAGAAACTTCGGTACGTGCATCCCACTCAGTGTCGGAACCTAAATAGTTCAAGGTAATACCCAACTTCACTTCCTTTTCGGGAGTTGTCAAGGTAATGAGATGCTTCTTAGGGAACATCTTACGACCAAAGACCTCGTAGTTAGAATAGTCCCAGTTAAGCTGAGTGTTACCATTAAAACGATCTCTATAAAGGATATTAGCCATGCGGATTAATGCGGTATTCTTACTGGCCAGCCAGCTGTAGTCCATTTTACCGTCTTCGAGACTGATAATCATATCGTCGCCACTCTCGATAGTGGTAAAGTTACCCTCGCCTTCCTTTGACTTATCCAGCACGACAGCCTCGCTACCCTGATTGGGCTTAAAAAGTTCGTTCCAGAACAGTGCCTGCAGGGCCGAGAAGTTCAGTCCACTGTTACGCAGGAAGTCAACCTGGCGATAAGGTGCCTTAAGATACTGCTTATTGATACGGTCCATAATCAGCACATAGTCCTTGGTAAACTCAAGGCGACCAGCCTCAACAAATCCGAAAGCCATCAGCTGCAGACGAATCACGTCATTACGACGCATCTTTAGATTACCCGTCAGAGTTATCTTCTGAGGACCATACTCTACCGAGAACTTCACCTTCGAGGTAATGAACTTGTTGGTCTGCTGGTTATCACGCACCTGACTCACAAAGTCGTTTGTTTGACGCTGTCCATACATAGGCGCAGTATCGACAGCTTTGTGTGACTTACACGACACAAGCACCAACGGCAATGCCAGGACGGCAATTCTTACGATACTTTTCAGTTTCATTATTGATTTGCTTTTTGTTTTATTTTATCTGCATGTTCTTGAATCACAGAGTTGTCAAGCGACTCGTCCAGATTCTGTAATGCCTGGTCAATATATATCTTGGCCTCAGAGTAGCGGCCCAACATATAAAGTATCCAAGCATATGTATCCAAATACGTGGCGTTCTTAGGCTCAGCCTTGATAGTTTTAAAACTCATCTGCTCGGCCTTAGAAAGCTGATCGCCACTCTCACTCAAGAAGTAGGCATAGTTATTCAAACAGCCCATATTATCATCTTTCCACTGCAAACAAGAATCGTAGGCTTCGTAGGCCTCTTTCATCATGCCTTTCTGATGTAGGATATCACCCATCACGGCATAGAAATCGGATACGATGGCAGGATCGCTGTCAGCCTTAATCACTCCAATGCCATTCTTAAATGTCGAAAGCGCTGCATCCAGACTATCACGACGATAATAGGCAATACCTTGATAATAATAGAAAGCCATCTCATCGGGGTTATACTGACGGGCATCCTGACAGAGCGAGATGACACGTTCCATATCATCGGCCTCCCAAGCATAACCAATAAGTTGCAGTCGGGCGGCCGAATTATCGGGCGCAATCTGCAAGGCCTGAGACAACACCCTACTGATGCTATCCTTGGGCATTTTCTTGATATTCATATATGAGGCACACAGAATAGCCATGTGTTCATCACTCTGAGGCTGCTTCAGGATTTTGTCGAACAACTGCAAAACCCTGGTACTGTCGCCACCAGCATTCTCGCTGGCAGAGATTTCCTGTCGTAACAACAGAATCTTATCCTCGATCATGGCATTACTATTCAGCAATACACGCTCTGTCAACGAATCGGCAATCTCACTGTGACCTAATGCCTGATGATAGGTACGTAATGACATCAGCACACGGTTATTATCTGGTTCGTCTTTCAGAATCTTGTCGTATACCTTCAGCGCCTTCTTCAGCTGGCCGTTCATCATAAGTGTTTCGCCATATAAAGCCTGATAGTTTCCGTCGTTAGGGAACTTATCGGCAAGCGCTTTTATCTCGGAAATAGCAGCTTTCTTATTACCCTGACGTGTATAGATTTCGCTCTTTGCTACCGAAAGGCGTTCGCTCTTACCATCGATAGCTTCAATGCGGTTCAGAACCTCAACAGCCGAAGCCAGATCGTTTACCTGCTGATATAACTGGAACAGCATCTCCAACAAATCCTCACGTTCCTTATCACGCTCGTAAATCTTCTCAACAACGGGAATAGCGGCTTCGTAATCCTGCTGACGAATATACGCCTGTGCTAATGTTTCCATATAGGTAGCGTTATCCGGATCGAGCGAGGCGGCCTTCTGAATATACGCCAAACTCTTCTCGGTATCTTTCAGAGCGTTATAATATTGAGCCAGGAAATAATAAGCCTCAGGTGCTTCGGGGTTAAGTTCCAAACAATGACGCAACAAATCGAAGGCAGCATCATTATTGCCTTTCTGTCGCTGCATCATTGCCTCAAGAAAGAACTGGTCGTACTCACGTTGTCCATAACTAAAAGTTACAGAAAGCAGCAATAGTAGCAACAGTCCTATTTTCTTCATTCCCATCTTTTTATTTCACACCCGTATGACCATAACCACCTTCACCGCGCTCAGTCTCATCAAGAACTTCGACAGGCACGAACTCGCCCTGTTCATGACGAGCAATAACCATCTGGGCAATACGCTCACCATCCTCAACGACGAAATCCTCGTTCGAAAGGTTGATAAGCACCACGCCTATCTCACCACGGTAGTCGGCATCGATGGTACCAGGTGTATTGAGCACGGTAATACCTTTCTTTAAAGCCAGTCCACTACGAGGCCTTACCTGAGCCTCGTAACCCACAGGTAAAGCGATATGCAAACCCGTCGGAATGAGTCGGCGCTCTAAAGGTTTCAACGTAATAGGTTCGTCTATATTTGCTCTTAGGTCCATACCGGCACTCTGCACTGTGGCATACTGTGGCAATGGCTGGTGGCCCTTGTTTACAACTTTAATTTTCAGCATCTTTTAAAATATTATTTTAATCAATGTGCAAAGGTACGGCTTTTTTCCAAACCAACCAAATTTTTCAGCCGTTGATTACTTCGATTATACTTTTTTCACGAATAACAAAAAAAATCCGTGCTATCCGTATAATCCCTGCCTAAAAAATTGTATCTTTGCACACTGAATATGATGAATTGGCAACAACTGATATCAAACAAGCGACTTGGCCAGGAGCATCGTCATCCTGAACGCCACGACGACAGAACAGAGTTCAAACGCGATTACGATCGATTGATATTCTCTGCTCCGTTCCGTCGACTGCAAAACAAAACCCAGGTATTCCCCCTTCCAGGCAGTATCTTTGTGCACAACCGCCTGACCCACTCACTCGAGGTGGCCAGTGTTGGCATGTCGCTTGGAAACGATGTAGCAGCGAAGCTCACCCAAAAACATCCTGAGCTAAAAGACACGCTATTTCAGGAAATAGGGCAGATTGTGGCCACAGCAGGTTTGGCACACGATTTAGGCAACCCACCTTTTGGTCACAGTGGCGAAAAAGCCATCCAGTCGTTCTTTACTGAAGGTGCCGGATACGATCTTCAGCGCCAGGTGAATGCCAATTTCTGGAACGATATGACGCACTTTGAAGGTAATGCCAATGCCTTCCGTTTGCTAACCCATCAGTTTAAAGGTCGTAGACCCGGTGGATTTGTCATGACTTATTCAACACTTGCCAGTATTGTAAAATACCCATTTTCATCGAGTGCAGCCAGCAAGAAAGGCAAGTTTGGTTTCTTCGACTCCGAGAAGGCCGACTATCGCAGAATCGCCGACGAATTAGGAATTCCATGTAAATCAGAGATCGGAGAGCCACTGCGTTACGCCCGCCATCCACTAGTATATCTCGTAGAGGCTGCCGATGATATATGTTACGAGATTATGGACCTTGAGGACGCTCATAAGCTTAAAATAATTTCGCACGAAGACACAATGCAGTTATTGTTGGGATTCTTTGATGAAGAGACACAAAACCGCATACTGAGCCGCATCACAGAAGAGGGCGTAAACGACAATAACGAGAAAATAGTGTATCTGAGAGCCTGCGTGATTGGAAAACTTGAAAACGAATGTGTACGCGTATTTGTAGAGCATGAAGACGAAATTCTCAACGGCGAGTTCCAAGGCAGCCTGATTGACCATATCAGCGACGTACCACAAACAGCCTACAAGCGCTGCTGCGCCCTCTCAGTTAAGCACATCTACAAGAGTCGCCCCGTGCTTGATGTAGAACTATCAGGTTATCAGATTATACAGACACTGATGGAGAAGTTCATCAATGCAGCCGTTCATCCCGAACGCTTTTACTCGAAACACCTGATTAGTCGCGTATCAAGCCAGTATGACATTGACGCCCCCGACCTCGAAACACGCATCATGGCTATTATTGATTATATCAGTGGCATGACCGATGTATATGCCCTCGACGTATACCAGAAGATTAACGGCATATCGCTACCCATCATTTAATTCTGAGCCAAATACGCCGTCATTTTAGCACAGAGGCTGATAACGACACGCTTCCGCTTTTGGAAAATGAAAATAAATATTAATTTATTTTGCATTTCTATTAGTTATTTGTACCTTTGCAGCCGAAATGAAGAAATTATATATTGAAACGTATGGCTGCCAGATGAATGTGGCAGATTCTGAAGTAGTTGCATCGGTAATGCAGATGGCTGGTTACGAAACCACTGAGACCATTGATGAGGCCGATGCCGTATTCCTGAACACTTGCTCTGTAAGAGATAATGCAGAGCAGAAGATTTATCACCGTTTAGAGGCGTTAGACGCTGAGCGTCGCCGTCGACAGAAAGCGACACCTCAGGCCGACAGAATGATTATCGGCGTATTAGGTTGCATGGCCGAGAGAGCTCAGCATGATTTGCTGGAAAACCACCACTGTGACCTTGTAGCTGGTCCCGACGCCTATCTCTCACTGCCCGACCTGATTGCTCAGGCAGAAATGGGGCACAAAGCCATGAATACCGAGCTCTCTACCAGCGAGACTTATAAGGATGTGGTACCACAACGTATTGGCATAGGACATAAGATTGGTGGATTTGTAAGCATTATGCGTGGTTGCAACAACTTCTGCCACTACTGCATTGTGCCTTATACCCGTGGTCGTGAGCGTAGTCGCGATGTAGAAAGCATTCTGCGCGAAGTACGCGACCTGCGTGACAAAGGTTTTAAAGAGGTAACCCTGCTTGGCCAGAACGTTAACTCGTATAAGTTTGAGGATACCGATTTCCCAACCCTGCTCCGTAAGGTTGCCGAGGAAGTACCCACCATGCGTGTACGCTTTACCACCTCGCATCCAAAGGATATGAGCGACGAAACACTGAAAGTGATAGCCGAAGTACCCAACGTCTGCAAACACATCCATCTGCCCGTGCAGAGCGGCAGTGACAGAATATTGAAACTCATGAACCGCAAATACACCCGCGAGTGGTACATGGACCGCGTGCATGCCATCCGCCGTATCATTCCCGATTGCGGATTGTCAACCGACATCTTTGTAGGCTACCACTCAGAAACAGAGGAAGACCACCAGCTGTCGCTCGACCTGATGCGCGAGGTAGGTTATGACTCAGCCTTTATGTTTAAATATTCTGAGCGTCCAGGTACTTATGCCTCAAAGCATCTGCCTGATAACATCGCTGAAGAGGAGAAGATTCGTCGACTAAACGAACTCATTGCGCTCCAGACAGAAATGTCGGCCATCCAGAACAAGAAGGATGAAGGCAAGGAGTTTGACGTATTGGTAGAGGGATTCTCAAAACGTAGCAGGGAGCAACTTTGCGGTCGCACCGAGCAGAACAAGATGGTGGTATTCAACAAGAATGGTCATCACATCGGCGAGATTGTGCGCGTACGTATCACAGGCTCTACCAGCGCAACTTTATTAGGAGAAGCTTTATGAAAGAATTCTTGAACGTTTTGAGGCGGTTTGTACCTCCTTACAAGAAATATCTTGTGGCATCGGTAGTTTTCAACATTCTATCGGTCATTTTGAATGTTTTCTCATTTGCCGCATTGATTCCTATCTTGCAGATTATCTTCAAGACAGGCGATGGAGACACAGCAACAGTACTGATGGCTTGGGACTGGGCTAACGCACAGGAAGTGTTGATGAATAACATGAACTACTATGTAAATGGTCTCATCTCCGACCTTGGTCCCACCACTACCCTGCTTATCATCGGCCTTTTCCTGGCCTTTATGACTTTCCTCAAAACAGGTGCTTATTTCCTGTCGTCGGCCACTATCGTACCTATCCGTACTGGTGTGGTTCGCGACATCCGCAACCAACTCTATCAGAAAATCAACGCCCTGCCTTTAGGTTTCTTCAGCGAAGAGCGTAAGGGCGACATCATAGCCCGCATGAGTGGCGATGTACAGGAGATTGAGAACTCTATTATGTCAAGTCTCGAGATGCTGTTCAAGAATCCCATTCTGATTGTAGGATACTTCGCCATGCTGCTCTTTATCTCATGGCAGCTCACGGTGTTCACTCTGGTCATCGTGCCCATTATGGGATGGTTTATGGGGTGGGTTGGCCGTAAGCTCAAAGCACAATCGGTGAAAGCCCAGGCGCTATGGAGTGACACCATGAGCCAGGTTGAGGAGACATTAGGCGGTCTACGTATCATCAAGGCATTCTGCGCCGAAGACAAGATGAATAAGCGTTTCGACGCGATCAATTCGGCTTATCGCAATGACATCATGCGAGTAAACATCCGTCAGTCATCGGCTCACCCCATGTCGGAGTTCCTCGGCACTGTAATGATTGTCATCGTTCTATGGTTTGGTGGCGTGCTTGTGCTTAACAACCATACTCTCTCAGGACCTATCTTTATTTACTACATGGTGATGCTTTACTCTATCATCAATCCGCTCAAAGATTTCTCCAAGGCAGGATATAACATTCCTAAAGGACTGGCTTCGATGGAGCGTGTAGATAAGATCCTAATGGCCGAGAACATGATTAAGGAACCAGTAGCCCCCAAGCATATTGCTAATTTTGAACACCAGATTGAGTTCCGCAATGTTAGCTTTAAGTATGGTGAGCAATGGGTTCTCAAAGATATAAACTTAGTAATTCCTAAAGGCAAGACCATTGCCTTGGTAGGTCAGAGCGGTAGTGGAAAGTCGACGATGGTCGACCTCATTCCACGCTACTACGATGTACAAGAAGGCGAAGTACTGATTGACGGCATCAACGTCAAGGAGTTAGGCATCCACGATTTGCGTCAGTTGATTGGCAATGTTAACCAGGAAGCCATTCTCTTTAACGACACATTCCGTAACAACATCTCGTTCGGTGTCGACAATGCCACACAGCAACAGATAGAAGAAGCCGCCAAGATTGCTAATGCCTACGAATTTATCATGGCATCAGAGAATGGTTTCGATACCAATATCGGCGATCGCGGAGGTCGACTATCTGGCGGTCAGCGCCAACGTGTGAGCATTGCACGTGCTATCCTGAAGAATCCACCCATACTGATTCTCGATGAGGCTACCTCGGCACTTGACACAGAAAGCGAGCGCCTGGTACAGGACGCTTTGGAGCGCCTGATGAAGACACGTACTACCGTGGCTATTGCTCACCGTCTTTCGACCATCAAGAATGCCGATGAGATTTGCGTACTTCACGATGGCAAGATTGTAGAAAGAGGTACACACGAAGAATTGTTGAACATTGACGGCTATTATAAGAAGCTACATGAAATGCAGAGTTAGTTTTCTGATTAAGACGTACCTGTGGACTGTATTGGTGTTTGTCGTAGCAAAAGTGTTCTTTATGCTCTTTTGCCAGGAAGGACATGTTTTTACTGTTGACGACATGTGGCAAGTTGTATGTCATGGCATCTCGCTCGATTTGTCCACCGCGCTCTATTTCCTCATTCTGCCTTTTCTTGCCACCATCGTTAGCTTGTGGTATACAGGCAAATGGCTATTTAAGATTCTACAAGGCTATTTCTGTCTAATTACCTTGGCCTTTGCTTTGGCCTTTGTTGCCGATACAAGTCTTTATCCCTTCTGGGGCTTTAAGCTCGACTCATCTTGTCTGCAGTATATTGAGACACCTACAGAGGCTATGGCCAGCGTGACTACGGTCTACCTCGTATGGCGCGTAACAGCAATATTAATAGCATCGACCCTCATCGCATGGAATTACCTATATTTTGTAAAACGTCTACAGAAAAGACTGAAGCACGTGAGCAAGAGAACGGCCATTTCAAGTCTGATATGCGCTCTGCTCATGATGCCACTTATGGTGATAGGAATCCGTGGCGGATTTGACGAGTCGACCACAAACATCGGTCAGGTTTATTTCTCACAAAACCAATTCCTAAACCACTCGGCAGTTAATCCTGTGTTCAGTTTCTTAGCCTCGTTAGAGAAAACAGCCAGCAACCATGTGAGCTATAACTACATGAGCGATGAAGCATGCGAGCAGATTATCAAGAAGCTATACAATACAGAAAGCGTTGATAGCGACACGCTACTCAACACTCAAACGCCCAACATCATAGTAATACTGATGGAAAGCTGTGGTGGAGAGTTTACTGAAATTGGAGGTCGCAAGGATATTACACCCAACTTGAACAAGTTAGCTTCCGAAGGTATCTACTTTACTAAATGCTATGCCAACTCATGGCGCACCGACAGAGGTACACTCTGCACATATAGCGGCTATCCTTCATTCCCAACCATGTCGGTCATGAAGATGCCTGCCAAATCGCGCACGCTACCATGCATTGCACGTTCACTACGTGATGAGAAGCAATACAACACCCATTATCTGTATGGTGGTGATATCAACTTTACCAACATGCGTAGCTATCTAATTGGTGGCGGTTTTGACCAACTCACATGGAAAGCCGATTACTCTACTGAGGACCAGAAAACAGCCAAATGGGGTGTACGCGACGACATCACAATCAATACCCTCTTTGATATGGCCAACTCACTCCCATCACCCTATATTATCGGCTATTCTACTTTAAGTAGCCATGAGCCATGGGATGTGCCTATCAAGCATTTCGACGACGAGGTACTCAACTCCTTCTATTATCTCGACAAATGTATTGGCGATTTTGTAGCCAAATTTCGTCAAACGAAAGCTTGGCAAAATACCCTAATAGTTCTCTTACCCGATCATGGTATCAATTATAATGAGATTGACGAGCTCCATCCACTCAAGAATCACATTCCGATGATATGGATAGGCGGTGCCGTGAAAAAGGCACGTCGCATTGATACCATCTGTAATCAGACAGACCTACCCGCCACTTTATTAGCCCAACTGGGTATGAGTCATCATGACTACACCTTCAGTCGCGACGTACTGAGCAAGACCTATACACATCCTATCGCCATACACACCTACAACGAAGGAGTATCTATAGTCGACAGTACAGGCTTTACGCTTTTCGACTTGAACACCCTTAAAACCGTTAAAGGCAAGGGCGACATTACCACTGGCAAAGCCATCCTACAAGCAGCTTCAAAAGATTTGAACCAACGATGAAACATATTCTCAGCAAGCCTTATGCCCCATTCGTGGCAGTTATCTGGAACATTCTGTTAGTCTATATTGTTTACCAGATAGCCCGATTGGCGTATTTCTTAGAAAATGCCCAACTATTAAACTACAGCTTTGATGTATTCCGTGGCGGATTGTTATTCGACACCTCAGCCATTGTTTACACCAATGCACTATACATCGTACTAACAATTTGCTTAGGGGCTTTTACTAAGAAAGGACAGAATGGCTGCAAATGGCTATATCTGATTATCAATGGGCTTGCTTTAGCCATCAACTTAGGCGACTCCGTATATTTTCAATATACCATGCGTCGAACCACCACCACCGTTTTTGGCGAGTTCTCAAACGAAGGAAACATAGGGAGCATCATTGCTACAGAGTTTATAAACCACTGGTATCTTGTTTTGCTTTTCGTTGCTGTTATGTATGCTATATGGCGACTGTATGCCACACCTCGTCAGAAGCATGTAGCCAATTTAGCCAGTCCGTTAATCATCGTTCCCCTTAGTATTGCAGGCATGAGAGGTGGCTTTACAACAGCCGTCCGTCCTATTACCGTTTCGAATGCTAACCAATACACACAGCGTCCTACCGACGCAGCCCTTGTGCTAAACACCCCCTTTTCACTCATTCGTACTATCGGCAAAAGTGTATTCAAAGTTCCTAACTACTACGAAAGTGAAGCAGAGTTAGAGGCTATATACACCCCACTACGCAACACCTCAGCACAAACATCCCCCATGACCACTAAAAAAAACGTGGTAGTTCTCATCATCGAGAGCTTTGGTCGCGAATATATCGGTGCGTTGAACCACGACTTGGAAAAAGGGCAATACAAAGGATATACGCCATGCGTCGACTCACTCATTGCACATAGCACCACCTTCCGATACAGCTATTGCAACGGCAGAAAGAGTATTGATGGCATGCCAAGTATCCTATCAAGTATTCCTATGTTTGTAGAACCTTTCTTCCTCACTCCAGCATCCATGAACGATTATACAGGACTGGCAGGTATTTTAGGTCAGGAAGGATACCAGACTGCATTCTTCCATGGAGCGCAGAACGGTTCGATGGGCTTTGAGGCCTTTGCAAAGAAGACTGGATTTCAGCGCTATTTTGGTCGCACGGAATATGAAGCGGCTCATGGTACTAATGACTTTGATGGAACATGGGCCATTTGGGACGAGCCATTCTTCCAGTATTACGCTGAGGAGATGAGTAAGATGAAGCAACCATTTATGACAGCAATCTTCTCTGCCTCAAGCCATCATCCTTTTGCCATCCCCGAGAAATATAAAGCAAAGTTCCCCGAAGAACATCTTCCCATCCAGAAGTGTATTCGCTATACAGACATGGCCATTGGCCGTTTCTTCAATACAGCGGCACGCCAACCATGGTTCAAGAACACCATCTTTGTGCTTACCAGCGATCATACCAATCAAAGCGACCACGCAGAATACCAGTCGGACTTGGGTGGTTTCTGTTCGCCCATCATCATCTACGATCCTTCGCAGCCAGAAGGTAAAATGGAAGACAAGGTTGCGCAGCAAATCGATATTCTACCAACCATACTTGGCATATTGGGATATTCAAAGCCATATACAGCTTTTGGTATCGACGTGCTTAACACGCCTGCCAACGCTACATGGGCAGTAAACTATCTTAATGGTATCTATCAGTACGTTAAACACGGCTATGTGCTTCAATTCGACGGTACTCAGACCAAAGGTATCTATGCTTTAAGCGATCGCCTGATGCAGCACAACTTAAAAGGTAAGGTAAAAGAGCAGTCGCAAATGGAACGCGAACTGAAAGCCATCATACAACAATACATGATGCGCATGACACAGAACCGATTACTACACTAATCCTTGATAGTAACCAATCCACACTCGCGATTAAATGGGGTATCTTTGGGTATCACTTTACCATTAACCACGTCAAAACGCTCATTGAATTCCTCACGTGTACGTTTCCATCGGTTATGGCTCCACAACCAAAATTCCGGTGCCCTGCGAATACTCTCTTCCAACATCTTGAAATAGATGTCCGTTATCTCGAATTCGTCCATCTTCTTAGGGGTACAAGTTATCAGTTTAAACTCCGCTTCGTAATAACCACGACGAATGCGACGCACATCGAGAAAGAATACGGCATGATCAACCTTTCGAGCTATGCGTTCTGCGCCCGTTAGCACTGGAGTATCGTGGTTCAGGAAGTTAACCCAATGGTGAATGTTTGTCCAAAAAGGTACCTGATCACTAATATATCCAATTACAACAGGTTGTCCTACCTTACGGTATTCAATAATCTTGCGTAATGTATCATTCATAGGGATACACACTCCACCCAATCTTTGACGTGAGCGTAGGAACAACCTGTCAAAATCCTTGTTTTCTAACGGATGATATATCTGTCCGCATTGTGCTTTTGGCGTTACCCAAAGAGGTAATGATGTTATCCACTCCCAATTACCAAGATGTCCCAAGTAAACAGCACACGACTGACCACTATTTACTACCTCATCAATCAACTCGGTGCCTTTAAACACCAATCGCTTCTTAATAATCCGAGGGGTGATAGTCATCAACTTTACACTCTCTACAATATAGTCACAGAAAAAGTGATAAAAGCCACGTTCTATCTTTCGAAGTTCCTCCTCAGTTTTCTCTGGAAATGATGATGCGATGTTACCATACACAACCTTTCTGCGATAGCCAATCACCGAATAGAGCAACCAGAACATCAAGTCGCTGATAACATAATGCACCTTAAGTGGTAAGAGTGAGAACAAATACCACACAGTCAAAACTATGTAATACAGAATCTTCATCTTACTTAGGGCTGATATTCTTTATATGAGTGTTCCAAATCCAGATAGTGAAAGTTATGCTGTCTCTGATGGTCGCCATCCGGAATGGCCATATAGTTACCATACTTATTAGATAAATAGGTATTATAATGTTCTACTCCCATTACAGTAATACCTTCAAACTCATAAGGCGTAGGATTCCCTAATACAGATTTAGGCAGAACACCTTTCAACCCATCATCGTAGTCAGCAACATACTTGCTATCGGAATAATTATATTTTGTCAGTATCTTCCTAATCTTTCCCTGTACCTCGGCAAGCGAATATACTTTTCTACACAACAACGGAACCCAGGAACTTGGTCCATGACCGTGTTTATACGGATCGCGGAACAATAAATAAAGAACGCGTTTATAATACTCATAGCAACCAAAGTGCCACTTACGAGCAAGCCAGCCTTCTGGAGTACCGTCGATAGGGAACACATCAATATAAATTCCACCCAGATACTTCAAATGCATACGTTCTATAAGCGTGGTAGATCCATCCTGAATCTTAGCAAAAGGCAGCGGGTAAACATCATCGTTCTCGGCACAAACCATCTCAATCGATTCTGGGAGCCATTCCTTACAATGTTCAATCAGTTTGTCATAATCCGGGCGGGGCATAGCAATATCCAAATCATCGTCCCAAGGTATAAATCCCTTATGACGAATTGCTCCTATCATTGTACCTGCCCAAAGGAAATAATTCAAACCATGTTCCTTACAAGTAGCATCAACTGCCTGTAAAACTTTAAGTATACGCAGTTGTAACGGACGTATGTCGTATAGTGCCATATATTTATCTGAACCAATAAAGTAATCGTTTATAATTTTTCTTAAACCACCATCGGATAGACAACAGTCTATTGCTCTTTGACGATAATGAAGAATAGAAGGCACCAGAAAAAGAACCTTGCGTAGCTATTGCAGGATGACACCAAAGATAAACCACTTTACCATGTTGAATCAGTTGATTGTGGTACCAATCTACAGGAACATCACACTTTTCTTTCTTCAAATCATCCAAAATAGCCTTTGCTGCATGTTGATTAATGAGATATGCACCTGTAGTTCTATCCCTAGTTCCAATATAAAGCATCTTACCTTTTTGACGCATACTCCTAGGCACAAGCTTAAGAGTACTATCCTCATACGATATCATCACGTTTTTGTCGAAATACTCACTTCTATATTCGTTTAGGCTTCTTTCAAAAAGAGGCACGAAATTCTTATGCAGCACTATATCATCCTCAAGAATGAGAGCTTCTGAAAGATTATTTTTAACAATATATTCGTAAGCCAAAAAATGCTTTACAGCACAACTTGTTCTTGATGTTGGCTGATGCATAGCCTCCCTTCCATCAACAAAGAAACGATCCAGCAATTCTTCGGTTAGTCCATCAACATCTCCCTCACATATAAACTCATAATCAATACCCATACTTCGTAACATGTTATCAACATGTTCGCCACGTTCCTTCAGTTTTGCCGCATGAATTACTAATGCCTTCATCTTGCTGTTAATACAATTCTTTAGGTAATACTGACGAGGCTTTCTCCAAGTCTTCAGGAGTATCGAGTTCGTAACTAAAGAGGTCGGTAGTATCCACTACTTCAAAAGTATGTCCCTGCGGTATTAAGCGTTCGAAAGCACGC
>Ga0265299_10001829_pt1 | contig 23047 bp, 20 predicted proteins | sample AusTroGonzalo_MG_4_FD_193485 | JGI IMG/M metagenome (GOLD analysis project Ga0265299, IMG submission 193485) | Bovine rumen microbial communities from tropical cattle in Woodstock, Queensland, Australia - Gonzalo_02 | ecosystem: Host-associated > Mammals > Digestive system > Stomach > Rumen ... | reverse complement strand
CCTCTCTCATCTATAGATTCAGCAAACATAAAATCAAACACACTGATTATATTTACGTTCAAAATGTTGTCAAACAGAATTAAACCAACTGGCTTTCGTGTGCAGACAAACAATATGTGGATTAACAGAGTAAAAGGATTTTTACAAAAATCAATGTTACATATAAGAAGGGATGCTATGAGTGTGACAAGTATAAATTAGAAAATTATATGTTACAGCACATACAACATTGCGCGGCATGATTTTTGCAAAATTCAAAAACAAATTTTTCAAAATTAGATTTTTGTTGACTTAAATTTAAAATCGTTACATAATATTGATTATTTATGTTTTTTATATTTTTTTGAGGAAATAACGAAATGAGTCAGTTGATGAAAGTTAATTCATCTTATCGAGAATGGGTTTTGACTGTTGCGAAAAGGTTTAGAAAGAGTCAGATCAAAGCGGCTGTCAAAGTAAATAACGAAATGCTTAGATTTTACTGGTCGCTCGGGCAGGATATTTCATCCCTTCACATGAATGCAAAATACGGTTCATCGTTTTATAAAAGCCTGAGCGCGGATCTGCACGAAATCTTTCCGGAAGTTCACTCTTTTTCTGTAACGAATCTGAAATATATGCAATATTTTTATGAACTTTATCCTGCCGAAGCAATCCGTCCCCAACTTGGGGATAAATTCACGGAGCAGGAAAATTGTCCCCGGCTTGAGGACGATTTCAGCCCGGATATTTTCTGTATTCCGTGGGGACATCAGAAGCAACTTGTTGACAAATGTAAAGGCAATACAACAAAAGCTCTTTTCTATGTCAGAAAAACGATTGAAAACAACTGGTCACGCGCCGTTCTGCTTAATGTTCTCGACTCTGATCTGTACGAACGGCACGGAAAGGCTTTTTCCAATTTCGCGGCAACGCTCCCGATCCCGCAAAGCGATTTGGCACAGGAAATCACCAAAGATCCATACAATTTTGACTTCCTTACTATCCGCGGAAAATATGATGAAAAAGAACTAAAAGACGCTATGATGGCTAATACAGAGCGGTTTTTGATGGAACTTGGCAACGGATTCGCCTTTCTCGGACGCGAAGTGCGGTTGGAAGTCGGCAATACCGAAAAATTTATCGACCTGCTTTTTTACAATGTGAAAATTCACAGCTATATCGTTGTTGAAGTGAAATCAACAGATTTTGATTCTTCATACGCAGGACAACTCGGCACTTATGTCGTAGCCGTCAACCATCAGATGAAATCGGAAACAGACAATCCGACTATCGGCCTTTTGATTTGCAAAAATATGGATAGGGTCGAAGCACAGTATGCTCTTGAATCCAGCAGCCAGCCGCTCGGCATTTCAACGTACCAACTGTCCAAAATGATACCGGATAAATTCAAAAGCAGTCTTCCGACGATAGAGGAAATCGAGAAAAATTTCAAAGAAAACAAAAAATAAGATTTTAGGTTAATTCAACCTTTTCCTTAAATTCCAACCCTCCATTTCACCAAAACTCCTCAAACAACACCTGATTTTTTCCCTTGCTCAGCTCTCAAACATGATTGCACGGCATGATTTTTGTGCACAAAAACAGGATATTGAATGGAATTTTCCTCTGAAGACAAACTGCTGCGGATTGCGCGGTAGCTGCTTCGGCTCCTTCGAATAGCTCAGGAACCGAGGGGCGGGAGCGGTTGCTATATTTTGTTTTTAATCTGGTTTTCGCAGAGAATACACAGTATTGTTCGTTTTCCCACTAACTTCAACAACACCTGCATTCACCAATATTTTGAGGTGTCTCCAAGTCGTAGTGCGTGACTTATTTAGAAGACTCTCTGCTTCCTGAACAGTTATCTTTTTATTTTTTTCCAATATATCAAGTATCGGGACAATCTTCTCAAAATCCGGTTTTTCCAAAACTTGTTTCAAAACTTGTTTCAAAACTTGTTTCAAACTTGTTTCATTCTGCAACAAGTCACTGTCATCTCCTGCTTTTTCCGCTTGAAATATTCAGGGAATTCATACCTGATTTTGTATTCTTCGCCGAACATCAGTAGTCCTGCCACCGTCGGATGAAGCATCTTGTCTTCTTTTGTGAACTTCAACGCGCCGATCCGCTCCAAGTATTCATAATTATTGAGTTTATGCCACACATGCAGAGCATTCACAGCCTGATGCCTGATCCTGAAATCTCTGATTGTGTTTTTGCAAAAAACCGACATGTCCATGTCAACAATAGTCTTGTTATCAGTACTTTTGTCTGCCTGATCACGCAACATTCCTCTGACTTCCGATTCAGAACAATGATAATCGCCTTCGTGGTCACGCCTGAATGTTCCGCCGAACAAATTATCGTTGATATAAACAGGTTTCTGCTCCCTTCCGGCTCTCGGAACATAGACTACGATAATTTCATCCCCGTTGAGATCATAAATTTTCACATCGTTTTCTTTCAGAAGATTTACGCTGATTTTTGAACGATTATTAAGTATGTTCCAGAAATCTTTCAACAATTTATCAGTGTTCTGTAAATTGGTTGTATACCAGCTTCCGTCGTTTTTCTCTCCTGCTCCGAGAATAATCACTCCTCCATTACAGTTTGCAAATGCAGAATATGTCTCCCATAAACTTTGAGGCAAACCTCCGCTCGCTTTCTTAACCTCAAGACGATTTCCCTCGCGATATTCATTAAACAATGCCGGATCAAATAAATTATTCACCTTGCCTCTATTTCAAAAATATACGATCTCATTGACAACAGTTTTCCTCGAATAACATAAATTTTTGTTATCGAATCAATTTCACTGTTAATTCAATATCAATTTCCACATTTCACCAGATAAACAAAAATTAACAGACAATGAAAATATAAATTTTAGAATTTAAGTCAACAAATTTTTAAACATTACAATAAAAATCTTGATTTTTCAGTGAAATAAGTCGATGAAAGAACCAAAAAATAATCCTTAATTTTTCCCACACATTTCCTTTTTGAGACGGCGAAGACGGCATTCGTCCCTACGGCAAGACTCGTAGGAACGGCAAGCAAGTTGTTGATTTTCCAATAATTTTTTAATCAGCAGCAAAACTTAATCCAGTAACTTCTGCAATTCTTCAATGGTTTGTTCGTAGGAAATATCTTTCGCGTACCGAAACTGTTTCCGGTAATTTTCCCACATTTGTTTTAATTCATTGCTTTCAGTTATATTTTCAAGAATATGTGGGATTTCATTGATTATTCCGTCAGTTCCGCGATGTTCCGAAGTTGCTTTCAAGGCTTCCTTGAAAATACTTTTGTCGTATTTTTTTGTCGTGCACAAAATGTAGACATCATAAAAATCACGAGGGCGCGTATTCAAAATTCCGCGTGACAAAATACTTTCAGTCTTTTCGGCAAGAATCGTCTCGATATTGTAACCCCAGAGCGGGATCCGCAAATCGGTGCCGAAAATTCCAGAAACTTCGTATTTCATCGCTTGCGGAGTTATTATGTCGCCCGTTGAAATATCAATTGAAAGCGGTGTTTTGATTGATTCAAAAACAGCGTCAAGGCGGACTCTGTAGCCGCCGTATTTGTCATCTTTTCTGATCGGCGCGACAGAAACGAAGCTGAAACGGACATCATCATTGATCGTAATATTGCAAATTTTATCAATAATTTCTGATATATTTTCTTCTGTGAGAGTCACTCCCCTTGCCGTTGTGTCAAGATCCATCGTCGAGCGTGTCTGCAATCCGACAAGCACGGAAATCAGAATTCCGCCTTTTATAACGAACTTGTCACTGTATTCCGAAACCGAAAGGCGTTCCAGAAAACGCTCGAACATATAGTTTTGCAGAACAACCTGAGAAGGCAGGCTGCATTTTTTAGCATAATTATTGATTTTTGCTTTGAAACTTCTCGCAGCCGGGCTTTCCGTCACAGCAAAACCTCCAGATATCTTTTAACTTCCGAAAAAACCTTGAATTTCTGCGCATATTCAGCAAGCAGGTTCAAGTCTTTCTGCGCAGATGCGGCATAATTTTTCATTGCTCCGGCTATAGTTCCTTCATCCAGCCTGCTTCTTGAACGTAAAATATCGCAAATAGTCCTTTCCGCATTGTAACAGCGCACTTCGTTACCCATAGTTGTCTTTCTTTCGATCAGCCCCAAAGCGAACAGATCCGGTTTTACATAAAAACAAATACACTCGTTTTTTATAGAATTAGGAAGATAGAAGTCGCTCGGAATCGTAACATGATGAATAAACGGCGTTCTCTCGGCGATTCCGTTCAAAAAAAGTGCCGAACCGTGGCTGAAAACTATTTTTGAAGAGCGGAGCATCAGCGTGTACATATCGTCGTGCACCGAATCAGGAAGAATATAAACCCCATGCCGGACTCTGAGCAATGTTCCGGATTTCACGTATTCCGAAAGCAAAGCCCTCGAAAAACCCAGTTTCTCGACATTTTCCGTGGTAATAATGCCGTTATTTCTTGCTGCTTCTTCCAACAAACTTTTGTTCAACTTCATAAAAGCCTCAATTCTTAACAAACAACAAGAAATTATGTGTAATATCAGTTTGAAAGTCAAGAATTTTGTTTGTGTTTCAATTGCATCTTTCATATTTTGAGAATAGAACAAAAAAATCATACAATACTAAATTATGTTTTTCAAAATATTTGTCAATAAAAATCTAACACTATCATAAAGTTCGAATCCCAACACCCCCAGTTGAAAACATTTGATTTTGTGATATAATCAGCGGCTTTTGCTGCAGGAGGCATGTGGTGGTAAACAAAATTGATATAAGAGGTTCAAATGTTCGATTTTATTAAGAAAGTAATCGCGAGGTTCTTCATTGTGATAGGAGTTCTCACGGTTCTCAACATCGCTCTTATTGTCTGGCTCATTTCGAGCATAGATTTTTCGGGCTTCGGTAAAAAGGAAGTGCAGGAAAAAACGCTCCTTACGATAAATGCCGGAGCGATAAGCGGCGATGTTTTCCCCGAAACGAACTACATGATGCTCGACTCGTTTTTCGGAAAGCAGATTTCGCTTCTTGACACTCTGACTTCAGTCCGTGCGGCTGCGGCTGACCCGAAAATTGTGGGGATTTTTCTTGATCTGAGCGATATGAATTTAAGTTACGCTCAGGCTGAAGAACTCCGCAACGAGCTGATTTTGTTCAAAAATGCGGGCAAAAAAGTCTGGGCTTGGAGCGATTCTTACGGCGAATACATGAGCGGCACGAAAAGCTACTATCTTGCAACTGCTGCCGACAAAATTTTCCTTCAGCATTCGGGTTTCGTCACTTTCAACGGCATGAGCTCGACTTCAATTTTCTTCAAGAATATGCTTGAAAAAATCAAGGTCGAACCGATCGGCGCGGCAAGGAAGGAATATAAGACCTACTGGAACATGTACAGCGAGGACAAGTTTACCGAAGCTCACCGTGAATCGACTGAAAGTTTAATAAATTCAATATTTTCCAAAGTCGCGGCCGAAGTTTCCGAAAGCCGCAAGATTCCGATTGACAAAGTCTATGAAATCGCAGATTCAGTCTCGATGACTTCGCCTTATGCGGTCAAAAACAACCTTATTGACGGAATCCGCTACAAGGACGACATTCTTGAGGAAATGAGGAACCAGACAGGATATGAGCACAAAATTTCACTTATAGCATACAAAAATATCGGCGAAGACCTTTTCAAAATAACTCCGGTCGCAGGACCTAAGATCGCAGTCATCGAAGTTCCGGGCTCGATCCACCGCGGCGTAAGCGACATGTCGCCTTCGGGCAAGCCGCAGTCAAGCGGTTCAACGACGATTGTTTCGCTTCTTAAAAAGGCGTTGAAAGACGAGAATGTGAAAGGGATAATCCTTCGGGTCAACTCTCCCGGCGGCTCGGTGATCGCATCCGAAACGATCTGGAATCAGGTCGAGACGATCAAAAAAACCGGCGGCAAACCCGTCATCGTTTCAATGGGAAGTGTCGCGGCATCCGGCGGATACTATGTTTCGATGAACGCAGACAGGATTTTTGCAGACCACAACACGATCACCGGCTCGATCGGAGTCGTGATCGGCAAATTCTACACAAGAAACCTCTTTGAATCGCTCGGAATCACTTTCGACAGCGTGACGATAGGCAAAAACAACAATTTCCTTTCTGCACTTGAAAAGTTCACGCCGGAGCAGGAAGAATATCTCAACAAAAATCTCGACGAAGTTTACAGCACTTTCGTCCAGAGAGCCGCTGACGGCAGAAAAATGAACGCAATGGATCTCGAAAAATTCGCCCACGGCCGCGTCTGGTCGGGCGGACTGGCTTACAAAAACGGTCTTGTTGATGAAATCGGCGGATTCATGGCTGCATACAGCTACATGAAGGAAAAAATCGGCGTTCCTGACTGCCCGTTCGTGAAATATCCCGACACAAACGGAATTTTGAGCCTTTTCCAGGACGAAGAAGAGGAAGAACCTCAGTCGGATTCAGTTCTCGGAACGATCAACCGCTTCGCAGCGACACTTTTCAAAGCTGCAACGCTTGTAAACCGCGAAATCAGAATGCATTCCGAAGAAATTTATCAGAGCAGGGAAGAATCAGTGCTGGAGTAATCTTTTAATTACAGCAAATAAGGCTAACTGCCTTTAACCGGATATAGTACCGAAAGTGTTTTTATAAATTCCATGCAAATCAGAAGGATCAGCGCGCTGTAGTAAATCCAAAGGACGCTTGTTATGATCCAAGCCGCGGAACCGTAGAGAAAAGAGAAACTTGAGATCTCGTTGATGTAAAAATTGTATAGTAATTTTGCTAAGTTCCACAGAACGCTGAAAAGCAGCGCACCGCAGACGATAATGCTTTTTTTCAGTTTTATGCCGTAGACGAAGTATGAAATCAGAATTCGGAAAAGGGCGATTATCACGATTGTCGAAATGGCGAAACTGTAGGCTTTTCCAGTGGAAATGACATCAACAATCCTTTGCAGATACGGGATTTTCTGCGCGACACTTCCGGCAAACGAGAGGAAAATGCCCGAAAAATACTGGACGAAAAAGAGAATTATTGTGAGTGTCAGCAGAAAAACGACCCCCATCAGTCTTGAAAGGATGAAATTTATCGATTTTCCGCCGAAAATCCTGAAAAAAGAGTAGTGCAGAGTTGAAAAAAGAAGTGTCGCAGAAACGAGGAGCGAAATAAGACCGACTGTTGTGAGCCCTGCTTTGTAGTTGGCGATGTCAACCAGACTTGAAACATATTTTTCGCTCAAAAAAGGAATCGCTATATGGAGCGAATTCATTATGTAGGATGTAAGCTCTTCTGAAGTGAAATTCTGAATATCCTTAATGTAATCAACCACATATCCAAGCGAAGCGCCAAGCAGAATCAAGAAGGGAAGGAAACTCAGCATGAAGTAGAAACTTATTGCCGCAGTGAAGGTGAAGCCATCGTCGTTGTAAAAATTGTAGCCAGTTTCCCAGATGATTTTGAGAAGCCTGTGTTTTTCAATAAAGTCCAGAAACTTTTTCCAAAAGCTGTTCAAATCTGCCTCCAAAAACGATGGATTTTAAGGAAAAAAAGAAAAGAAAACAAATTTTGTCGGCGTGTTGTCACGCCGACGACCTCATTTATGACGTCACGTCGTTACGCCGTCACGTCGTCACGATGAGATTGCGGCGCTCGACAAAATTTGTTTTTTCTTCCGCTTTTTTTTACATTCTCCCGATTTTGATTTTTTGAGGGGTGGCAATGAGCGCAAACGGTTCAAGAATGAAAAAACTTTTAGGAGAAACGGCGGTTTACGGGCTTTCGAGCATCGTCGGGCGGTTTCTCAACTGGATGCTGGTGCCGGTCTACACCCGTGTTCTTGTCAGGACAAGCGATTACGGTATCGTCACAAACCTTTATGGCTGGACGGCTCTCATGCTTGTCATTCTGACTTACGGAATGGAGACAGGGTTTTTCCGTTTCATCAACAAGGAACCTGATCCGAAGCGGGTTTATGGTACGATTCTGACTTCTCTTGCTGCGACTTCAACGCTTTTCATCATTGCGGTAGCACTGTTTTTAAGGCCGGTTTCAGCTGCGATGGGATACTCGGAATACAAGGAATTCGTGATGATGCTTGCCGTTATTGTCGCTGTTGACGCTTTCTGCGCCGTTCCTTTTGCCAACTTGAGACACAAACAGAAGGCTATGCGTTTTGCCGCGATAAAACTCCTTTCGATTGCGATAAATATAGGGCTCAACCTCTTTTTCCTCATTGCTGCTCCCTGGCTTTCAAAAAACGGTTTTTCTGCTGTCAACCTGATCTGGTCGCCCGGCCTTGAAATACGCTATGTCTTTGTTTCCAACGTGGTTTCGTCGGCTTTTACATTCTTCGCGCTTTCGCCCGACTTCCTTTTCAAGTGGTCTTTCGACGCAAAACTTATGAAGCGGATTTTCGCATATTCTTTTCCGATTCTGCTTTTTGGAATCGCCGGAATTTTCAACCAGACTGCCGACAAAATCCTCTTTCCATACCTTTTTTCTGACCCGGCTGAGGCAAATTCACAGCTTGGAATTTACGGCGCATGCTTTAAAATCACGGTTATCATGGTCATGTCGCTCCAGGCTTTCAGATACGCCTATGAGCCGTTCGTGTTCCGCTACAAAAAAGGGGATGACACCTCGATTTATGTCGATGTAATGCACTATTTTGTCCTTTTTTCGCTCTTTGTTTTTTTGGGAATCACATTCTATCTCGATATTTTCAAGCACCTTATCGGAAGCGCATACTTTGCAGGTCTTGCAGTAGTTCCGATAGTCATGCTCGGGGAATTCTTTTTCGGTGTTTATTCCAATCTTTCGATCTGGTACAAACTCACCGACAGAACGAAGTGGGGAAGCTATTTCTCGATAGTTGCCTGTATCATAACGGTGCTTATTATCGTCATTTTCGTGCCGAAATTCGGCTTCATGGCATGCGCATGGGCTTCGTTTGCATCGAATTTCGTTGTCATGGCGGCTTCATATTTCATCGGTCAGAAGTATTTTCCGATTGCATACAGCGTGAAAAGCGGAGTTTTTTATTTTGCACTTGCCATGATTCTCTGGGCTGTTGCCGCTTATGTTCCGCTTGAAGGGAAAATCGTTTCGCTTGCCTTCAAAACTGCGCTTCTTCTCGTTTTTGCTGTGGTCGTTGTCATCCGAGAGCCGATGCTTCGCGGAGTTGTTGCCACTGTTAAGGGTAAGGTTGCCGGCAAAAAGTAGCTCTTTTTCTTGATTAAACCGCTTTCTAAAGCCATAATTGCCCGTTTTTAAGGTGTTTTGGATCTGACATCATGATCACCATTGAAAAAGTCCTCAGATTAGTTTCGGCTTCAACGCTTGCCGCAACGATTATTTTTACAGTTGTTGTCGTAGTTAAAGAACTCACGAAACCGAAAGACATTCTCGAACGGATCAAAAAAGAGCACTGCGCCTCTGTTTCAGAGTTCGACAATTCAGCATTCAATGAATATGCTTACATTGTGAGACATCCCGACAGCGACTGCGTTTTTGTTCCAAGTTCTCTGCGCGAAAAATCACATTTTGCCGGTTCCGTTTTCAAATTCAGCAAACTTGATGATTTTGACTATCTTTTTTCCGGCAAAAGCGGGATTTTGCTGAAGAAAAACGATGGTTCGCTTGAACTTGAAAAGGAAGCCGATTTTATCATCAAATGTTTCCGCAACGAAAAGTGCCCGGACAGTGTTCCCGACAAAAAGCGCACAGTTACGGCGACGGCTCTTGATATTAACGGAAACGTAACGATGTCGGTAACTTACGAAGAGAGCACAATTTCCGCAACGGCAAAAAATCTGAAAAAACTTTTTAATGAAATAGCCAAGATCAAAAAATTAGATTTGGCAAAACTTCGTCTTGTCTTATATTTCCATTCAGAATACGCCTACTTAGAAGATAAAAGCGATAAATATTTAATTTCATTGCCAAAAAGCGGCGTTGACGGACTTTATCTGAAATCCCGCGGCGCAAAGATCAGGCTCCTTCCGTGGGAATATTCGACAAATCCCCTTTCGGTCCTCGACAGAAAAGGCTCGCAGTACGGGCTTGACAAAAACGAATACCAGAAAGATGTCGCTTCAGTCTATTTTTACAGAACGACACAGTTTTCCGAAAATGACGGAAAGGCGGAGCCGTGGCTTGACGGTTCTTCGCTGCGACCACAAGAATATTCATCAAATTTTTTCCGTCATCTCATAGCAAAACATTTAAAAAACATCCAGCGTGAAGACGGCTCTTTCCCGACCGAACTTGAAACTTCCGATGCAAAAGAAAAAAATGCGAAAGAATCTCTCCTCATGCAGGCTTACGCGGCTGAAGTCCTTTTCAGAATGGCGGAAACGCTTGAAGACAAGTCTCTTGCCGAAGCGGCTGAAAAAGCTTTGAAATACGTCCTTGAAAAAGAGGAAAAAGATGATGCTGCAACAGCCAAATTGGAAGCTCTGATGTTGAAGCAGAAAAAAGAAATCGGATATCAGTATCAGTTTTTTGATTTTGACCGCACCGAAAAGGCAATAACTGCAAACTTCATATATTCGGGCATTTTCATCGAGGCGTTTTCGCTCCTTTCGAAAGATAAAAACAAGGATGAAAAAATCGTTGAACTGCTGAAGAAGGCGATATCTCTTTTTGAAAGCGCAAGTACCGAAAACAAAATGCGTTTTATCGGCTATCTTGCCGATTTCAATCCTGAAAAGGAAAGCATTTCCTACAAAGCGATGAAAGATTTTTTTGCTTCGCAGACCGTTTTTTTAAAAGACAGAGCTTTCGACGACCGGGGTTTTTGGTATGAAGAAGGAACTTTCTCGTCCGACAAAAGCAAAAATTTTCCAGACACTTCACTTTCACTGCTTATTGCAGACGGCTTTACAAAGGCACGGGTCAACGATCTTATTGATGAAAAAGAACTATTTTTTTTCTTTGGTTTCATACCAAAACTTATCGTCAGCGGCGACGATTTTCCTAACTGGGGAAGCGTAAAGGCTAAAGCCAAAATCCAGGGCGGCGTCCGTGCTTCCAACCGCTCGAAATCGGTCAAACTTTCAAACACACTGCGCGCCGCATCTTACTTTATCAACATAGAAGATGATTGCGGGGTAAAATGAACTTTTTTAAATGCACTGCATGCGGAGGCTGCTGCTCGGGCGACGGATCGGTCTTTTTATACCCCGAAGATGTCCGGAGTTTAGCCGAAAACTTTAAAATGACGCTTCAGGAATTTATCGACAAATACACCGATTTCATCATTCTGGAATACTGCGAAGAGGGCTCTTCTTTTTCCTATCTACCTTATATCGTTATGAAAAAAGAGAACGACGCCTGCATTTTCCTGAAATCTAAAAAGTGTTCTATTCACGATTTCAAGCCGTTCCAGTGCAGAAACACTCCTTTTGTCAGCGAATTTTTCACCGATGACGAGTGGAGAAAATTTTTAATGAAACACTGCCCCGCGCTCATGAAGCTCAAAGAAGAGGATCTGGAACAATACCGCCCAATAGCACAGGTTTCGGAAGAAAAAAACAAAGAGTACGAATTCATTTTGAGGCAGAACAGCTACAGTCTTGAAAAAATTTTGGGTGTAACTCTTCCCGAACCGAAAATTATTCCTGTTGACGAGTAAAAAATTTTTCTGCTAAGTTAAGCCACTCTTCAGCATCCATCACAAAACCGAGATCAGAATAATTAAATATTTCCGCAGACTTATCGATATTGACAGCAACAATGAAGCCGCTTGACTTCATTCCGGCAAGGTGCTGAACCGCACCCGAAATGCCTATTGCGAAATAAATTTCGGGCGTAATGGTTTTTCCTGACTGACCCACTTGACGGGGCTGCTCAAGCCACCCTTTCTCGACGATTTTTCGAGAGCAGGCAAGCACACCGCCGATACTTGCGGCAAAATCACCGAAACGTTTGAGAAGTTCTCTCGAAGAAACGCCGCTGCCAACAGAAACCACGACAGGGGCATCTTCTATTTTTGCAGAATTACCTGTAATTATTGAACTTTCATTGAGTTTTAAAACTCTTTCCGCAAGTTCCGAGAAATCGTTTCTGACTATATTTTTCTCAAAATTTTCAACTTTGCACTCTCTTTTTTTGAAGACTGAAGGGCGTGCAGTAGCCATCTGCGGCAAAGTCGAAGGAGAAATTATGTGCGCCATTATGTTGCCGCCCAATGCAGGCCTAATCTGTACGAGCCGGCCGTTTTCATCGATATCGAAATCGGTGCAGTCGGCGGTAATTCCGCAGTGAAGATGCGCCGCGACCTCAGGCGCAAGCACCCTGCCGTAATCGGTCGCCGGGAAAAGAACTGTTGAAGGAGAAATCTCAGAAATTATCGAAGAAACTGCCATAACATCAGATTCAAGTTCAAAAAATCCAGCTTTTCTGTGATCCAGAATAAAAACTTTGTCTGCTCCAAAATCTCTTAAAACCGAAACATCAAAGTTTTTATCGGCACAAACGAGAGCGATAACTTTTTCATCTGTTTTTTCAGCAAGAGAGCGCGCAGCGCCCAAAAGTTCAAAAGTCACATTTTTGAAAGAACCGTCCGTTTCAACTGAGCAGACGACTGCAATTCCTGAGTTTTTCATTAAATTTTCTCGCCGCGCATTGTGTTTTCGAGGATTTCCACAACTTTGACGGGAATGATCTTCCCCTTGTCGGAAGAGGTCGAACCTGAAATATGGACAATAAGATTGTGCTCGCTGCGCCCCATGAAAGTGTCGCCTTTCGGGCTTGCCGATTCGACCAAAACATTGACAGTCCTTCCCAAATATCTGCCGCGGACATCTTTCAATCTTCTCTTTTCGAGATCCAGAAGTTCGTTGAGGCGGGCAAATTTTTCCTCTTCGGGCACATCGTCTGCCATTTTTTCGGCTTTCGTGAAAGGTCTCGGCGAATAGTTGAAAGCGAAAATCGAATCGTAGCCGACTAAATCGACAAGCTTCATCGTATCTTCGAATTCCTCGCGCGTTTCTCCCGGGAAACCGACGATAAAATCGCTGCTGAGAGCGATATCAGGGCAGTATTTCCGCGCAAGTTCCATCTTTTCGATGTAGTTTTCGACTGTATAGCGTCTGTTCATAAGCTGAAGGATTCTGTTATTTCCCGACTGAGCCGGAAGATGAAGATACGGCATAAGATTCGGAATTTCGCCGAACGCTTTTGCAAGTTCCTCGCCGAAATCCTTAGGATGGCTCGTTATAAAACGGATTCTTTTCAAAGCTGTTGTTTCAGAAATTTTGTGCAGTAAAGCGGCAAAAGTTTCGCCTGTTTCAGGATCTTTGTAACTGTTGACGTTCTGGCCGAGAAGAGTGACTTCCTGAATGCCTGAATCGACAAGTTTTTTGATTTCATCAATGATCACAGCACTTTTTCTGCTGATCTCACGCCCTCTGACAAAAGGAACGATGCAGTAGCTGCAAAAGTTGTTACAGCCGTGCATGACGGTGACGTAAGAAGAATAGGGACTGAAAAAACTTCCTTTCGACCTTGCCGGAAAAATTTCTTCGCGCTCAAGAGAATCGGCTTTGTTAGACACGAACGGGAAAACCCCTTTTTCTGCAACGTCAGGGATCATATCTTCCGCACCTGGACCGAAAACTCCGTCAATATACGGAATTTTCTCGATTATTTCACCGCCTAACTGCTGGGCGACACAGCCCATTATAAAAATTCTCGTTCCTTTTGATTTTTTGAGCGGCAGATATCTTCCTGCACAGCTGTAAAGTTTTAACAGCGGCTTTTCACGGACACTGCAACTGTTGATTATTATAAGCTCGGCCTCTTCCGCGTTTTCAGTATATTCCCAGCCTTTCTCGGAAAGCATGACGGCAACACGCTCGCTGTCATAAACATTCATCTGGCAACCGAATGTGTGGATAAAAAATTTCTTCACGAATCCTCCAAAAAGCAAAAAAAAACGGGGGAGAACCCCCGTTTTAAATCAAAACAAGCCAACGGCTACGGAAGTGCGTAGCTGCCTACCTGATAAATGTATTTTCCGCCAAGCATGAAAACCTGGCCGAGAGCGTCAACCGCAACAGGACCGTCAACTATTTCTGCATCGCTTTCCGGATCATGGTTTTCATCCATCAGGCTGTCTTTAACAGAAGATGAGAAAACTTCTGTACCGAGGCTGGAATCTTTTACTCTCTTAACCTGAAGAACAAAAACTACCTGAGCGTCTGCCTTCCTTCTGTCAACTTCTTTCACACCACAGTTGACAGCTACATATTTAATAACACTCTTTTCCTGAGAACCGAGAAGTGCTGCAGAAGGTCTTGCACATTCATTTGCGGTTCCGTTCGTATCGTAAACAAAAGCATCACCTTGTTCGCTGAAAACAAAAAGACTGGGGTTGTTTACCCATGAAGCGGTATCTTCTTCACCGGAACGAAGATATCCACCGAGAACAGCAACGACCGTTTCGTCCTCTTCTTTGTCATCCATGATAACGCCGACTGCTGCCGGAGCAATAAGTCCTGTTCCTTTAAGGTTGGAATCATCGCCGCCGTTTCTGTCAGTTACCGATACTGCTACGGAAGAACCTTGTGTTACGAGTTCAGCAAAATTTTCGCCCAAAATCGGAGTTTCTTTTCCTTCGTTTTTGTAATCAGACGATCCGCCGATAACCAAAATTCTCGGAGTTACGGTTTTAACGCCGTTTTCATCAACGGTGACTTTAGAAACATCAGCTATTGCATGGTTGCAACGACCTGCTTTCAATGAAGCAAAAAGTTCTGAAACGACAGAGCCGTTTTTTGCCGAAATTTTATAAACAGAAGATGAAGCACCGCCGTCCGTGCAACCGCCGACGATATAGACATCGCCGTCAATCGTTATAGCTTTTGCTTTTGTCATAGGGGATGCGCCAAGAGCAAGCATATCATATCTGTCTGATTTCGGATTGTAAACCCAAACTGAATCGTTAAGGACGTCATCTTCACCCATACCGAGACCTGCGACAATCATTCCGTTTTCGCTACCGTCGTCAAGAAACGCGACAACGTGATCATAAAGTCTTGCCGGAAGATCTTTTACATTATTTTTGGAAAGAGAGTGCATATCAAAAATAACGGCTTTCTTCGAAATTTCATCTTCTTCAAGATCATAGCCGCCTGCCATATAGATTCTGCCGTCTTTCAGAGCTACAGAAGCAGCGCCTTTGGAACCGCCGTCGTTAAAATATGACTCAAGGGAACTTTTGTTAACATTGTTTCTGTCTGAAACGACTCTTGCAAAGTCACCTGCCGGAGCAAGGAAAATGTCAACGTCGTAATTATCTTTGTCATCATAAAGGATTCCGTCTATACCGCCGGTAAGTTTCAGTTTTTCGTTTGAGTTTGTGACTTCAACGAAGAAACGGTAGTAAGCGCCTTTTTTGAGTGATCTGATAAATTCCTCTTTGCCGCCGCCGTTATTGGTAACTTTTATAAGTTTACGGTCTGCGTACACATATTCATCAGTAACAGTCGATTTGGAATAAATCGAAAGCATGACCTGATCGCTGTCATTTATGCAATAAGTATGATCATATTCTTCATCTAAGTCACCGCAAACACCTTCATAATCGATCGGGAGTTTCAGCGTGATTTTGAAATCACCGGTATTGCCCGAATCGCAAGATATAAGCATAAAGGCTAAAATGAAAGCCAAAGAGAGAAAAAACAATCTTTTCATAAAACCCTCCAAAATCAGTCTTTTATTATTTTGCGTTATCCCATTCAATGGTTTTGCCGTTAGGCTCATCGGTTCTCGTTCCGTAGTAAATACCTACTGCGGCACCCGCGATAACTACAACTGCGACTGTAGCAATGAACCAGGTCTGTTTGTAAAAAGGAGTAGACTGGGTTTCAGCCATAGACTCTTCTTTGTCGTCCGCGGCGTTGTCGTTGACGTTGCCTTCGAAGTAGAAGTTGTCGCCGACTTTAAGGTTGACACCGGACGGCTGTTCTTGTTGCTGCTGCTGTTCCTGCGGCTGTTCATCTTCATCAGCTTCCTGAGAATAAGCCGGAACAACGAAACATACGATCAAAACCATAACAAGCAATTTTGAAAAAAACTTCATGTCTCTAACCCTATAAAAAATTGTCCAATTAAGCACCTAAAACAACCAGCGGCGGTATTTACCAAATTTTAAGACGACAGTCAAACTTTTTTTGCAATTAAAAAAAAGGCATTTCAAAGCATGTTTTTTTAAGCCGCTATTCATCTTTAAAAATTATAATTTTCTTAATATTTTCAGATATTTTGCTGCCTAGGTTAAAACCTGGACGAAATTCTTTTCCCATATACATCGAGGCAAAATCGACATTGTTTTTATTGCCGCTTTCCGTTTCCCGTGAAAAAATCAAAGGAAGTTTTTCGACGATCATTTCGTGTCTGTTGCGGATATCCTCTGCGGAAAAGTTTTCTTCGTGTCTGCTGTTGAAAGAAAAATTGGCTCCGCCTGATGATAAAACGAAAGTATTTATTTTGAACGCGTCACCTGAAGGAACGAGTTCCGTGTGAATGCTGAATTTAAATCCGGAGACCGTTAGTTCTGAATCAAAACAAGGAAAATCCGACATTAGTCTTCATCTTGACTGCGGATGTATCTGGAAATTTTGCGGCGGCGGTGGAAATGTTTCTTCTGCTTGTTGGCCGCATAACCGAGCTCTATTTTGCCGGCACTGACTTCACGCAGAGCGATAATAGGCGGCTTGTTGCCTTTCGTGTTGGCAATAAGCGGTTCCGCGCCGTCAAGAAGCTGGCGTGTTCTTTTTGCCGCAAGGATTATAAGTTCCATCCTGTTCGGAATCTTTTCGAGACAATCTTCAACTGTTACTCTTGCCATAAAAATCTCCATAAAACAAAAAAACCGCAAAAGTATAGTGATATTTTTCTAGAAATCAATTTTTCGGGATCTTTACGCGAAATAGCTCTTTGAAATTTCGACTCTTTCTGTTTTGTCTGTCTTCACGATTTTGCCGACAACATAGCGGTCGGAGTTTTCAAGCAGCGCAGGAACCTGTTCTTTCGGCACTATCAGCATGAAGCCTGTTCCGCAGTTGAAAGTGGTGAACATTTCGCGCTCGCTGAGATCAGCGCATTTCTTGAGCCATTTGAAAACCGGAAGCACTTTGAAATCGCCATCGATCAAAGCGCCGAGACCTTCAGGAATGACTCTCGGGATGTTTTCGTAAAAACCGCCGCCAGTGATGTGAACCATTCCGTGTATGTCGAACTTTTTAAGGAGTTCGAGAACTTCTTTCACATAGATTCTCGTCGGTTTAAGGAACTCTTCTGCGACCGTGCAGCCAAGTTCTTCGATTTTATCGTTGACTTTAAGCCCCATTTTTTCAAGGACGATTTTTCTGACGAGCGAGTATCCGTTCGAGTGGACCCCTGTTGACGGAATGCCGATAATCACGTCGCCTTCTTTTATTTTCGAGCCGTCGATTATTTTGCTTTTATCAACGACACCTACGTTGAAACCTGCGAGATCGTATTCGCCCGGAGTGTAGAAGCCAGGCATTTCGGCAGTTTCACCGCCTACAAGAGCGCATCCTGCCTGACGACAGCCTTCCGCAATACCCAAAACGACTTTTGCGCCGGTATCGCTGTCAAGTTTGCCTGTTGCAAAGTAATCGAGGAAGAAAAGCGGCTCGGCTCCGCCGACAATGACATCGTTGACGCACATTGCGACAAGGTCGATGCCGATTGTGTCGTGCTTGTTTGCAAGAAAAGCGAATTTGAGTTTCGTGCCGACACCGTCAGTTCCGCTGACAAGAACAGGCTCCTTGATTCCTTCGGGAATTGAAACGAGCGACGAAAATCCGCCTATTCCGGCAAGAACTTCGGGACGCATCGTGTTTTTGACGAGAGGTTTGATTTTGTCGACCATCGCCGCGCCTTCAACAATGTCGACTCCGGCGTTTTTGTAATTGATTTCGGACATTTTTTTCTCCACAAATAAAAAATCCGCGAAAATATAGTCAAGCGGTATGTTTTTGCAAACTTTATCGGATACAAACTAATTTATTGAAAAAACAGAGTTCACGCCGTATATTGCGGTGTCATTTTTTTTGGAGGGAACCATGCCGCTTTTTATCGGAATTGCCGGAGGATCCGGTTCAGGAAAAACAACTGTTGCCAAAAACATCAAACAGGCTTTTTCGAACGACGAAAGGGTCGTGATCATCGAAATGGACAGCTACTACAAGGATCTGTCGGGAAAAACACTTGCTGAGCGCGAGAAAAACAATTACGACATTCCAGATGCTATTGACTTTCCGCTTCTCAGGCAGCAGCTTGACGATTTGAAGGCGAACAAAGCAATAAAAAAACCTATTTACGACTTTGTGACCCATTCCAGAAAAGAGGAAACCGAGCTCATCGAGCCTGCCGACATCATCGTTCTCGAAGGAATCATGACATTTCACGATGAAAAAGTGCGTGACATGCTTGATATCAAAATTTTTGTTGATACCGATGCCGACATCAGACTTATGCGCAGAATCCGCCGTGACATGGAGCAGCGCGGCCGTTCGTTTGAAGAGATTCGCGAACGCTATTTCACGATGGTACGCCCTGCTTACCGCGATTTCGTCAAGCCGACACAGAGATTTGCAGACCTTGTCATTCCTGAAGGCGGTCAGAACTCTGTTGCAATCGATATAATAGTTTCGAAAATCTCCCACTGGCTTTCTGACAAGGAAAAATCGGCAAAAAAATGAGCAAAAATCCAAAAATTCAAATCGACAAGGCTTTTGCCGCACTAAGAATTTGGGTGAAAGAGCTTGACTACGCTCCAGTCATCGATTTAATGGCGGCAGGACACGATTCACCGTGGAAACTCCTCGCTTCGACGATGCTTTCTGCTCGCACCAAAGACGCCGTCACGACAAAAGCCTCGAAATCGCTTTTCGCCAAAGCCGACACGCCGGAAAAAACGGCGAAACTTTCAGTAGAAGAACTCGCGGAACTTATTTATCCCGTCGGATTTTACAAGACGAAAGCAGAAAACCTCAAAAAACTTGCCCAGGATATTGTTGAAAGATTCGGAGGCGTTGTTCCGCAGACTCTGGAAGAGCTCACGACCCTTCCCGGAGTAGGCGTAAAGACGGCGTCGCTCGTTCTCATCAAGGCTTTCGACAAATACGAAATCTGCGTCGATACGCATGTTCACCGCATTTCAAACATGTGGGGACTAGTCGAGACCAAAACTCCTGAAGAAACGCGTGCCGAACTCAAAAAAACTTTGCCAAAAAAATATTGGAAAGAAATCAATCAGGAACTTGTCACGCTGGGGCAGACAGTCTGCCGCCCGACCAAGCACGAATGCGAAAAATGCCCGCTCAAAGGGCTGTGCCCGGTTTCTTAATTTTTTCATTTGCCACATATTATCGTTACGACGAAACGACGTGACGACGTTACGAGAAGATTTTCAATATTACGACACTGTTTCTGGCGCGTCGACACGAAGATTCTTCACCCAGATCCAGATGAAACCGATGACTGTTGTCGGGACTATTTGAGCGGCGTGAAGAATCACTGCGACCGCCATTCTCTGTTCGTAGGGAACATTGAAAGATTCAAGTGCAAAGACTATCGCGCCCTGAAAAACGCCGAGTCCGGCAGGTGTCGGAGCGGCAAGCATTCCGAGATTTGCGGCGCAGAGCATGACGAGGCATCCGACAAACGGGATCTCGACTCCGAAAGCCTTGACGATGAGGAGATAAACAAGGAGTTCGCCTGCCCAGACGCACATGCTGAGCACAAATGTGGCGACGATTTTCAGACAAGAGTCAAGTGAAGCTGCTCCTTTCAGAAATTTTTCTGCAAAATCGAAAAGAGGCATCGAAAATTTCGGTGCTTTGGAGCGAACGAATTGCACGAATTCAAGCGGTTTAGATGAAAAAGCAGCCGCCAGCGCAAACACGAACAGAATCGCGAAAATAAGCGACGCGACAAGCGCCAGAATTTTCATGTTGTCCTGAAAAGGATAGAAAAAAAGGGTCGCCGAAAGGATCAGCGCGATCGTAAGTCCGTCGAAAACACGCTCGACAAAAACCGAGGCGAAAGCCGACGGGATGCTGATCTTGAATATTTTTCCCGCGATCGCGGCGCGGACGATCTCGCCGATACGCACCGGCAGGACGTTGTTCACCGCATAACCAGCGACAATGACCGGCGCAAGTTCCGGCACCTTAAAATCTCCGATATGCCTGAGAAGCACTTTCCAGCGCTCCGCCCTCACAAAGAAAGCGAGCAGATAAACCGCGACTCCCGCCGCGATCAGCGGTTTGCTTCCGAGCGATAGATATTTGAGAAAAAGTTCCGTATCGATATTTCTGAAAAGGAAATAAAAAAGCAGTGCGACTATCAGAAACGAAAGGACGATTTTCAGATTTTTTTTGGAAAGCATCTCTTTTTCAGGCTATTTGACAGCAAAAACCGCGGCACTCTGCGCCTGGAGCTCGATATCAAGCGTTCCGTCGCCGGAAACGGCATAGCTCTTTCCGTCAGAGCCGGGGAAAACGTTGACAAGGTTCGTTCCTGCCGCGAAATTCGTTTTCATCGAACTTCCTTCAAACGAAGTCCGAGACGCGTGTTCCTTGTTCGTATTGATGACTACAAGCATTCTTTCGTTCTTGTAAACCCTTTCGAAAGCGAGGATTCCGGCATCACTCTCTTCTCCGACATGATCTGTCGACCAGACGATATTCAAATCGCCGCGGCGCAGCGGAGCATATTTCGCCCTGAGTAACGCCATCTTCGAAATGTGCTGGAAAGTTTCGTTTTCAGTGTCGTAGCCGCTTGTCCAGAGAGCTTCGCGGTTCGCCGGATCGTTGCCGCCGCTGAAATTCTGCTCGGTTCCGTAGTAAATACAGGGAATTCCGTCCATCGTAAACATGAGCGAAAGGGCATTGTGAAGTGCCTTCTGATCAGGCTGTTCGTAGAGGAAACGCGGCAGGTCGTGGTTATCCATGAAGTTTACCATGATCTTCTGCGGGCTGAGGATGTTTCCGTCGGCATCTTTCACGCCTGAAACCGTGCCGTAACGCGGAGATTCGCCTTCTGAGAGCGCACTTCCGTCGCGGTGTTTGTTCCATCTTTCGTTGAAAAGACCTTCAAAATTTTTTGTCGCTTCACCCCATTTGAAAATCGAGTCAAATACCTGGAATTTCTGCGAAAAATAGAAAACCGAATCCATTTCGTTATTCTGTGTGAAGCTTCCGAGAAGATCGTCTCTGCCGTCAAAAGCCTCGCCGAAAATGAAAAAGTTCTCTTTGCCGATACTTTTCGCGTAACTGCGCATCGCCGGAGTGAATTTCTGCCAGAACTCGTGTTCGACATGTTTGATCGTATCGACGCGGAAACCGTCGATATCAAGCGCGCCGATCCAGTATTGGAAAACTGAAATGAGGGCGTTCTGGACATCGGATCTTGTCGTGTCAAGGTCTTTGAGACCGCCGGGGAAATCGCCCTTCACAACCTGATAATCGCTGTCCCAGGTAACGGTTCTTCCCATTCTGTTGTACCAGTCATCGTTGTGAAATTCAGCCGGTTCTGGCGGAACACGGTTGATTTCAGGCATATAAACCCATTTTATCGGCGCGACACCTGATTCTCCCGCATCGGAAAAAGAGCGGATTTTGCGCGGATCGAAGTCCGGGTCCCATTCGCTGTAGCGGACGATTCCCATTTTCTGCGGATATTCCTCATTTTTGCATCTCCAGACGCAGTTGCCGTAGCAGTCGCCTTCATTCGGATACGAGTATTCCTGCGAGCAGATCTGGTTTTTGACAGCTTCGTCTTCAACACCGGTGATGTGACCGCAGTAAGCGTCGCATGTCATGTCGCTTCCCATAACCATCTCGTCGGGCTGATCGTTCTTGTTCATGTCGTAGTAGAAAAGCTGACCGACATGGTTTGCAACGATATCGAGAATGACTTTTATATCGTTTTCGTGGAGAATCTGAATCATTTCGCGCAGTTTTGCCAGATCGCCGAAGTGCGGGTTTACAGCTTTGAAATTCTGCGTCCAGTAGCCGTGGTATCCTGCGATTCCCGCGTCGGAATCGACATTTTTGACGACCGGACTGATCCAAAGCGCCGTCACGCCGAGCTTTTTGAGATAGTCGATATTGTCGATTATACCCTGAAAATCGCCGCCGTTCCAGGAAGTAAGCGATTTTTTGTCGACATTGTAGTTGTTGTTGACATCGCCGTCGGCAAAACGGTCGGTGATAAGCTGATAAATAACCTCGTCGCGCCAGTCCGTGACATGGTTCGTGATTTCTATCGGCCCTTCGACTTTGCCCGTGTCAACGCACGAAACCAGAAAAGCCGCAAAAACAAGAGAAAAAACAGTTGTAAATTTATTCATGAGTCTCTCCAACAAAAAAACGCGTTTTTATAGCAAAATTCAGAAAAATGGCAAGAAACTAACGGTTTGATCCCGAATAGACAAAATCCTTGATGTAAAGCTGCATCATGATGTTATCGCCGTAAACGTTTATTCTCGGGAAATAGATTATGTCGATCAAATCGCCGACAACCGGCGCGTTTCCGTGGTTCAGAAGGCCGAAACCTATCGCGTTGAAGGTCATGTTTGTATTTTTAGCGCCGAGTTTCCAGTGGAGATGGCTTCTGTTTATGATGCTCTGCTTCAGGATTTTGACGTTTCTTGCGATGAAATTGGGCTCGGGATTGTTGATTCCGAAAGGTTCGAGTTTCGAAAGGGCGACAACGAGGTCGGGCACAAGCTCTTTAAGCTGAAGTTCCGCATCGATCTCAGTCATCTGACCGCCGACTTCCTCTTCAAGCTCTTCAGCCACGATTTCATCAAATTTATCAATAAATTCAGCTATTTTTGATTCCTGAATCGTAAGTCCGGCCGCATATTTGTGACCGCCGTACTGAACTAAATAGTTGCTCAGTCTCTCCAGAACTTTATAGATATGGAGCTGTGGAATGCTTCTTACGCTACCGCGGCCGATGCCGTCTTCAACCGAAATCATGATCGTCGGC
>Ga0265299_10001828_pt1 | contig 23077 bp, 19 predicted proteins | sample AusTroGonzalo_MG_4_FD_193485 | JGI IMG/M metagenome (GOLD analysis project Ga0265299, IMG submission 193485) | Bovine rumen microbial communities from tropical cattle in Woodstock, Queensland, Australia - Gonzalo_02 | ecosystem: Host-associated > Mammals > Digestive system > Stomach > Rumen ... | reverse complement strand
CAATTACGACCTCACAGTTGAAGCGGAAACCCTCTCCGGCTGCGAGGTCGTAATTGGACGGGATATTGCCCCAGAGATCCACGGCAGGGGAGTTCTCGCACATTTCTTCCGTTTCGGCAAAGACGGGCATCCAAAGCAGCATCTTGATGCCTTTGGAATGAAGGTATGTCCCAACCTCCTTGTAAATTTCCTTATCCAGGCTCCAGCCAATAATGACTTTTTCAACGGGAATCAGAGTGCTTACCGTATCGATTCGGCCAATAATCTGCCGGGCCGAGTAATCCGGGGAGTGCCAGCCTCCGAGGGACACCTGAACGATATAACCGGGTTGGGTCTGTTTGGTGCCACAGGCAACCAGGGCCATCATAATGAGGAGGAAAGAGAATAGTTTCTTCATAGTTATTAATTATTGTACTACAAAGATAGCAGGAATTCCTTATATTTGTAGTATGGCAAAAGAAAACGTATATCTCGCATCCAAACCCCGTTACGAAATTCTGGACGGGCTGCGCGGCGTGGCTGCGCTTATGGTGGTTCTGTTCCACATTTTCGAAACCTACAGCAAAGGTCCCGCCTTTCAGATTATCAATCACGGCTACCTGGCTGTGGACTTCTTCTTTGTATTGAGCGGTTTTGTGGTGGGCTACGCCTACGACGACCGCTGGGACAAGATGACCACCTGGGGCTTCTTCAAACGCCGTCTCACGCGTCTGCACCCTATGGTGATTGCCGGCACGCTGGTGGGCGCCGCGCTGTTTTTCTTCTCCGGCAATGCCTTCCCGCTTACGCAGCAAATTGAGCCTTGGAAGTTCTTCCTTTGCCTGGTGATGGGCCTTTTCATCATCCCTTGCCCCAACAGCCTGGATATCCGCGGCTGGGGCGAATTGAACTCCTTCAACGGCCCCGTATGGACCCTGACGCTGGAATACATTGGCAACATCCTGTATGCCTTTATCCTCCGCCGGCTTCCCAAGATCGCCCTGGCGGTGCTCTGCGTAGTCTGCGCCTTCTTTACGCTGGATGTGACGCTGGGCTGGAATGTCTTCGGCCTGTTTGAGAACCCTCATTATACCGTCATTGGCGGTTGGAGCCTGATGCCGGATCAGATATACATTGGCTTTACCCGGCTTCTGTATCCCTTCCTCTGCGGTCTTCTCATTTCCCGCATCCTTCCCGCCCACCGTACGGAAAGCAATCCCAGCGGCTCTCCCATTCATCTGAGAGGCGGCTTCTGGTGGTGCGGACTGGCCATCGCCGTCCTCCTGGCCATGCCTTGCATTGGCGGCAAGATGGGCGTAGCGGACGGTCTTTACCAGGCTGCCTGTATCCTTTGCATCTTCCCTCTGATTGTTCTGGCCGGTGCCGGTTCCAAGACCACGGATCCCCACAGTACGGCCATCTGCAAGTGGCTGGGAGATATCTCCTATCCCATTTACATTACACACTATCCGCTTATTTATATGCAGATGGACTGGGTGGCCCAGCATCCCGACGCGCCTATGTGGCAGCACATTGCTGTTGGCGCCGGGGTTATGTTTATGGCCATCATAATGGCCTGGGGCCTGCTCAAGGCCTACGACCTGCCCGTCCGCCAATGGCTCACGGAGCACTGGCTCAAACGTAAGTAATGGAACGCGAGAAAGAACTGACAGTTGTTACTTTGGTAGGAAGCATCGGGAATCTGGTGCTTCTTGCCTTTAAGTTTGTAGCAGGTATTCTGGGGCACAGTGCCGCCATGGTGGCCGATGCCGTCCATTCCCTCTCAGACTTTGTTACAGACGTCATCGTTCTTGTATTTGTACGGATAGGGGCTAAGCCGCAGGACGCTTCACACGATTACGGTCACGGCAAGTTTGAAACGCTGGCTACGCTCTTTGTAGCCCTGGGACTGGTGCTGGCGGCTCTGGGTATCATTCTCTCCGGCGCTCTCAAATTCATCCATTGGCTGCAGGGAGAAACGTTGGTCATGCCCGGCAAACTGGCTCTCTGGGCCGCTCTGCTGTCCATTGTGGTCAAGGAAGTCCTGTTCCGCTACACCTTAAAGGCCGGCAAAAAGCATGATTCCCCGGCCGTTATAGCCAACGCCTGGCACCACAGAAGTGATGCATTCTCATCCATTGGCGCCGCCATCGGTATTGGCGGAGCCTTGCTGCTGGGAGAGAAATGGGCCGTCCTGGACCCGCTGGCCTCCATTCTGGTGGGCGCCATGCTGTTCCGGGTATCCTGGGACCTTCTCAAATCCAGTACCGGCGAGCTTACAGACAGTTCGCTGCCGGAAGAGACCGAGAAGGAGATAGAAGAGATTATCTGCAGCCAGGAGCAAATCCACGAACCTCACAACCTGCGTACCCGCCGTATAGGCAACCGTATAGCCATAGAAGCCCATGTGCGCCTGGACGGGAGTATGCCCCTGCTGGATGCCCACGAGGTTGTGAGCCGGATAGAACATAAGCTCCGGGAGCGGTTTGGGCCCAATACCCTGGTGACCATTCACATGGAGCCTAAAAAATAATTCAACTTTTTTCCAACCTTTTGGTCAGGGGTTCCGTCTAATAGATGAAACCGCTCCGAAAAGCGGGCAAAGTTGAAAGTTAAAAAAGATACATTATGGAAGACATCATTATCCCTATCAGCATTTGTGTTGTACTGCCGGTTGCCATAGTTTGGCTGGTAGCCCGCACCAAACAGAACGAGACCAACCGCAAGGCGGAGATCATGCTCAAAGCCATTGAATCCGGCGCCCAGGTGGACATGAGCCAATTCAGCACCGAGAAAAAGGGCCCCAAGAGCATCAAGCAGGAATTGCTGGACAAACTCACCGGCGCATGCGTTACCACCTTTATGGGAATCGCTTTCCTGATCTGGGCCTTTGTAGGCTACTTCAATCCCGGATTCACGGATGGAAGGTTCTTCAATCGCCTGGCCCCTGTAACGGGAGGAGTCCTGTTTGCCATCGGAATCGGCCTGTTCATCTCCTACTTTGTAGGTAAAAAGATGCTTGCCAAGGACATTGAGGCCGAAGATAAAAAACTCCAGCAGTAAAAAATGACCCAGGAGCGGTTCATCAGCCTAGTGCGAGCCGAGCAGGAGCCCTTACGGCGCTTCCTGCTTGCGCTGTGTGGTGGAGATGCCGCCCTGGCCGACGACATAGCCCAAGACGCCCTGGTGCGGGCGTATGTGGCTTCCGGCTCCTTCCTGGGGCTATCCAAATTCAGCACCTGGCTCTTCCGTATTGCCTATAATTGTTATATCGATCATTGCCGGAAGGTCCGCCCGGACCAGACTTCCCTGGAAGACGCAGTAGCCCTTCCGGCCTCCGAAACCTCCGATGCCTCTTTCCGCTACCAGCAGCTCTATCAGGCCCTGGAACGCATTCCTGAGAAGGAAAAGGCCGCCATTGCTCTGTTTTATTTCGAGGATAAGAGCATCAAGGAGATTTCGGCCATCCTCAATATGCCGCAAGGCACTGTTAAATACCAGCTCTCCATGGGCCGAAACCATCTGAAGCAGTACATACAGTTATGAAAGAGATAGAAGAATTCCTACGCGAGAACAAGCCTGTCGTCAAGGACGACCCTACCTTTATCCTGGAAGCCCAGCGCCGGATGGAGGCAGTAGAAGGCATTAAGGCCGAGGTAGACCGTCAGCGCTGCTACGGGCGCCTGGCGCTCATCATCACGCTCATGGTCGGCCTGTTCCTGGGGGTTGTGGCCACCGCCATCGCATACCTGTATCCGCTGGATGCCAACACAGTTGGACAGGGCATTCTGGACAGCATCCGCCAGTTCCTGACCACCTGGAAACAACATCTGCTGCTGCCGGTAGCCCTTCTGGCCATCGCTCTCAGCCTTGTACTTATGTCAGGGAAAAGAAGCAGGTCTACCTTCTGATCACTTCCCGATACAGTGATTCTGGAAGATGTTGTGAAGGATGGTTTCGGGGTCCAGAAGGTCGGTGCCTAAGATTGCATTGATAGCTGCCAAAGCCCTTCTTAAATCTTCCGCTACCAAGTCCGAAGGGATGCCACGGGAGAGGGAAGTGTGGCAATCCAGGAGGGCTTTTGAGGCGTTTTGCAAAGCCTCGAAGTGACGGACATTTGTTACAAAGGTAGAATCTTCGTTGGGGATCAGGTCCTTTTCGGCAGTATAGAGCGCCTCTTTTAACTCCTCGATGCCTTTTCCAGACTTAGCGGCGATTTGCAATATATCCGCTTGATATTTGCCACTTAAAACAAAAGTGTTAATTGAACTAACATTTTTGTTAATACCTTCTGTGGCCTGAAGATCCACTTTATTGAGGACAATAAAGATCTTCTGGGCAGAGGAGCTCACGTGATTGAAGAGAAGTTTCAGATTATTCAAAAGGTCGCTCTCCTCAGTAGAGGCATCCAGGAGGCAAATCACTATTTCCGCTTCTGAAATCTTACGGAAAGTACGCTCGATTCCTATCTTCTCCACCGTATCGGAGGACTCCCGGATTCCGGCCGTATCAATAAAGCGGAAGAGAATTCCGTTAACGTTAAGAGTCTCTTCAATGGTATCTCTAGTGGTACCGGGGATGTCCGTAACTATGGCTCTTTCTTCTCCCAGCAGGGCATTGAGCAGCGTACTCTTGCCGGCATTGGCGGGGCCAACGATAGCCACGGGAACACCGTTCTTAATCATATTGCCCTGACGGAAGGAAGAAGCCAGTTTATCTACATGCTGCTTGGTATCCTCAATCAAGGCGAGTAATTTCTCTCTATCGGCAAACTCTACATCCTCTTCGCTGAAGTCCAGTTCAAGCTCCAGCAGGGAAGCCATTTCCAGGAGTTCACTCCTCAAACCGGCCAGTTCCTTGGAAAAGCCTCCTTTGAGCTGATTCATCGCTACGCGGTGGGATGCAGCCGTAGTGGAGGAGATGACATCGGCCACGGCTTCCGCCTGGGCCAGATCCAGTTTTCCGTTCAGGAAGGCCCGGCGGGTGAATTCTCCGGGCTCGGCAAACCGCGCACCGGCTTTCAGAAGCAGGCCGATAAGCTCAGACACTATATAAGAAGAAGCATGCGTGGAGATTTCCACACTGTCTTCTCCGGTATAGCTGTGGGGAGCCCGAAATACCGAAACCAGGACCTCGTCCAGCAGGGAAGCACCCGTATAGACTTTACCGAAATGAATGGTATAGCCTTCTGAATCAGAAATGGTTCCGGAATTTAATTGAACCACCGCGTCAACAATACGGAAGGTATCCGGACCACTGATGCGGATAATAGAAATTGCACCGGTTCCAGGGGTGGTAGCCGGTGCAACTATAGTATCCTGATAGGAATTAATCATACCGTCCAAACTTGGACATATTGTCTACCAGTTCCTTGTTGGTCTTGAATTCGTCCATATGCTGCTGCATCCAGGTCATAGCCTCTACGGGGTTCATATCGGCCAGGAGCTTGCGCAGGATCCAGATACGGTTGTTGGTATAGGCATCGTACAGGAGGTCGTCTCGGCGGGTAGAGGACAGAACCAGGTTCACGGCCGGGAAGATGCGCTTGTTGGAGAGGTTGCGGTCCAGCTGGAGTTCCATATTACCGGTACCCTTGAACTCTTCGAAGATCACGTCATCCATCTTGGAGCCGGTCTCCGTAAGGGCCGTGGCCAGGATGGTGAGAGAACCTCCGCCTTCAATATTACGGGCGGCACCGAAGAAGCGCTTGGGCTTCTGGAGGGCGTTGGCATCTACACCACCGGTGAGAACCTTACCGGAAGCGGGCTGTACGGTATTGTAGGCACGGGCCAGACGGGTAATGGAGTCCAGGAGGATCACTACGTCGTGACCGCATTCTACCAGGCGGCGGGCCTTGTCCAGTACCATATTGGCCACTTTGACGTGGCGCTCGGCGGGTTCATCGAAGGTGGAGGCTACAACTTCGGCCTTTACACTTCTCTGCATATCCGTCACTTCTTCCGGACGCTCGTCAATGAGGAGAACAATCTCGTATACCTCCGGATGATTGTCTGCAATGGCGTTGGCAATGGCCTTCAGGAGCATGGTCTTACCGGTCTTGGGCTGTGCCACAATAAGGCCGCGCTGTCCCTTACCGATGGGAGTGAACATATCTACCACGCGGATGCTCTGGTCTTTCTCGTGTCCGTGGCCCAGGAGATTGAATTTCTCCGTGGGGAAAAGGGGAGTGAGGAAGTCAAAGGGAACGCGGTCTCTTACAAACTCCGGCGTACGGCCGTTGATGAATTTGATCTTGACCAGCGGGAAATATTTGTCTCCCTCGCGCGGAGGACGGATTTCACCGGTAACGGTGTCACCGTTCTTGAGGGCGTTCTGCTTGATCTGCTGCTGGGAGACGTAAATATCGTCCGGGGAATTGAGATAATTATAGTCACTGGAGCGGAGGAAACCGTAACCGTCGGGCATAATTTCCAGCACGCCGGTAGCTTCTACAGAACCTTCGAATTCCACCTTGGGAGGCCTCTGGGGCATCTGCTGGGGCTGTTGAGCCGGCTGCTGCTGTTGCTGAGGCTGGTTCTGATTATTCTGTTGGTTCTGCTGTTTCTCCTTGCGCTGACGCTTGCTGTTTTCCTTCTTCTCGCGGATTTCTTCCTTCTGGGCTTCGTCTTCCTTGAGGTCGTCAAAGAGATTGTGGATAAACTGCTTGCCGTCCACTTCTTCGGTCTTCTCTACTACGGCTGCGGCGGCTGCAGCTTCGGCCTCTACCACGGCCTTGGGCTTACGACCGCGCTTTTTGGGCATTTTAGGGGCTTCCTCAGCCACGGGAGCCGGGGTTTCGGGCTTTGCCTCGGGTTTGGCCTCCGGCTTGGCTTCTACGGGCTTAGGGGCCTCTTTCTTGGGACGTCCGCGCTTTTTGGCCGCAGGTTTAGGTTCTGCGGGCTTTTGCGACTCAATGACGGCCTCGGTGTCCAGAATGGTGAATCCCAAGGTAGGGAGATCCATTTTGGCGGCACCTTTGATGTTAAGTTTTTCACCAAGCGCTCTGAGCTGTTCTTCGCTCATAGCGTTCAATTCAGACAATTTATGGGGCATAAAAATCTTGAATATATTTCAATACAGAAGGCTTCCCGAACGGAAAACCATTGCAAAGATAACGAAAAATCCATAAAAGCCAAATCGTAGGGGATAATTTATTTAAAGTCCATCCCCGAGGAGAGGGGGTAGCGTTACTTCAACATGTTGTCCATGTAAGAATCGCTCTTCTTGAAACGGAGGAGGTCTGCCAGGGCGGAGGCGTTGGCGGCAATTCGGAAGCTGTAGGACTTATACATACCCATGGGCACCCAGGAAACGGCTATATTGAAGCAGTGGAGGTCGTAGGTAGCACTGAACTGGGTAGAAGTAAACTTCATGGCCATGAAGTCAAAACCACTGCTGGCCTGAATACTCAGACGGGGCGTCAGCTTGACGCTGCCGTTGATACTCATGGTCTGTGTGATATTTCTCTTAGTAATCAGTTCCTGGGTAGTGGCCTGATACGAATAAGTCTTGGAATAACTGAGCGAATAGCTGAAACTGAGTGACCAGGGGGCATTGGGGTTCATATAGTACACGTAGCCGCCCGGGATGTACTCTCCGGTAACTGGATGATAGTAAATGCGCTGATAAGTGTTGGCATCGGAGGAGCCGCCCGCCTGACGGCCGTCGTTACCGTCTATCGCACCCTTTCCGCTAATGGAATAGGAGGCCGACAGGGAAGCGTTGGTCAGACGAAGTGGAACACCTTTGACCGCCACGTTGAACTTGTTGATGCGCTGACCCTTTTCGTTGATGGCATAAGGGTCGAAATTGAGGTTACCGCTCAGGTTGATCTTGTTGAAAAGATTGGTAGAGGCCGTTATACCCACGTTTTGCATCCTCATGGAATCGGCCAGGAAGTTGTAGCTGGTGTTGATGGTGAGCTGATCCAGCAGCTTAACCTTCTTGGAACCCGTTCCGGTGGTATCCTTCAGGTCCATCACCTTGGCTTCCAGGTTATTACCTATGGACAGGGACATGGTGGCACTCTTGCCGCGGCCGGGGGCCGACAGGGAGTTGTGAGGAGACAGCTGATAGATATTGTACATGGACTCCTCATGATACGAGCCTCTCTTGTCGTAATACGCATCCATGGTGCGCCAGCCGTTGAAGGACGTTCCTTTTTCCGGGCTCAGGTTCAAGGATATGGACGGGGATATCACATGCCGGATGGCCTGCAACTTCCGGTGCTTACCGAAATTGAACATACCGTAGACACGCGTACTCATGGATATGCTTCCGGAATAAGTATGCGTAATGCCAAAGGTATTGAAAGCCTGTCCTTCGTCCTTGACTACCTTCTGGGCTATGACGTCATTACCCTCTTTATCCCTGACTATGATGGGATTGCCGTCTCCGTCCACTTCTTCCACCAGGTACTGGTCTCCCTTGGAGAACATCCAGTTCATGCCGTACGAGATACTGGGCGTAACGTTGATATACTTGAGGAGCGTGAAGCTGGGAAGACCTATCTGGAAGTTGTGCGACATGCCGTTCTTCATGGTCTCAAGGGCCTTGGTGGTAAGCGAGTCTCCAAATTCCTTTACACGGTACGGATTGCCGTTGGCATCCACAGCCGTCTTGTATGTGCCATCGGGATTCATCACAAAATCCTGCAGGTCTCTCATCTTAAAGTTGAGCCTGTTCTGGAAGGAGGTGGAATAACCGAAGGAAATCTTCTCATAGGCCTTTTCCTTACCCACACGCTGCTTCTGCTTGAAGGGATAGAAGCGGTTTACGTTAAAGGTGATATTGGGCAGGGTGAAGGAATAGCTGGAGTCCCTGGTGTTCTGGTTGTGCATGGCGTTCACGCTGAGGCTGAACTTGCCGTTCCAGTTGTGGGAGTAGGAGATGGAGGATCCAATCTGGTTTTGCTGGGCTTCCTGCACCGAACGGGCGTTGTAGCGGTTGTTGGACGGGCTGGAGAAGTTCACCGAAGCCGTGAAGGAAGTTCCGGGATGGGCCTTGGAATCCATGGAATGCGACCATTTTACGCCAAAGTTCCGGGACTGGACAAAGTCTGCGCTGCCTTTTTCACCGGCCTGGTCGTTGGAATAGGAAATGCCAAAGTTACCGTTGAACTTGTAATTGACCTTGTAGCGGGAGTTGACGTCTACGGCCCAGGAACCCAGGGTATAGTAGTCTCCGGTAATGGAGAGATCAAAATAATCTCCAAACACGAAATACATACCGGCATCCCTCATATAGAAGCCTCGGGCCTGCTCTTCACCAAAGGTAGGGAGCAGCAGACCGGTGGCGCGGGTGGGCTTTTTGGGAACAAAGCCAAAAGGAAGGCCGATGGGAACCGGAACACCGGCAATCACGGGCCAGGCAGGGCCGAAAACCGTCTTCTGGGAAGGCTTGGTTATGACCTTGGCCATGCTAAGCCTGAGGTAATAGTGGGGCTCTTCCAGGTCACAGACCGTATACATACCGTCCCTGAGGTTGATGGACTTGTCCGGCATCATCTTGATTCGTTTACCCTGCAGCAAGCCCTCCGATTCTTTGGTTACCATATTGGTGATACGGGCCTTCTGGGTGGTAAAATTGTAGCGGAGCTCGTCCATCTTGTAGCTCTGACCGCCTTCCGTCATTTCCGGAAGGCCTATCATTTCTCCGGTGGCCAGGTCTTTTCGGCCTCTTGCGTAGACCGTATTGTCCAGCATGTTGTACTCCAGGTAATCGGCCGTGAGCTTCATATCCTGGTAAGTGACGGTGGCGCCGCCATAATAGTAAATCATGCGCTTGCCGTCCGTAAAGTCAGTAATGATAGAGTCTTTGGCCGTTGTAAAGGCCGGACGCTCCAGGGAACTCTTGTGCAGCAGATCCAGGGAGTCTGTCTTGGCCGTTTTAACGGAATCTGCACGGGCCAGGGAATCCGGCAAGGAAGCCTTAAGAACTTCTTGAGCGCCAGCCGGTAGCTGAAGGGCTGCCAGCAGGAGCGTCAAGACGTTGAGATATAGAAAAAACTTCCTTGTCATTGGATATTTTTTGCTATTTTTGTGCAAAATATAACTTACAAAAATACTACTTATTCCATAATATACAAAACGCGTCCCCTATGAAGCCGTTTTTTCGCCACCTGCTGCCCCTGAGCCTGTCGCTCCTTATTGCAATCCCCGTGCCCGTCAGAGCACAAGGGAGCGGGTCGGTGCTCAAACTCAAGACGGTGGTCATTGACGCCGGTCACGGCGGAAAGGACGCCGGCTGCGTGAGCCGGGACCAAAAGACCTATGAGAAGACGGTGACTCTGGACGTTGCCAAGCGCCTGGAACAGAAAATCAAGGCCGCCTATCCAGATGTAAAGGTCATCATGACCCGCTCTACGGACAAGTTTGTAGAATTGGAAAACCGCGCCGTCATTGCCAACAAGGCAGACGCCAACCTCTTCATTTCCATCCACGTGAATTCCATCGGAGGCAACGCCACCTCCGCCAACGGCTTTTCCGTGCATGTGCTGGGCCAGTCGGCCAAAAAAGGCAACGACCTCTTCTCCAAAAACCTGGACCTGGTCAAGCGAGAAAACTCCGTTATTATGCTGGAAGACGACTATAAGACCAAATACCAGGGTTTCGACCCCAGCGACCCTCAGTCTTATATTATCTTCAGCCTTATGCAGAACGCCCATCTGAGCCAGAGCCTCGCCTTTGCGGAAGATGTGGCGGATGCCCTGTCCAAGGGTCCCATCAAACGGAACAGGGGAGTCTCTCAGGATCCCTTCTGGGTACTCTGGCGCACTGCCATGCCTTCCGTACTTATAGAGGTAGGCTTCATGTCCAATCCCAACGACCTGGCCACCATGCGCACGGAGAAGGGCCGGGACGGCATTGCAGACGGCATTTTCAGCGCTTTCAAGACCTTCAAGACCCGCTATGACGGTGGAACGTCCGCTCCGGCCCCTAAGGTGGAGGAGCCGGCCCCTTCGGCCCAAAAAGAAGAGCCTGCTCCCGTGCAGGAAGAACCTTCACCTGTAGAGGAAAAGGCCGCTCCCGTTAAGGACGGACCGGTGTATGGAATTCAGGTTCTGGCCATTGGAAAAGACATGAAATTAAACGACCCTTACTTCCAGGGTTACAAGCCCACGGTGGTGCCCGCCGGCAAGCTCAGAAAGTATGTCATCTGCACTTCGGATTCTTTGGAAGAAGTGAAGAAAAATTTTCCGAAAATCCAGAAAAAATTCAAGGATAGTTATATGGTAAAAATCGAGAATGGAGCCACCACTCCCATTCGCTGATTTTTCCTTATTTCAGGGGCCTCAAAAGGGGATAAAACGCGAAGTGCTTATTTATAATCTTTCAAAATAAGATACCCCCTCTACAAAAGGTGTAACAGCACCAACGGCACCTAAGTTGTTCAAAAACAATGCTTTGCAAAATAGGATTTTTTAGTCGTTCCGTTTATTAATTTATGGATAAAAAAATTAAAAAACAATAGCGACGACAATTTTTTTTCAAGAATTTTTCCTCCATATTTGCAAACAAATAAGCTAAGGACAACACTGAAATTTTCTTTAACCCTGATGAACAACCAGGATAGACATATTGCGGTATGGAATAACTGTCTGCAGATCATTGAAAACAACATTGATCCGCAGCAGTTCAATACCTGGTTCAAGCTCATCAGGCCAGTGTCCCTTGAAGGAGCCAAACTCACCGTAGAAGTTCCTTCGGATTTCTTCCGCCAGTACATCGAAGACGCATATAAGGAACTGCTCCGGCTCACCATTAAGAGAGCCATCGGTGCAGAAGGTCAGCTCTTCTATCTGGTCCGCCCGGTCCAGAACAAGGAAGGGATGGTTCTTCCCGCCAACCAGAGCGCCGTTCCCACTAACAATCCGGTGTCGGTTACCACGTACCAGCCTGGCGGCCGCCCCAGCGCCTTTGTGTTCCCGGGCGTGCAGCGCGTAAAGATCAACCCTCGCCTGAACCCGGTATACTGCTTTGGCAACCTGGTTGAAGGGGAGTGCAACAAGCTGGGTGTCAACGCCGCAGAGAATATCTCGCAGGCTCCCGGTAAAACGCCCTTCAACCCGCTCTTCCTCTTCGGAGGCCCGGGTCTGGGTAAGACGCACATCGCTCAGGCCATCGGTATTGACATCAAAGAGCATTTCCAGGACCAGGTGGTCCTCTATGTAACGGGGCACGAGTTCAAGACCCAGTACATGGACGCCGTCCAGAACAACCGCATCGTAGATTTCATTGCCTTCTATCAGCGTATAGACGTTCTCATTGTAGACGATATCCAGGATCTGATGGGTGCCGGCTCCCAGAACGCGTTCTTCAACGTATTCAACCACCTGCACCAGAACGGCAAGCAGCTCATCTTCACCAGCGACCGCGCCCCCGTGGAGCTCCAGAACTTCGAAGACCGCCTCATGTCCCGTTTCAAATGGGGCCTGTCCGTAGAGCTTCTGAAGCCGGATTACAACACCCGTCTGGAGATGCTGCGTTCCCGTGCCCTCAGAGAAGGTGTCAAGCTCAGCGAAGAAGTTCTCACGTACCTGGCTTCCCGTATCAAGACCAATTTCCGCGAACTGGAAGGCACGCTTACCTCTCTGGTAGCCTATGCCACCCTGGGCCATAAAGACATCGACGTAGAGCTGGCCCAGTCCGTAAGCGGCAAGATTGTGGGAGAAGAAGAGAAGGAGGTTTCCACAGACCTTATCATCAACAGCGTCTGCGAGTATTTCAACATTACCCGCGACATGCTGCTCTCCACCACGCGCAAGCGTCAGATTGTACAGGCCCGTCAGATTGCCATGTACGAGTGCCGCAACCTCATCTCCAACTGCTCGTTAAGCACCATCGGAGCAGAACTGGGAGGCAAAGACCACGCTACGGTCCTGCACGCCTGCAACACCGTCCAGGATCTGATGTCCACGGACAAACTCTTCCGCCAGTGGGTAGAAGATATTGAGAATATGATTGTGGTTCCTGTAGAGAACTAAAGGGCGGCGCTGCGCATGGCGGCAATGGCCTGAACAGGATTATCCGACTTAAATACAGAACTTCCGGCTACCAGTATGGTGGCTCCGGCTGCTATTACGTCTGCGGCATTGCCGGGGCCCACACCGCCGTCAATCTCCACAGGCACATCAGGACGTCCTATTTGGGCCAGCCGGGCCTTTACGGCACGGACACGGTCCAGGGATTCGGGAATGAACTTTTGGCCGCCAAAACCGGCGAAAACGCTCATAATGACCACATAATCCACCTGAGTCAGCAGGGGATAGATGGCTTCAACGGGGCAGTCCGGATTGATAACTATACCGGCCTTAGCGCCCAGGTCCTGTATCTGCCTGATAATTTCGGCCGATTGCTCCCGGGCCGCCTCATAGTGAAAACTGATGTAGGCGGCTCCGGCTTTGGCAAAACGCTCCACGTATTTCTCCGGGTGCACAATCATCAGATGGGCATCCAAAGGTTTCCGGGCCTTTTTGGCAATGGCCTCCACCACCGGGAAACCATAGGAGATGTTGGGCACAAAAGTGCCGTCCATAATGTCCAGGTGGAACCAGTCGGCGTGTTCATTTACCAGTTCCACATCTTTTTCCAGATGCAGAAAGTCTGCCGACAGCATGGAAGGAGCAATCAGAACCATTCTATTCAAAATTCATTACAACGTCATTGAGGTGGGCCACAAACTTGTCCAGAGAGGCCAGTTCCAGCTTTTCTCCCGGGGCGTGCACGTTGCGGAGGGTAGGGCCGAAGGAAATCATATCCAGGTGAGGGAACTTCTCAAGGAAGAGACCGCATTCCAGGCCGGCGTGGATGGCCTTGATTTCCGGTTCATGGCCGAAGAGTTTCTTATAAGAGGCCACGCAAACCTCCAGGATATGGGACTTGAGGTTGGGCTTCCAACCGGGGTATTCTCCGTGATGCTCCACATCAAAGGAACCCAGGAAGAAAGCGGCTTCCACTCTCTCAGCCAGGGCGTGAAGCTCGGAAACCACGGAGCTGCGCTGGTTGGTAATAACCTTGAGCTCATTCTCTTTAATATGTACGGCAGCCAGGTTGGTGGAGGTTTCCACCAGGTCCGGGATATCGGCCGACATGCGCTCTACGCCATGCGGGCAGGCAAGCAGGGTAGCAATGATATTGGCGGCATCACCTTCCTCGATGGGCTTTTCATCCGTAGTGCAAGGTTCGCATACGGCATGAACTTCAGGGTCGCTGGTGGCATATTCTGCCGAAATAAGGTCGCTGAAGGCCTTTACATCGGCCACCATATCTTCGGCCTCATCTGCCGGAACGGCGATAATGGCGTGGGCCGAGCGGGTAATGGCATTGGGCTTGTTACCGCCCTCGAGAGTGAGGAGCTGGAAATCGTACTGCAGTTCCGTGAACAGGAAACGCACGAGTTCGCGTACGGCGTTGCATCGGCCCTTATTGATATCGTCTCCGCTGTGGCCGCCTCTACCGCCAAGTACGCTCACTTTCAAGGTCTTATAGCCCTTTCTGAGGGCTTCGCGGTGGAATTCGAAGGTGGCGGTGGTATCAATACCGCCGGCGCAGCCTACGAACATCTGGCCTTCATCCTCGGAGTCCAGGTTGATGAGGGTGCTGCCATCGAAAAAGCCGGGCTCCATGGCAAAGGCGCCGTCCATACCGGTTTCCTCGGAAATGGTGAACAGGCATTCCAGCTTACCCATGGGCTGCTTGCTGTCCAGAAGAGCCAGACAGGCAGCGATACCTATGCCGTCATCCGCTCCCAAGGTGGTGTTCTTGGCCACCATCCAGCCGTCCTCAATCTCGTAGGGGATGGGCTGGGTCAGGAAATCGAACTCAAAACCGGCCTTCTTCTCGCACACCATGTCCTGGTGGGCCTGGAGAACCAGTGTAGGCACATTTTCCTTGCCGGGGCTGGCGGGTTTGATGATGACTACATTGCCGGTTTTATCCGTTTTGCAGGCGAGGCCGCGGTCTGCGGCGAACTTCTGCAAATAAGCGGTGATGGGGCCTTCGTGGCCGGATTCGCGGGGAATGCGGGTTATTTCCTGAAAGAAATGGAGAACAGATGCGGAGTCCATAATTACATAACTATTTTAATCTCTCAAATATACGGATTAAAACGGGGATTTCCTATGAAATCTCGGCTATTCTGCTTAAATTCGCATACTAAATTAATGAAATGAACTTTTTAACCTTACAACAGGCCGAGGAAGTAGTATTCCACGGCCAACCGCTTAACCTGGATCCTGCCGCCATGGTAGAAGTGGAGCGTTGCTACAAGTTCCTGGAGCAATTCCACAAAGACAAAGTCATTTACGGAATCAACACCGGCTTTGGCCCCATGGCCCAGTGGCGGGTAGACGAGCGTTACCTGAAAGACCTCCAATACAATATTATCCGCAGCCATTCCACCGGTGCCGGAAAGCCCCTGGGAGATGCTTCCGTACGGGCCGCCATGGTAGCCCGCGTGGGTACCTTCCTGCAGGGTAAATCGGGCATTCACCCGGATGTGGTGAAGCTGCTGGTAGAATTCATCAACCGCGGCATCTGCCCATATATCCCGCGCCACGGCAGCGTAGGCGCCAGCGGAGACCTGGTGCAGCTGGCCCACATGGCCCTCACGCTCATTGGAGAAGGGGAAGTGCATTACAAAGGGGAGTGGCGTCCTTCGGCCCAGGTAATGGCCGAATGCGGCCTCAAACCCATGCAGATTCATATCCGCGAGGGTCTTTCGGCCGTCAACGGAACCTCCGTAATGACGGGCGTATCCATGGTCAACCAGTTCCAGGCCCGTATCCTGCTGGATTGGGCCACCCTGGCCGCCGTCTGGATGAATGAGATTGCCGGTTCCTACGATGACTTTATGGCCGAACCTCTCAACGAGTGCCGCCGCCAGAAGGGTCAGCAGGTGATTGCCCGCCGTCTGCGGGAGCTTGCGGCCACATCGGCCTGCTTCTCCAAGAGAGAAATTGACCTCTATTCCGGTGAACATAAGGAAACCGTCTTTGAGAAGAAGGTTCAGGCCTATTATTCCCTGCGCTGCACGCCGCAGATCCTGGGCCCCATCTACGATACGCTGGCCAATACGGCCGAGGTGCTGGAGAACGAGCTCAACTCCGCCTGCGACAATCCCATTGTGGATCCGGACACGCAGTACGTGTATCACGGCGGCAATTTCCACGGCGACTACGTATCCCTGGAAGAAGATAAAGTAAAGATTGCATTGGTGCGTCTTACCATGCTCACGGAAAGGCAGTTGAATTATCTGTTCCATGACCGTATCAACAACATCCTGCCCCCGTTCCTGAACAAGGGAACCCTGGGTCTGAACTACGGCATGCAGGCCTGCCAGTTTACAGCTACGTCCACTACGGCCGAGAGCCAGACCCTGGCCATGCCCAATTATGTGCACAGCATTCCCAACAACAACGACAACCAGGATATCGTGTCCATGGGTACCAACAGCGCCCTGCTTTGCCGCCAGGTGGTGGAGAACGCCTTCCAGGTCATGGCCATCCACTTCATAGCCCTGGCACAGGCCACGGACTGCCTGGGCATCAAGGACAAGCTCTGCGACACTTCCAAGGCCGTTTACAAGCAAATCCGCGCCATCCAGCCGGAGATTCTGGAAGACACGCCATTCTACAAGGAAATAGCCCAGGTGATCATTTACCTCAAGCGCATGCCGCTGTCCCTGCGCTAGTTTCCCTGCCATTTTGTCAGAAAAGCCGTTGCTCTTTGCAATGGCTTTATTTTTGTGTATATTTGTGTGATTTAAACCATTTATAATATATGATTACACACGATCTTCGGGTACTCGCCGATGCGATCATTGACAAGAAAGGACAGAATGTGGTATCCCTTGACCTGAGGGCCATTGACGGCGCCATCACGGACTTCTTTGTGGTGTGCGACGGCTCCAATACAACCCAGGTGGGTGCCATAGCCGACAATATAGCAGAAAAGATGAAGGAAGAGGGCCACACCCTCTACCGCAGTCAGGGAGAAGGAAACAACTTCTGGATTATCCAGGACTACGGCCACATCGTGGTGCACATCTTCCTCAAAGAATACCGGGATTTCTACCGCCTGGAAGACCTCTGGGCCGATGTACCCCGTAAAGAATACAAGGAGCGCAAGGCTCCTGCCAAAAAGACCCAAGAATAAGAATGGCGAACGAAAAGAACCAAGACCCCAAGGGCGGTCGTAAAATATTCTCTGTCCGATTCAACCTTTCCTGGTTGTATTTCCTGCTGCTGGTGGGCATCGGGTATCTCCTGATGAACAACCAGCGCAGTGCCGCACCGGAAAAGATTGAATGGGCCGAGGTACAGACCATGATCAGGGAAGGAGACGTAGCAGAAATCTCCTTCGTCAGAAACGATTTCAAGGGAGAGATCAAGATCCGACCCGAGAAGCTGGGCAAATATGCCGAAAAATTCCGTGGAGGCGCCGTTCCCAAGCGCGCTCCGCAGTTCTATTTCCTGGTTTCCAGCAAGTTTGACCCCGAGCAGAGCTTTGGCCAGCTCAACGCCGAACTCCCCAAGGAAAGCCAGTTTAAAGTGATTATCCGCAACGAGGAGCATCTCTGGATGGAAATCTTCCAGATGGCTTTCCCGCTGCTTCTGTTCATCCTCTTCTGGGTTTGGATGTTCCGGGGCATGAACCGCGGAGCCGGCGGACCCGGAGCCCCCGGTGGCTTCAATCCTTTCAATACCGGCAAGTCTACCGCCCGTGAAACGGAGAAGGGAGAAGTCAATGTTACCTTCAAGGATGTGGCCGGCCTGTATGGCGCCAAGGAAGAGGTGATGGAAATTGTGGATTTCCTCAAGAATCCCCAGAAATATACCGCTCTTGGCGGTAAAATCCCCAAGGGAGCCCTCCTGGTGGGCCCTCCCGGAACCGGTAAGACCCTCCTGGCCAAGGCCGTGGCAGGGGAGGCCAACGTGCCTTTCTTCTCCATCAGCGGTTCCGACTTTGTGGAAATGTTCGTGGGCGTGGGTGCTTCCCGAGTCCGTGACCTCTTCCGCCAGGCCAAGGAGAAAGCCCCTTGCATTGTTTTCATCGATGAGATTGACGCCGTGGGCCGCGCCCGTGCCAAGAACGGAGGCTTCTCTTCCAATGACGAGCGCGAGAATACGCTGAACCAGCTCCTTACGGAAATGGACGGCTTTGGCACCAACAGCGGTGTCATTGTGCTGGCCGCTACCAACCGTGCCGATATCCTGGACCAGGCCCTCATGCGTGCCGGCCGTTTTGACCGCCAGATTCATGTGGAACTGCCCGAGCTCAAGGAGCGCGAAGAAATCTTCAAGGTGCACCTGAGAGACATCAAGGTAGACGATGATTTTGATATCGAGTTCATGGCCAAGCATACGCCCGGTTTCTCCGGTGCCGATATTGCCAACGTTTGCAACGAGGCAGCCCTTACCGCCGCCCGCCGCAATCATGAGAAAGTGCAGCAGCAAGACTTCCTGGACGCTGTAGACCGCATTATAGGCGGTTTGGAGCGCAAGTCCAACACCATCATGACGCCCGCCGAAAAGCGTACCACCGCTTATCACGAGGCCGGTCACGCCCTGGTGGGCTGGCTGCTCCCGTACGCAGATCCTGTGTTCAAGGTAAGTATCATCCCCAGAGGCAAAGCCCTGGGCCTTACCTGGAGCCTGCCGGAAGAGCGTAAGAACTGGTCCAAGAGCGTAATGCTGGACAAGATGAGCATGCTCCTGGGCGGCCGCGTGGCAGAGGAAATCATTAACGGAGAGCCTTCTTCGGGCGCTCTCAATGACCTCGAGCGCATGACCGGAATGGCCTACGGCATGGTTCAGTACATGGGTATGAGCGAGAAGGTGGGTACGCTCTCCTTCTATGACTCCTCAGGCTCAAAGGGATACAACCTGGTAAAGCCGTATTCCGAGAAAACGGCCGAGCTTATGGACCAGGAGGTTAAGGACATTGTGGAAGGCGTACGCCAGCGCACCCGCAAGATTATTGAAGACCATAAAGAGGAATTTATGCAGCTGGGAGCCCTCCTTTTGGAAAAAGAAGTTATCTTTGCAGAAGATATTGAAAAGATTCTCGGTCCCAAGGTTAAGCCCGCGGTAGAGGATCAGTTCCAACCGGAAACCCCTCAAGCATGAACGGAACGGTAAAACGCACCATATTTGGAGTCCTTTTCCTGGCAGTGATGCTGGGAGGACTCCTTTTCTATGAATTCCTGTATATGATTCTCTTTGCTTTCATCACCTTCGTGATGCTCAAGGAGTTTTACCATATGACCATGGGAAATGCTTACAAGCAGTCTCAGAGAAGTGCTGTTATTATGGGAGTCATCTTCTTCCTGTCCACCAACAGTTACTTCTTCAGCAGTTTCAGCCTGACCTCTCTGGTGGGTCTGGGCCTGTTCATGCTCTTCCTTCTCATGGCCGAATCCATCTTCCTCTATAAAGAGAACAGTGATTTCCTCAAAACCGGTTACCTGTATGCGGGTCTGCTATATATCGGCCTGCCGCTGGCTCTTTCCAATGCCGTGGTCTGCCGCAACGGAGAATTCAGCGGCCTGCTGATGGTGGCTTTCTTCTGCATCATCTGGGCTTCAGACGTAGGAGCTTACTGCTTTGGCATGCTCTTCGGCCAGAAGTCCTGGAGCAAGAAGATGTGCCCGGCCATTTCTCCCAAGAAATCCTGGGCCGGCTTCTGGGGCGGTATGCTCATGGCCATGGTGGCCGGTGCCATCCTGAACTGGACCGGACTCTTTGCTTTCCCCATCTGGCACTGCCTCATTGTTTCGGCCCTGATGCATTGCACGGGTGTATTGGGAGATTTGTTTGAATCCCTCTGGAAACGTTCTACCGGTGTTAAGGACTCCGGCAATATCATTCCCGGCCACGGAGGCCTCATGGACCGCTTTGACAGCGCCTTGTTCGCCATCCCCACGGGATATATCTATTTACTAATATTTAGCCTCATATAGCCTATGAAATGGGTACGCATAGATAGGGACTCTTACGGAACCATCGCTACCAGCTGGATCATTTGCGCCCTGCTGATCCTCCTGGTTTCGCAACTGATTCACATCTGGTGGATCAGCCTCCCCATCTGCATTTTCCTCTTTATCTTTATGGCCTTCATCACCTGGTTCTTCCGCGTACCGGATCGTGTAACCCCCGATGAAGAAAACCGTCGTCTGGTTACCTCTGTGGCAGACGGGAAGGTGGTCATTGTAGATAAGGTGTACGAGAAGGAATTCCTCCAGAAAGAATGCATCCAGATTTCCGTGTACATGGATTTCTTTGACGTTCACTGCAACTTCTGGCCCATCAGCGGAGAAATTACCTATTATAAGTATCATCCCGGCAAATACCTGCTGGCCTTCCATCCCAAGTCTTCCGAGCTCAACGAACACGCTTCTTCGGCCATGAAGAACGAATACGGCGAAATCCTGTTCAAGCAGATTGCCGGCACTTTTGCCCGCCGCATTGTCTGCTACTCACAGGAAGGCCATCAGGAGTATCGCGGAGACCAGTGCGGAGTAATTAAATTCGGCTCCCGCATAGACTTGTTTGTCCCGCTGGAAGCCGATGTAAAAGTAAAGGTAGGAGATAAAGTTCGCGCCGTTGAAAGCGTTCTCGCTATTTTGCCTGATCAGTCTTAATCAGTTCTACCAAACGATCTACAGCCTCGTCTTCGGGTATATGCCTGAGGACGGGTTCTTTTTTACGGTAGAGGGTCACCTTGCCAAAGCCTTCTCCCACATAACCGTAGTCGGCGTCGGCCATTTCTCCGGGTCCGTTCACAATGCAGCCCATCACGGCAATCACCACGTCCTTGAACTCACCGGTAGCCGCCTTGACACGGTTGAACGTCTCTTCCAGGTTGTAGAGCGTACGGCCGCAACCGGGGCAGGCAATGTACTCGGGCTTGTAGAACTTGCGGCGGCATGCCTGCAGAATCTCGTCCTTGAGGTAATCGTCTTCCAGGGGAATATCATCCACCTCATGGTTCAGAAGGGGAGCGCCCCAATCACAGGCAGCTTTGAGGATAGTCTCTTCTCGGGCCGATAGGGAAGGAGCCGCGGCACCTGAGTACCGATGGGCCAAGTACTGGGCCACGGGAAGCTCATTGGCGGGGTCTTCGGTAAGGGAGACACGGATGGTGTTTCCAATGCCTTCAGAAAGGAGCGTGGAGATGGCTACGCAGCTCTTGATGCGGCCGCTGTCACCGTTTCCGGCCTCGGTCACGCCCACGTGCAGGGGGAAGACAACGCCCTTTTCCTGCATCAGGCGGGCCAGTTGGCGGTAGGCGTTAACCATGACTACCGTATTGGAGGCCTTGAGGGAGACTACCACGTTATAGAACTGAGCGTCGATACACATCTCTACCCATTCCATGGCAGCCAGGGCCATGGCCTCGGGCGTATTGCCGTATTTCTCTACGATATACTTGCCCAGGGAGCCGTGGTTAAGGCCAATGCGGATGGCGCGGTTATACTGCTTGCAAAGGCCCAGGAACTGGCCAAAGAGGGCACGGGCCTTCTCGTGGTCCGGGTGGAAGTTACCGGGGTTGATACGGATTTTCTCCACCACGGGAACCACCGCCATAGCAATCTCCGAAGAGAAGTGGATATCGGCCACCAGGGGCGTTTGAATGCCTTCTTCACGCAGACGGCGGCGAATCTCGGCCAGATGCTGGACATCGGCCATGGCGGGCACGGTAATGCGGATCAGCTGGGCCCCGGCTGCGGCCAGGCGCCGGCACTGGGCCACCGTGGCCTCAATGTCCGAAGTATGGGTGTTGCACATGGTCTGGACCACAATGGGGTGGCCGCTTCCAATATAAACGGAATCGCCTACACAGACGGTCCGGGTTTGCAAAACAGGTTTCATAGTTACTGGTTATTCTGATCGGCCACCATCTTACGGGCCAGCTTCTTAAGCTGTCCGCGCGTGTGACCGTAACGAGGGGTCAATTGATAATAAACACCAAAGGTAACCGCTGCATCCAGAGGGTAAGCAAAGCGGTAATAGTAAGGACTGGCATAGTCCGGCTGCCAGAACGAATTCCAGCCCCATTTGCCGTTGACCATGAGATGGAATTCGAAGGGATTAAACATGAGGCCCATTCCCAGGCCGCCTTGCACGCCATAGGTGTAGCGGCGGTCATAGTCGCGGAACTCATGCACATACTGTTCGTAGGTCTCTATGCCCACAAAGGGATCGTCCAACACACGGTTAATCTTCCAGCGGTAGCCGCCGTAAAGGCCCAGTTTGGCTATGATTTTAAAATGGGAGCCGATATCCAGATGGAAATGGGAAAGGAAGAAGACCTCCGGAACCGTAATCATGGCCTTGTAGGCACCTGACTCCGTGAAGCGGGAACCGGTTTCCTTGTTGAGCTTGAACTCGTATCCCTCATAGTTCATCTGGGCGCCAAACTCCATACCCATATTGGGGAAGAGCCCAAACATGGTAAAGTGGCGAACCACGGAGAAGCCGTACATGGGATACTGGGGCTGCCAGCGCACCAGGCGGTCCGGATTAAAGTATCCGTACTGCACCGAGGCGCCGCCAAACACGCCAATCATCCAATAGTCGTTGGGGGCGGCAATGTTCACCTTTACGCTGTCCAGGTAAGAGGTGGTTACGGTATCCGGCAGGGAGAAGAATTCCTCTTCCAGATTCACCTGAGCCCGGGAAAACCAGCCAAAGCACAGCAGGGCTAATATTAGGGCTATCGTACGCTTCATTGGAACATCTCCTTTATATCAATTTTCCAGACCATTTCGGCCCTTTCCAGCACCTTGATGAGGAATTGGTCATTGGGCTTGAAGAAACGCACTTTCTCGGGCTGTTTCTTCTCCAGAAGGATACCGGTATCCACCAGGGAATTGCGGTTCTTGTCTTCCGTGATACGGATGCAGTAAGAGCCCTGTTTGAGGTAGGGGAATACCACGGGACCGTCTTTCTCCACAATGAAGCTTCGGATTACCTTATCCCGCTTTTCGCTAAGCAAATCAATGATATACTTGTTGCGGACATGGCTCAGTTCCAAGGTAATGTTACTCAGTTTCTCATCCGTAGGAAGAGTTACCTTTAGCTCGGTGCTGTCGT
>Ga0265299_10001817_pt1 | contig 23169 bp, 24 predicted proteins | sample AusTroGonzalo_MG_4_FD_193485 | JGI IMG/M metagenome (GOLD analysis project Ga0265299, IMG submission 193485) | Bovine rumen microbial communities from tropical cattle in Woodstock, Queensland, Australia - Gonzalo_02 | ecosystem: Host-associated > Mammals > Digestive system > Stomach > Rumen ... | reverse complement strand
GCCGTCCAACTTCGCCGTGAATGGCCGTGCCTGAATCACCTTGCCGTCCGGCAAAGTCAATGTCGCAGAGTTATCAAAGACGATAACCCTGTAATCTTCACCCCCATGCTTGCGCAGACTCTTGATACCAGCCTCCGTCAGTTCGGGTGTGTTAAAATGAATGATTGCTACTGTCTTTCTCATATCTTCTGGGTTTAGTTACTATTTGTCATTTACAATCAGCTGCATGTGGAACTGCAACGTATCGTCGTAGTGGTTGGGATGGAACATTTCGGGGATGATTTGATACACACGACCGTCGAACTTGATACGCGAGCGTTCATTGATGACGGCTGTGGCGTTGTATCTCATGCGCACAATCTTCACCGCATAAGCATCGAGCGCACCGGCATTCATGGCCGACTTGCCTCGCGCATAGTCCACATTGGCGTGAAGGCACGGGCCTTCTTCCCACTCGATGCCCGCAGAGTCGAGACCGTACTTTCCCGTCACCGCTTCTTTGCGGTTCAGAGGAATAATTACCTCATGAAGAAATCCTGCTGTATATCCCATAGCCTAAGCGTTTTGTCGGTTGATGATTTCGTCGCAGTTCTCCTTCGCCTTGGCGATGGCCTCACGGAACTTCTGGCAGATGTACGTCGTGGGCTTCTCGATGAAGGCATAGCGGTTGTAGAGAGCCGCCATGTTGCGCCGCTGCGTGTCGTAGGCTTCTACCAGGTCATCGCTCGGATCGTCTATTTCTCCGAAATCGAAGTCAAACTCTGTCATGACTACGGTCAACTTATCCAACAGCCCATCACGCTCAACTTCTAATGGCGACCCACCAGTGAGCACCATGTAGTTCTTTACCATTAATGAGAAGCCGAAGGCTATCTCCTTAGAGTCGCGCTGCTCCTCTGCGTCTCGATTCTTGTAAAGACTCTGCACCAGCAACAGCGAGGCGTTGAAGATGGGGTCTGGGATGCGGCCATAGGTATCGATGAAGTTCTCATACGTGCGCCGCGTCAGGTCGAGGATGGCTTGCTCGGCTGTGATACCCATCTGCTCCAGCTCTGCATCTTCGCAGTTGAAGTCGATGTGGCAATGCGCGTGGATGGCATCGAGGCTCAGCCACTTCAAGCCAGTGTCTTTTTGTTCACTCATATCTTGAAATCTTTTTGTCTTTACCATTCGGACAAAAAGCCGCCGTGGGTTTACTATCATTTCCGTGACCTCACGAAAATGATAGCAAAAAAAAAGGGGAGCCACTGCTCCCCAAACAACAAACCAAAAACTAAATATATGAAAAAAGTTCATGTCGTCAATGCACCTGAGCCGCTCAGGGCGAAGGAACCTTGTGCGATGTTTCCCAATGTCAATCTTAGATTCGATTGCGTGATGAGAGCCTTGCCCGTCAGCAGTTGCGTGTTTCCTGACTTAACATACACTGTCACCATTGTGCCGACTTTCAATATCTTCTGCACATCGGCATTCGCAAGCAGCAGCCAACCGACAGACATCGACCACGACTTCCGTCCGGCGATTATCTCTTCCCAATCCTGCTGTGTCGCACTCGCAATCGGTATCTTACCGCACTCGGTGTTGATCTCGTTTGTCCTTGTGCCTGCAATGATTTTCGACGTGCCAGGACTCAGCGTGGAATCGTTCGTCGCAATGAATATGTTATTACCTAATACTGCCATAATTTAAATATGTTAGTCTGTTATTATGTCTTTAATCGTTACTCTGTCTTTACCATGTGACAAACTCGCCCTTCCCCGTTCGCTTCGACCAATTCTCGGCGCAGAGGAACAGCTGCTCACCACTCAGCCTACCGACTACCTGAATCCGATTGCCACCATTCTGGAGTTCACTCGCCAGCGTCGATTGCTGCGCTTTATTGAGCACCAATTCGCCAGCATTGAGACCTATCGCGCCGCCGTTTGCCATGATATTGTCACCACTATACGAGTTGCCCTTCACGATACCACCTTCGGCATAGCCCGTCGATGAATGGATGGCGGAAATCATCGTGAGCATCTGTGCCAGGCCCGTAGCACCGAACGCGATCCATGAGATAGGGTCTTTCGGCGTGAGCATTGCCTGAGAATAGCCGAGCGCAATATTGGCGATTGCCTGCGCCACCGTACCGGCAACCTTCGCCGCTGGGTCTTCGATAGCGTTGAACGCCTCGCCGATGCTACCCACCACCTTTGCCGTATCGCTCGCGGTTTTCTGTAGTGCGGCCATGCTCTTGATTGACTTTATCTTGTCTTCATCAATCTCAATATGGAGTTTTATCGGATTCTTCGCCAGTTCCTCCTCGATGGCTTTCAAGTCAGGCAGCAGATTCTCGGCAATACCGACAGGCGCAACACCTTTTGCATCACCAGACATGAAATCTTTCAGTGCCTGCTGCTGATCCTTCATTTCTTTCAGTTTCTTTTCAGCAGCGATGAGTTGGAAGAGATAGCTGTTGCGCACATCCTCGCCCGCCTCGTTCCATTGCTTCGTCAGGTCTTGCACCAGCTTTGACTGTGCTGCAATGCTACCCTCGGCGAAAGTCGAATCTGTGTTACCACCAGTTGAACCACCTTTGCCTCCTCCATTTGTCTTCGAAGGTTCGATTGGTGAAGGTGCTGGATTACCTTCGAGAATAGCCTTTGCACCATTCACATACTCTGCACGCATCTTTTTGAATACGGCAAGCTGCTCCTTTACGTCGCTATACATCGACAATCCCGTCTGCTTCTGAAATGCTTGCATACGATCGTATGCGCCAACAGCAGTCTTATCACTTTGCCATTTCTTGTAATCTGCCAGATACTGCTGATAACTGCCTATCTTGGTGTCGAAGTTAGCGAGTTGTGAGTTGTATGTATTTTTGCGATACTGACTATTAGATATTTCTCCCAACCTTCCAAGCATACGATTAACACGCATGTCACCACCTTGCTCTGCAAATTGGGAACGAATGCGCCCAGCTTCCGTGAGAGCATCTATCAAAGGCTTGACGGCATTGTTTAACAGGTCAAGGGCACCGATTTTGAGTGAGTTCCACATGCTTGCGCCTGCATCCGACAACGGTTGGAATGTACGTCCAAGGTCTTCCATAGCGTTCTTCAGGTCGACATCGGCTTTCGTCGCTCTGTCGGCAGCAGTCTCAACGTAATCACCAGCCTTAGACATCTGCTCACGGATGATTTCACCGACGGCCTTAGTCATATCGCCAGTTTCCTTCATCTTCTCTTTAACTTCGTTTGCGGACAGTCCAAGGTTGTCGAGTATCATCAGAGACTTGCGGCCCAAACCTGTGACAATAGAGTCAACCATGTAATCGACCGACTGGCCTGTGTCCTTTGCTTTCTGCTGAGCAAATGCGAGCATGGTGCCCAGTTCATCCAATGGCAGTTTAAAGTCATTGAACTTCACCGCAGCCTTCATCAGTTCAAGGTCTGTCACAGTGCCATGAGTGGCCTCGCGTAAACCGTCCAGTATGTCACCACGACCAAGACGTTCGAAAGCCATTCGGATGCCCTCACCTTGCTTGGCAAGTTCAACACCCTGCTGCACTGAGCTGAATATCTCACTGCCAAGATTGGCCACAGCCCCAGCCGCCTTCGTCAGCATATTACCGGCAAACACCTGAAGCGCACCCGACATCTTATCACCAACACCTGAGAACAGACCGCCACCCGCATTCTTTACCGTATCACCAAGACCATAAAGTTCTTGTTTGGTTTCCTTGATGCGGACTTGCAACTGCTCCAGGCTTTGGCTCATGGCTTTTCCGAAGTCCGTCTGTCGCTGCTGCTCAGTCAGTTTGTTATAGGTCTTTGCCACATCATTATAAGCACCAACCAAGTCTTTTAACTTATCCTTGGTGTTATTGGCACCGCTGGCAATAGTACCTAACGAACGAGCCGCTTCAACGGCCTTCTGTGAGAAGTTCGTGAAGTCCTTACCAGCTGCCTCTGTTTTTTTTGCGTAAGCTGAAAGACTTTTTGAAGCATCACGCAATGCGGAGTCGTATTGAGTGGTTTCAAGTTTAAACCTGGTTATAACATCTGCCATATCTTATCTTAGTATAAAATTCCCTCTAAAATGTTATCTATCATTGCATCAAGGTTAGATGCCTGTCTTTCGAGTTCTCTCAATGATGCGTTACCAAACCAATTACGGGCCGCGATGCTGCCGCGATTACCATATTTACCACCATCAGACGTAAAGCGGAATTTACTTGACCCTGATGACCTTTTCACCTCAGTCAGATGGGTGATGTTACGCTTTGCAGTTCCTTGGTTCAGGAATCGCAGAATGAATCCACGATCAACGCCTTGATAACTCATCACGTCTATGGTACGCTGTGAGCGAGGTCTTCTGTTACCTCCCCTTCCTCTGGGGTCGCTCGTTCCTTTACGTGGTGGTGCATAGAAGTGACCGGCACCAGCCTTGCGCGATTGTAAGATATTAACCTGACCTCCGAATATTCTGCGATAGACAGCCATGCGCACGGCCTTATATGCTTTGCGTGGATCGCTCTGCATATCGAGTCCATTCTTAGCATCATTCTGGAGTTTCTTTCTCACCTCTCTCAATGCAACACGAATCACCTCATTGATACGTTTCCGCATCTCTGGGTTCTTCGTCGAAGCCTCGCCGAATTTCTTAATTCGCTCTTCGAGTCCTGTGATTTCTATCGTGCCATTGTCTGCCATATACCCATCGCCCGCAATCGCGTTTTAGGTTTACCGATAGGCACAAAAAAGACCGACTCGCGCATCTGATTGGTCAATAGTTCATTATTGATTTCGAGTGCCATATATCTATATGGCGTTTATGCGTCGTAGGTTTACCTTGTCATTTTGCTAACCCAAAATGATAGAAAAAAATAAGAGCCTCGATTTGAGACTCCTGTTTTTCTGATTTTCTAAATGCTCTCTGCAAATTCGTTATAAGCCTTGAATTCTGCGAAGTCATGACTGTCGTAAGTGCCGTCAGCCTTCAGCATCTTTGCAAGCGTCTTGCGCAGGATTTTCGTCTCGTCGCCGAATGGATGCTCAGCGGTGATGACGTCGTTCTTTACCTTGTGAGGATCGCGACAGTCAGCCACCTCGTACACGTCATAGACGTACTCGTTGCGTTCGTTGCCTTCCTCGTCAGTCACTTGCTCGATACGCTCATTCGTGAAAAAGCGTCCGGCGTTGTCTCCGTTGTTGAACCGCTCCAAGCCTTGCTTGTGTGGTTCGCTGAATCTTTCTTCGTACATAATCTTAATTATTTAGGTATATTAAACTGTTTGCGAATCATTTCCTCTTCCTCGGCATCGGTATATACCGTGCCGTCGTAATACATGCCACTCCAGTCATGCACGATGACCATATCTCGCAATGGCAGGTCGTGCTTGGTCTTTGTGGCCAGATAGTCGCAAATCTTTGCGCTGCCAGTGGAATACACTACCAATCCCAAGCCTTCGGCGATGGCCTGAACATGGTAGTAGTGATCACAATCCTTTTGCTTCGACGGTTTCTCAGCAAAATCAACGATGGTGTGGCGTATGCCTTCCATCGTGTCAGTCTTCATCACGCGGCCCGCGAACGGCCTGCGGATTTTCTCTCCTGGGTTCATGTGTCTGTTGTCCTTTCTCTCGATTAGTTCCCGCAGGTGTTTCGTGTCGGCCACCTGCAACAAGCCGTTATAGCTGCCCATCGACCTCTCGGAGTGACGGGACTTGATATATCTCTTTTTCGTGCGCTGGGTCAGACGGACAAAGCCGCGTCCGAACTGATAGCCACAAAAAGTAATCAACTGTTTCGTGACGGGTTGCACGTACATCGGTTTGTACTTTAGCCGCATTTCCCGTGCCCATATCTTCATGTCTCGCCGCAATGCTTCCAGCGTCTTTTTGTCCTTGGCAAAGGCGATAAAATCATCAGCAAAGTTGATGAGTCGGATGCGCTTGCCGTGCTTGTCTTTCGCCTTGCGGATCACCATCGCCATGTTCATGTTCGCTATCAGGTGACTGAACGGGTCGCCGATTGCGAGTCGTTTCTGATTGAATAGGTGCTGACGTATGATGTCAAGTGTACGACGGTCTTTCACCTGTCGCTCGATGAGCCGCATACTGATGACCTTATCCACATTATCATAAAATTTGGATATGTCGCCTTGCAAATAGTATTTCAGGCTTTGGTCGTTCATCGCCTCGCGCATCTGCTCAACTACGCAATGCCGACCGTCTGAGGCTACCACACCGCGCCCTGGCAAACCGCCCAGCATATCGTCAGTCATGTTCCGCAGAATCAGCGGCTCAATGGCATCCTTTACGTCGTTCTGAACGCAACGATCTACGAACGGCAATACTGAGATGTCGCGCACCTTCTTACGGTCGTGCAACTTGAAATGGCGGTATGGCCCGACTTGATACTCACCACGTCCAAGAATCTCTTGCATCTCCCAACAGAAGTCATTGGCACGTCGCCACACGTCAGCGACCTCTTTCCGTTGCCGCTGCTTGCGTGACTTCCGCTTGTAGCCTTTATCTACCGCTTCGGCCATCCCGTGCGTGATGTTCCACCATGTCGATTCTGCCATAAATGGTAAATTGTAAATCGTCAAATTGTAAATCACTTGACCTGTTGTGCGCCGATGCGGATTTTGACTATTCCGCAGCCTACCATTTCCTTCACTCCTAATTGTGCGGTCGGCTGGTGCTCCTAACACCTTTTCACTTACTTGTTCCGCTCTCTACGTCAGCGAGGCTCTGCACCTGCCTTTTCATGCTCAGGTCTAAGCAATCGAGGGCTTATATGTTTCTGCTTATGCAGTTGGCTTTTTACATGTGCCGAAGCCGATGTTCGTGTTCGCGTTCGAGGGCGCATTGTTAGCGTTCATCGTCAACGGAGACAGGTTCGTGTTGTTAGCGTTGTTACCGCGCCGGAAGCCACGGACCGACCGTACAGTGCAGCCGCCTTATCATTCCTTATTCAAAGAACTCAACCTCACCACCGGCGGGTACTACCCTTCCCGTGTGCCAAAGGCCGATGGCATGGTTTTCTGTGTATTGTGGCAGTGGCACCGCTGCCATACATAAACCCCAGACAAACGTGCCTGGGGTTTACTAAAAATTTTCACGGCGAGGCCGCGCTGACGCGCGGCGGTTTCGTTTTTGCGCCTCCTTTCAGTCGGCGGGCGCGATTGCATCGCGCAGTTTTCGTCGTCGCGCTATCGCGCTCCTCTGTTTTCGGCGGTCGTTTCGCTCCCTTAGTCTACGATGCGACAACAGGTGCCGAAGCCGAAGGCCGTGGGCGCGTTCGAGGGCGCAGTGCTAGCGTACAGCGTCAACGGAGACAGGTACGGGAGGTTAGCGCCGCCACCGTGCCGGAAGCCACGGACCGACTTCTTACCACTTGGTGCAGCACCGCCCGTGAACCAGTTATAAGCACCCACGTAAGTATGCAATCCTGCGCCCGTCTTATTGGCATTGGTGTTCGGCAACATCAGTGCCTGATTACTATAATTCTTGCGATAACCTTCGCCTACGGTAAACGATCCAACATGCAGATAGTTACTCTCGAATGGCCATGAATCAGTCACATCCTTATCACCGTTAGGCGTGATGGTCAACTGCTCCTGATCGCGCTCCATATATGCCTCGTAGTTCTGACTGGCATCTTCGGTGAAAACCAAACCGCTCACCCACCATGATGGCGATACCTGCGTTGTGACACCATGCAGCAGCGCGGTGCTTACCAAGATGTCCACACGGTTTCCAGCGATGCTTGTGGAATTGTCCGTCGGGTCGATAGCCGCACTACCGGCCTTGGTGGAAATCATCTTCCATACCACACAAGTCATCTCACCCTGTGCGGGGCCGTTAAAACCATCCACACTGCGATATTTGTACTTGTTGCCCTCGAAGGTGAACCACTCCAATTCATGCACACCCTCTTGGATAGCATACGATACGGCACGCAGAGCCTCCAGCATGTGCCACGGATTTCGCCATGAGTTGATGACGTTAGCGGCATACACAGTACCCGTAGTGGCACCAGTCAGGAAGCGGACGTTGCCGCCCATTGCATACATCTTAGCCGTCTGATTCTTGTCGTACACACGCAGACCGTTCTTCGCACCGCTGCCCGATTCCTCCCAGTCGGCAGCGGAGGTGGCTGGGTCGTTGGAAGAGAAGCCGCTACCCATCAGACTTGCCTTGTGCGCATCAAACGTACCGCCCTCAGCCAGCAGCAGACATTGCATCAGTTCACACACATGCGCCGTCTGATTCATCCAGGGCACTGTCTTGGTGGTGTCTGGGTTCAGATTCATGGCATACTGCTCACCCGTATAGAGCGCAAGGTCGGTAGTGTGTAAGCCGCCTGCGCCGCCCAGCAGCGTCTCGTTTTCGTCGTAGGTCTCCACGATGTCGCCCGTGTCAGGATCGGTGGTATAGATATACTTACCAACCACGCCCACAGGTGCTGAGTACGAACCATTCCACGATGGATTGTAAACGGAGTGCATTCGTACCACGTTATCCGTATCGGTATGGCTCACAACGTAGTCGGGACTGGTGCCGAACTTAGCCACAGGCTCTGCATCGATACCCTGCCAGGTGAACGGTGTGCGGGCCATCAGGAATACATCATAGGTGGTGCCCTGAATCTCGTGCTGACCATAAATCTGATAGTACGGCTCGATGTTACAAATCATCACGTCGCCCTCGCTGCCGTCGATGGCAAAATGATTGCCGTCAAGGTCTTCCCACATCGGTGTGCCGTCGATAGTCACGGCTCCGAACTTTTTCAGCACATGCAGAATCTTTCCAACCTGCGCGTCGTTGCCTGAAAGTTTAGTACCAACAAGACACGGATAGAACAGATGGAACACCGACTCACGACCGAAGCCTCCCTGCTCATGATATTTGTACGAGCGATAGTTCAGCGCGGGATTCTCCGCACCAGCCACACGGACATAACCTTCGGCAATCGTTTCGAGGTCGGCCACGATGTTCTGCAAAGCCGTGATTTGGCTCTGAAGATTATCATCAGCGGCTTTCACACCACTACTCTTTACGGGATTGTCGCTGTTCTCCGTTGGGGCATTATCGAACGTCAGCGTGTTCTGCTTCTGACCAAGCAGCATATCAGCCTGCTGTTTGGTATAATAGTCATTGAGAGCCGCGGGCTGCAAAGCCGTGGCACCGGCACTGGCACCACTGCGGATGGTGCTCAGGTCGTTGATGACATCCTGCTTCTGTGCCAACAGCGTGGTTAGGTTCTCGGTGGTGGTGTAAGCCTGGAGAGCGGTATTGATGGCCGCATTCATCTGCTCGGTGGTGCTGTACGGACTCAAGTCGATGTTCGTGCTTCCGATATGCTCCCACTTATAAGTCGATCCGTCGAGCACGGTGATATATTCCTCTTTGACGTTCTGCGTCTTGGGGTCGTCACTTGGCACCAGATATATCCATCCCGTCGTATCAATAGACGGTATTGGCAAGGTGCTCACAATCTTCGACTGGAACTTTCCCACAGCAGCCACGAGGTCGTTCACCTCGGCACGGCTGTAGGTCTCACTCTTCAGGTAATAGTTCACCAAAGAGTTAGTTACCTGCTGGATGAGCAACTGAAGGGATGCGTCAGCCTGCTGGCGTTCTGTCGGTTCATTCGATGCACTTATCAGTACGGCTTGCACCGTAGCCGCAAGGTCACTCTGCGGAATGCCCGTGTTCGGTTTCTGATATGCCGACAAAGCAAGCGTCAGCGCATTCTGTACGGCTGTGGTGAAGTCCGTGGAAGGAATACCACTACCCGGCTTCTGATAGGCACTGTTCGCCTTGGCGATAGCACTCTGCACGGCTGCTGCAAGGTCGCTGGCGGGGATGCCGTCGTTAGGCTTCTGATAAGCCGACAGCGCGGCCACCAAAGCCTCCTGCACCGCCTGCGTGAAGTCGCTCGAAGGAATACCGCCGTTCGGTTTGTTGTACTTCGCGTCCCACGCTGATTTATTCCCAGCGGTGACGTGTATCACTGAGTTAGAAACGTGACCATCCAGTTCGGTATGGTCGAGTGGCTGCTGATTGAGGATGGCCTGAATCTGCTCGCCGGTCTGAGTCAATCTGAAATCTGCCATGATTGTATCGTTTTATTCATTTTCGTTATCGTTGTTGTCGTTCTCGTCGAGGATGTCCTGAATCTGCTGGGCCACGTCAGTACGGGCATACAGATAGAGGTCGTCGCTGGTAGCCAACGGATGACCGTCGCAGTCGCAAAGACGGACGTACTCGCTGGCGATGTCGCTCTCGTCGGTGAAGGTGTAGGTCACGGGCTGGTTCTCCGCCTGACACGGACACGAAAACAGCTTCGTGCAATCCGTCACCGTCACAAAGCACAACGGCTGCTCATCCACCTTTGTGCGCTCACCGTCCGGGCAGTCGGTATCATTCAGAATCCATGTCAAACGAGCCTTCAAAAGACCAACCATATTGTCGGTCTCGAAGATAAAAAACCACTTTCCTTGCGTGTCCTGTTTCATCTGACTTTTCTCGATGGTCATCACCTTCCGACGCATACCGTAGATGAGCTCCAGCGTGAAGTCGATGTCGTCCATCGCCACGTCCTTAATCTCCACGAAACATTTCTGCTCTGTTCCTTGCGGAATAATTCTTAATTCTGCCATATCATATTAGTTTTTTTAATAAACCCCCGACATAGTGTCAGGGGTTTACTTTCCAATTTCCCTCCTGAGTAGGAGTGGTGCCCGTAGGGCTGGGTGGTCTGATCACCCGCAGATGATGTCACCGAGCGTTGCAACTTGTTCAAGCGTCCAATCATTCGAGGCCATGAGCTTGCCGAAAGCATCCTCTGAAATCGGCTCAAACGATACCTCCACTTCCTTTTCGGCTAAGTCCTTGATGGTGTCGTTCACCAACTTCTGATAAGCCTTGAACTCGTCCAGGAACTCCTGATACTGCGCAGCACCTATAGGCAACTTCGTAGGATCACAGTCAGGCTTGCGGATTTCACGCTCATACTCCTGACCCTTCATCAGATGCTCATCGAAGTCGTCGTTTGGCTTCATTTTCTGCTGCACGTCCTCACTGTCCTCGCGGAACTTCTCGGCCACGGGCTTCAGCGCACGGGCGATTTTCCACACCTTAATTTTGTCTTCGTCGGCCAATTTGCCGTACTTGGCGGTGCTGATCACGTTGTAAGCCTTCAGCACATCTTCTGTTTTCATTTTCTTCTGGGTCATAATTCCTTTTGTTAATTGTTAATATTATTATGATGAAATCACTTTTGATGATGATCCGTTATAGTAATACAATGTTCCGCCGCTCACATATAGATATTGTGAGTTGCCGAGGTAGAGTTTGTTTGCGTGTGCATTGTTATTCTCGAACTCTACACCATTGACCGATACGTGCGCATCGCTTTCTATATAGAAGAAATCATCCATGTATATCTTCGCAGCACTTCCGAAATTCAGTTCATTGTTTACGTTCAGGTAGCCGAATGTCATTTCGTCGATGCTCGATGTACCGGCACTCATGCCCAAGGCAGAGATACCTCCCGTTGCATACAGGTTTGCGGCAGCACCACTGGCCATTACCACGCGCAGATCATGATTCGAATCGCATACCAGGCGGATGTCACCTATCTGGATGTAGCTCGATGTGTAGCCTTCGCCAATGACTAACGCCGCACGCTGGTCGTTGCCGTTTGATCCCTTAGACATAAGTTTCACGAGGCCGTAGTTAGTCTCAATAAAGCGTGCCGTGTAGTCTGCTGTAGAACCATTATAGTGGAAGTCGATAAACCCTCCGTAACCACTCAACGAACCTAATGAATTTAATTCTATGGAGTGGAATCCTTCTATAGCTCCGCCAGATACGCTCGACAGGTTAGTATCAGCATTCAGCGTATTGCCGCAGATACTGCCATTAACATCTAACTTGTACAACGGAGATGTAGTTCCGATACCGAGGTTTCCATTATTCAGCAGAGTCATGGCGGTGCCTGCGGTCAAACCATACCAATAGAAGCTATCGGCATTTGCACCAACACTCCATTTGAAAGAATCGTTTGGCGTGTATAGAATACAAGCGTATGTTGTCGAAGAGCTAACCGTCAGCGAATCACCAGCCGCTGTTGACGGGCTGGAAGTCCTAATTCCGACATTACCGCTTGAATTTAAAACGATGCCTGGAGTCCTCGATGTTCCATATCGGAGATAAATATTGTTGCCGTCAAGGTATGTATTGTAACCAAGTGCAGCCTCGCCATAACCTATAATCAAATCGTTATCGCTCGACAGTCCCATTGTCAGAACATCTGTAGGACTATTCGCGTTGTTTTTCCAATAGATGAACTTGTTATTGTCGACATACAAATCTTCTCCACGGAATGCAATCCTTTTCCAATCGTTCTTCCATCCGCCAGATGCTCGCGCACGCCACCAAAGGTCTTGTGTGGGATAGTCAGTCGTACCATGTACGGCACTCCATGCCAACTGGCCCATAAGATAATCGTTAACGCCTCTAACGATAATGGCACCACCATAATTGCTTCCGAAAGCGGGCGCATTAGTCCAGAAACCATTGCCGTGATAGTTTGTTACGACCGAATAGGTACTTCCATCGAGACTATTCAAATTGCCATAAGTATTGCCGGTTGTGTTGTCTACTATATCTACACCTTTCATCCGTAACGCAAACAATCCACTAATGCTCTTCGTCGTACCGCCGACAGTTATAGACAGATTGGTGTCATTGGTGCTGGAAAGTGCTGAGAATAGCGTGCTGACATTATCCAGCCTGAAATATGTAGAATCATATCCGTTTGCTGGCAGCGATGTCAGGGGCGTGATGCTATTACTGCCAAGGATGATAGTACCGCTCTGAATCTTTGCGTCGGTGATTCCATAGCCGCTGATGGTCGTTGGCTTGTTGGTGATCTGACTCCATGCAAGTGAGGTTACACCTTCATCTGTGCCGTTATACCATTTCTGTGTCGTTGAGTTGTATTTCAGCACCTGACCATTCGACGGATTGCTGATAGCTACATCGAGCAAGCCAGCCAAGGTGGTAGAACCACCACCGCCACCGCCGCTGTTCACGCCAAGTGCGCTGACGTATGTGTCAGAATAGAATCCACCACCGACAAGATGCACGCCTAAATTGGTGGTGTTATATTCAAGATAGACGGCACCAGTGTCGTTCGCGGCGTTAGGCTTGTAGAGATAGAGCCTCGTGGTCTTGGCAGCTCCGCCGACGTTCAGGAATACATCGGTACTGTCTGACGCATTAATTGTGAAATGTCCGTTGTTATGGAACACCGCCCAATATTTATGATAGGTCGTATCATTTGCGTCGGTGCCGTAGCCGATATTCAGGTCAACACCGGCAGAGATAGTCGTGTTGCTGGTCAAAACGTCTTTTAAGCCCCATCCAATCAGCAGCGTATCATCTGACAACGAAACACCTAACAGATTGTAATTGTTTGCGCCATCTTTCAGCATGACGAAATCGCCCTTGCTGAAGTCTATATTTCCGCTGACGTTCTGCGGCACACCACTTGACCAATAGGTTCTGCCCCAAGCTGTATGAGGGATGTCACCTGTCAGTCTGTTTGTTGAGCCCGCACTACCGCTGATGGTGGTGATTTCTGTGCCGTTGATGTAGCCTTTCCCGCCGCTGACATACGTCGTATTTGTGCCAAGCAACGTGCATGATTCTGTCGGGAACTCAATGGTCTTATAACCTGTGCTTGCACCAGTACTATAGACGGCATATAGCTTGTCATTATTGCCAAGCGTACCCATAGACCAGTCGCCGTTCTGGGTGTTGGATGAGAATACGGGATGGTAACTTTCATCACCTTCACCTCCCATTGTGTTCCTGATGATGGCATAGTCACGAGCATCATACCAATAGTGACCTGACGCACGCTGAATCTGGCCTGTCATGGTTCCGCCAGCCAACTTCAGGTAACGGTTATCATAACCATCAGCAGGCAATGATGTCAGGGGCGTGATGGTGTTGGTGCCGATGGTGATAGTGCCGTTGTTGATGCTGACGGCTCCCGACAGGTGACTATAGTCTATCTGCTTTGTATTGTCGGCTGCCGCGAGGGCCGTCCATACATCGCTCATGCTGATGCCGCTTTGAGCCGCACCGTTCACCCAGTGGCCGTTTCCGTCATAGGTGAGCACCTGCCCTTGCGTGAGAGTGGATGAATTGATCTGAACGTCCGCAAGACCTGCCAATGTTGTCGAACCGCCGCCACCGCCGCCGGAAGAATTAAGGCCGAGAGCGGAGAGGAAATAGTTTGTCCAGAAACCTTTCTTGGACTCGATATGATTGATTTCGGTGGTGACTGTGGTCACGTAGCCAGTCTCTTCGTCGGTTTCGCTGGTGGTTTCGGGGATTTCGTTCGGCGTAAACACGCCGCTGGTGTCTACTGTGCGAGATACCTCTGTCTCGCCATCCATCACCACCGTCGTCACCTTCTTATGAATGATAAAAATCTCGGACCAGAATGCTTTTGAAATGTAGCCATCCTCGACCCATGCTTGCGTGGCCATGCCAGCGAGCATCGACGGGTCTAAGCTGCTGCCGCCACCGCCGCCGCCACCGAATTGGTCGCGCCACATTCTTTGTATCGCTTTCTGTGATAATTTCATAATCGATCAATTCTACTTATCGCGCGTTACGCCGTTAAAGGTTTACCACTCCGCGCTGAAGGGGGAAAAAATGGGAGCCCGCTGGCTCCCCTGTGATTTACCTTAACCTAACAAATAATTAACACATAAAAAAATTATAAAATTTGATTTAACCACAAAACAAATATAATTATTAACAACCATCGCGTCGTCACGACGCTTTATTTCTTCAGCAGATTCTCAATCACCTGTTTTCTGTTCTTTCCGAAGTCGGGGAACACAAACGACACATGCACCCAATAGTTTCCCTTGCTGTTGTGCTCCCATATCAACTGGTCAAACGGCAGGTTCTTGCGGATGTATTCAAACCATTTCTTTCCCTTCTTCAAATCGCCATCGATGCAGAGGTCTACGGCCTGGCCCTTCAAGTGCTGAGAATTGCTCACGCCGCCGACGGCTTTATTGAGAGCCTGACAGCGGAAGCCGCTACCTATCTTGATTGGCTCGTTCATCGCAACCCTTAGCGGCTCCAATACGTATGCCGCAAGATACACCAGATTGATCATCTGCTGCACGTTTGGCTTATTGTTTATACCCTTCGCCTTGGCCGTCGCCGAGGCGTAAAGTTCCTCTATGGTGAAATGCATTGTAACAGGAGTATTCATTTCGTGAAATTCGTTTTAATTCGTTGTCTTAATCATCATTCGTCGGCTCTATCTCGTGCTTATCGTCAGGCCGGACTGTATTGTCAATTTCCTCGCATTCCGATACCATCACGCGCACGCGCTTTTTGCATTTGAGGTCGCCACACTGAAAAGGGCGCATGGCTGCAATCTGATTGCCCATGCGGGCGATTTTTCTGTCCTGATTGTCTATGCGCCCATTGAATGCCTCGCGCTCCTTCTCATACATCTGCCGCAACTTGCGTGTCTCAGCCTCGAACTTTTCAGCCAAGTCGCGGTAGTTGTCGCGGCTTTCCTTATAGTGGTCGCGCTCCTGCCGCAGTTCCATGTTCTGACGCTTGCGGTCTTCACGGTCTTCAGCCAAGTCTTTCGCCAGCTGCTGATAGTAGTCCTGCCGTTCTTTGTCGGCCTCTATCTCAGCCTTACGCGCTTCGGCCTCTTTCAGTTTGGTTTCCGCCTCTGCAAGTTTCGCTTCTGCAACAGCCCGTCGCTTTGTCTGTTTCCAGAAGAAGAAGCCGCCGATACCAGTACCGCCAACAAGCAGCGTTATCAACGAGATGATTGCTTCCAATGTTATTTCCATATCGCTTCCGATTTTAGATGATTGCCAACACTATCGACAGGAGTACCAATGCCAGCAGGAATCCTACCACCCACCACAGACTTGTGTCTTTAGCCTCTTTCTTCACGTTGGGGTTGCTCACTCCGCCACCACCACCTTCAGTCACATGATTTTCTTTTTCTACCATAGTTGTATTCGTTTAAGTTATTATGCATCTGGAGTTGGACCCTGTTCAGTTATAGGGCCGGTAAGTGCCCAGGCTGAGTTGCGCTTGAACTTCACAACATCATTAATTGTGAGGTCTACCTTGAAATAGATAGTTGCCGAATATATCTGTGCTATGTATGCATTGACCGTAATACTGTCTGTTGTTCCAGTGTTCATTGTCTGTTGGCCTGAAGAACCTCCTGACCAACCATTCAATGTATTACCCTGAGCATCGCACAAAGTTACCTGTACAGTATATGTCCTGACGGCTCCTACTGGCTCTTCGTTTTTCAGACTCAAAATAAATCTTGCATACCTTCCTTGACTTGTCGAGTCTTTATATCCTATTACATTCGTGATCATTATCTCTGCATATTGGATGCTGATGGTTATCGGCTGATAATTGAATGGCAACGGTGCGAGGAACTTATTTCCATCCTGCTGCGAAATGCTTGTTGTCTCAGCAATAGGAATAGAACTGATAATCGGGAATATTCTCCAAGTCCCGGCAAAAGCAGCTTCTACAATGGACTCTGAGAAATCTACCCAAAAACCAAAATTATCCGTCTGCGACATCTTGATGTCACCATCACCATTCTTTTGCGTGGCGACATAGGTACGGGTAGTGATAGTACCAGATGTTTGCTTCATCAGTACACCAAAATACATATTTCCTATTGGGAAATTTGCAGAGTCTGGCCATGTCAGATCACCAAGTTTTAGTGTATAGTTGCTGATGGCTCCATGCTTGAATGTCACACGCAATGTTCCGGCAGGTGCAATCTTGATAGAGGTCTGCTCCATCGGACCAATAGGCTCCTCGGCAGTATGGAAATAATTGTCGAAGTCATGCAAACGATAGGGGCCATCATTACCTCCTGTCGGCCGGTTGTATGCCCAGTATTCTATTGACAATGCACTTTTTGCCCTGTCGCACTCAGGCCAGAAATACTCATTCAAAGAGCCGCGAGCGTCGCTGAATAGGAAGGTGCTGGCATAACTCAAACGGGTCCACGTCGGAATGTCCTTGATACCGTAGTTGGCTTCAATCCAGTTCTGTGCCGACATAACATCAATCTTTATTCCGACGTTTGGTTTGTATTTCACAGGCTTGTATTTCGCCCATCGGTTGATGTTCACGTTCGTAATCAGGTCGCCCAAATCCGTGCGACCTGAACCGAAACACCGCTGCACGTCATAGATACTGACGGGAGCCGTTATCATTGATGTTCCTGGGGTATATGCCATATCTTTCAGTTTTTATAGTTGCAACAAACTTAGTTTCAATACATCGTCGCGCCAGTTGCGTGAGATGGCGATGGGAATGAAGGTGCCTGCTTCGCCTGATACGGAAACAAACGCCTGTGGTGTCACGTCGCCAACCTTGTTCGCCTGTAGTTCTGCATCGATCTTGCGCTTTGCGTTTGCATAATAGCTCGCCACGCGGTCGGCCAAATGCTGCTCAGGATGCGCCAGCGTTCCGGCATAGCTCACCTTCGACAAGATATTTCCTGCTACATCGAGCAACAGGCCATAGCCGTACTCCATGTTGTTGTCCGATGCGAAGATGCAGTTGGCATTCCACTCGTCCTTCGAGTCGTTGGAGTTGGTCGCGGTGTATTCCTGCGTGGTCACGCGATTTTGCTTCAGCTCGCGTGGTCGCACAACGTCAACAGAGGTAGGAATCTCGTATGTATCGCGCGAATACTCCACCGTGAAGTTTGCTATCTCGAATGTCTCGATGGTGCCCGTGTCGAATGGATCGTCTGCACCTGTGATTTCGATGAAGAGGTAGCCCGAAATACCGCTGGGTACGGGTATCGACGGGTAGGCATATTGACAACCGGAATACAACAACACAGAGGCCGCGAAATAACAGCCGGTACTCTTTATCTGATTTCCGACGATCGGCACATTGAAGATGGTTGGCTGTGAGACCCATCCGCTGACGATGCTCTCGCTTCTCGACGTGATGAGCTGCGTCATCGACCACCACTTGGTCTGATTGCTATTCCTCGAAGGGCCGATGCCTATGCGCATCTGTATGGAATAGTTGTTGGCACTTGCGCTCATCTCCATCGCACCGCGCCAAACACTGCCGCTCAGCGTGAGCGAACCGCCGCTGAATGACATCGGTCGCTTGGTCTGCAATGTGACCTCGCCGCCGGTTCCCGTGATCATAATCATGTCGGCGACAATGGGGTTCTCTGCTTCTGTGGTAGGGTATATCTGTCGACGGCAGAAGCCAGCATTGGCATTGCTGGTAATGATGAGCGTCTTGCCGTTGTAGGAGCCAACCATTGCCGTAGAGAAATAACCTACCAAGTCGCCATCGCCTTGCACCCAGGTATAATTGTTTCCAAGATGGATGTCTTCGATGTCCTTCGGCGCAAACTTAACAATCGTGTCGTTCTGATTGCAATCTGCTTTCACCACGGCCTTGTGCGGGCCTTGAACTTTTGAGTCGACCTGATCGGTAGATGCAAAGATATGGTTTGCCGATGAATCACTCAGCAACACAGAGCTGGTCGATTGCGTGCCGCCGGTGGTTGTGTCTATTTCCGTCGACGGTGCGGCGAGCGTGTCAAGTTGTGCGCGGGTGAGCGTCAGGAATGTCTGTTCCGAAGAATCGTCGCAACAAGTCAGGAATAGTTTTGTGCCGCTTGTCCGCGCCGTCCATCCCCAAAATCGGCACATATCCTCTAAGACCTCATATAGAGAATATTTCGCCTGCATCTCGCCTTCCGCATCAGCCGTGGCGAAGTTCTGGAAATCTATCTTGGTCTGTAGCCATGCGCGGGCATCCGCACCGCCCTGCACATACACATCGGTGATATGAATCATGCCGTCGCCACCCATCACTCCGCCGCTCTTCACGTCGATAGTATCACAGACGACCTTCAGGATATATGCGAAGTTTCTGATTCCAGCGTCGATATTGACATCCTCGCCAGCCAATACGCTCAACGGGCATGTCACGGGGAACTCGCGCTCCTGCGGATTGCCATATAGTACGCCGCTGAAGGTCTGGCTCTGCATAAATCCCTGCCAAACCACCGTGCCTCCTTGCGTCAGCGTTACGGGACGGTCGGAATCCGTAGCCGGTAGCAGGTCTTTCCAATCGAATTCCGTAGTGCCATTGGCTGCATAGCCATTGTCTACGATGCGGAAATATCCCGTCTGCGTTCTGATGGGCGTGAACTGATCCTCGCTGGCATCCTCGTCTGTGGTGAATGGTTCAGCCCCGCCGTGCAATGCCACAGCAGTCCCCGTTCCGCCACCGATATTCAGGATATAGGTGCTTCCCGCCCGCAGGCTCTTAAAAGTTATCGTGTAATTTTTTGCCATTTCTTGCCCTTTACTACTCGCAAGAAATCGCGTCGTGGGTTTACCAAAGACAGAGTAACTATTTAAAGACAGAATAACAGACTAACATATTTTTTAATAACAGACAATATTCTGTTAGTATGTTAATATGTCTTTGTTCGTATGTTATTATGTCTTTAAATCTCTTAATCTGTTAGTCTGTCTTTGTTCGTATGTTATTATGTCTTTTTTAAAAAAGCCCCGAAGGGGAAAACCTTCGGAGCCGAAACACCTTTAACATTACTTATTAATTTTATAAGTATAAAAAGAAAGAATGTCGGCCTTCTCAGGCAGACCAGCAATCACCACGATTGCCTTATGTTTTGTATGCTGCTGTGCTACAGCAGCCTTTTCCTCGCTATCCAATGCGATACCATCAATATCGCAATCATCAGCACAATGATACCAAACCATATCAAACCCTTCTGCCACCACTTCAGCGGCTTCTCCACGTACTCGGTCACTGGATATGGTACGGGCACGGAGTCGGTCTTTGAGATGTAGATGGAGTCATGGTGCCAACGGTCGCGGTACTTGGTGTGCCACCGCTCTATCAGGACCGTGTCGCCCGCCTCGCGCACAATCGTCGAGTCGTGTATATGGATAGAGTCGCGCTCAATCACCTTCTGCACGAGCGTGTCAGTCCGCTGCTCTATCACCGGCACGTACTCTATCGACTTGCATGAGCACATCAGCAACGCCAGCACCGCCACCGCTGCCAATATCCCCAGCGGGATATGCCAAAAATTAAGTCTATCTTCTTTCATCGTTTTTCTCTTTTTTGTCAGCAGAGTCCCTATTTCCCCTCCTGAGTAGGAGGGGTTAGGGGTGGTCTGATCATCACTCGTCTTTGACGAACTTTTCCATCAGGGTAATGGCAAGACCAGTCACGGCTGTAACGATACCGTTGACTGTTGCCGCTGTTGCGGGTTCGCAGAAATAGCTAACTGAAGCCACAGCTGCCGTCGAAACCGCAGTAATCATCGCACAAACATAGTTGTAAGTCTTTCTACTCATAATCGTTTCATTTTAAAGTTATATATAATTACGGCCTAATCGCCACATGGGTTTACTTTCCATAACCTACATGAGTATTCGTTCCTAATACATCCTCATTACCTTCGTATGGGATGCAATACTTCTGCCCGTAAAAATTCGTTTTAATTCGTTGTATAAAATAAAAAAGAGGCACCCTTTCGGATGTCTCTCTTAAAACTATCAGGAATATATTCTATTCGTCTACTGGATATTCACTCACATAGCAAAGCGCGAAGTAATAATAATCACCCCATTCTTCGTCTTTCTTTCTCTGGACGATGCAGTAACAGTCACACGGCAGCAATCCCTTAAAGTCTCGTATCTCCTGCGTCATAGTCTTTGGAACATACCCAATAAGATGCCCATCAGTATGCTCAACGCGGATAGCATTCTGATCATTCTCATTATCTGGTTCCGGCACCAACCGACCCATGAACTCGCCCACATATTCCTTCAGTCCGTCACGATGCTTAGTTCCGGCCACCGTGAACTCCATCACCCTGTTTGGCTTATAATAAGAAGGATAAATATAACCAGATTCCTTACTCTTATAAAAGTATCGGAAATTGCTTTTTCTTGTTTTTGCTTTCATATATTCAGTGTGATTTACTCGCCTACTTTGAATGTTTCCGTGACCTTGCTTTCGAGTGCTTCACCGAGCGCACCCTTAATAGGTGGTGTCAGCCGTTTTAGTGGTGCCAGGTCTGTGAGTCCTGGGTCGGTGATGTCTACCGTCATGCCGAGGGCTTCGGCTATCTGCTGGATGGTGACGTAGGCCACGCTTACCAGTTCGCCCTTTTCGATGCGCCCGATGTGCTGACGTGTCAGTCCGGCACGGTCGGCCAGTTCCTGCTGGCTGATGCCCTCCAGCTTGCGCAGGGCAGTGATACGCTGCCCAATGCGCTGTGCTGCTTGTTCTTTGTTCATAGTTCTAATACGATGATGTTACCTTTCATTTCGGGTTGCTTCTCCAGTAGGAGGTCGGTGTAAACCTTGCACTGTTCACGGGTACCCTCGAAGAGTGCCTCCTGTGCTGAGCCGTTCACTATCGGATAAACGGCCATGTAACCAAGTCGCCGGTGTTCGTCGCTTATCATGTCCTTGACCTTCTCCAGCCAGTCGTGGAATGTCTGCCACTCGTCAGCGTTCTTCACGCTTTCCTTGCAACAATCCAGCAGCGTGTCGCGCAGCATCGTGAGCCTGTCGAGTTTTGAAATTGTCGTTGCCATAGTTCCTTATGCTTTTAGGGGTTTGACTTATTGTTGAAGGGTGGGAGCGGGCGACCGCTCCCGTTGCCGTTTAGCAGATTGCTCCGTCGCAGATTGCTACGTGGTAGCCTTTGCGGATGATTGCGGGGAGGTACTCGTCGAGCTTTCTTGCTGAGAAGGCAGCGTAGGTGAAGTCTTCGGCGTGTGCCACCTTTCCGCTTGCTCCGAGCACCTGTCCGATGGTCTCAGCGTCCTCATTATATGTAAAGTAGAAGTCCATGTCGCGGAAAAGCATAATTGGATTGTCGCTGTGCTTTGCCTTGTACTCATTCTGGAAGCTGATTCTCTTTGCAACTGTCGTATTCATGATCTCTCTGCCCTTCCGGGTCTTGGGGTTTAATTTGTTGTTTGTTTCTTTTTCTGATGCAAAGATACGACAATATTTCTAAATGCACAAGTTTTTGCGCATTTATTTTGCGTTTTAGCATATCTTTTTATGCTTTTTCTTGCCTTTTTGCATAAGATAACCCCAAATTGTAAAGTCAGAGATTACAAAACAGCCCCTTTTTGCATAATTACTTATTCGTTACTGCTCAATCCTCCCCTCTGCCACATCGAACAGGTGCATGGCATCTTCCAACGCTGCCACGACATCAATCTTGTTGAACTGCCCGTTGCCCTTGACGATGCGGCGAAGGTCGTTGTTGCCCATCTCCACGGCGCAGTTGCCGAAGCACCAGGGCCACAGCGGACTGGCTGAGAACTCTATCAGCGGGGGATTGTTCAGGATGAGCGTTTCGAGATGGCCGATGATGGGGGTCTGACTCATGGCCGACTGACTCACGGGGATGACCATCGCCTGAATGATGTCGGCCAACTCCTTCGGGCTGGCATCGGGGCTGCGGTGGAGCAGTGCCGTCTGGAGCCACGCCTTCAGTTGGTTGATGGGGTCGATACTCTGGGCTGGGTCGTATCCAAACGAGTGGAAGTTGAGCCGTGGGCGCATGAAGTCGATGTCGCCCTGCTCGTTACTCTCGTAGGCCAACTGCGCGATGCGGTTGATGGCATAGGCAGGATTAAAGACCTCACCAGGGCACACGTGCAACCACCCTTCTTTTATCCACTGCTCATATAGCGGCTTGTTCGGGCTGTCGTTCAGAGCCTTCTCCAATATCCACGCGTCGCAGTCGGCAAAGATGTGGCCTTGCGGTGTGGCTGTGGGGATGTAGTTCACGGCCAGATAAGCATGCGCAAAGAGGTCGTCGCCGTGCGAGAAGTCCATGCCCACGAATATCTTCTGCCACCCGTCCTGATAGCGGCAGTCGGTGATGCGCTTCGCCACTTGCAACGGCCTGATGCGGTCGCCCGTGATCCACTTCGTCACCTTCCCGCTGCTGTACACATTAAACAGCTTGGCGATGACCTCGCCCGTGTCGCCGTCGCGTTGGGCTTTGGCTATCTG
>Ga0265299_10001816_pt1 | contig 23173 bp, 34 predicted proteins | sample AusTroGonzalo_MG_4_FD_193485 | JGI IMG/M metagenome (GOLD analysis project Ga0265299, IMG submission 193485) | Bovine rumen microbial communities from tropical cattle in Woodstock, Queensland, Australia - Gonzalo_02 | ecosystem: Host-associated > Mammals > Digestive system > Stomach > Rumen ... | reverse complement strand
CCTATATTGGAAGAGAAGAATGTCTGGCTGGTACGATCTTTTGGCAACGAAGAGATACTGGCGAGAGAGGCTACGTTAAAGAATGGCAATGGGATCAACCAATAGAATTTGAATCTACTGAGCCAGGTTATGTTGCCAGACGCTTCGAGCGCATTGAAGAATGCAGACCCAACAATGAAGGTTCATTCCCTGTACCACCAAACTATCATTCCAAAATTCGATACGACAAGAAAGAAATACTTCTATGAAATACCGTTTCTTAGTAACATTCCAACAAGTACCATATATCTCAGTATTTCTCAATAAGCTTAGCTGTGATAACATTTCTTGTCATATAGAACTATTCTCGCCAAACGTCCATGAACTTTGTATATCCTACACAGGTTTTAAACCAGAGGATAAACAACTCAAAGAGGACATCTCAAAGATAGCTTTTGCCTGTGGAGCAACTGCAATAAAGGAGTTTTCAAAATGCCGGAACTCAAAATCGAAGCCTCAGCCAACAATCTCGACGACCTTAACGGTTTCATCAACGCCATAATTGATATGCCAGCTAACGTTATCTTTACTGGTAACAATGTAACCATCTTCTGTCAGGATATAGACTTCTGTGTGGAGCCTCCTATGATAGAAGAATGGAAGAAGCAATCCACTGTCCACAACATCACCAAGTTCTCTGCCCGTTATATATGCGGATGGAAGAATGAATGTCTCTATGATTCGGAGTGGCTTGATGATAGAACCACATGAAGTGGTATTAGGGTGTCTAGCCTTTATGGCATTCGTTATAATTCTTATAATGGTACTTGCCGTGGGAGCTTTATCATGAATATGGATACTATCGCTGTTGTTGTGGCATCTATAATTGCCGTTATGCTTTTAGTGAGTATAATCAAGGATAACAACCACAAATGACACACAAGATGGCTGCTTTGGATTCTGCGCATCAGAGAGCACTAGCTCCGATGCGAGAGTTGGTAGTATAAAAGTAGCCATCTTATTTTTTAGAATCTACTTAAAAGTTGACAGCGGAGCTGACGAAAATATAGAGAAAATAGAACCAATTTTATACTGGCGGTAGAACATGAGAAATGGTTTAATGTTACGCCTACTATATAAATAAAAGAATCAGATCACATGCTATAAGGAGCTAATAATGATTGATCTTAAAGGCAATACAAACTTCGCGGCATTGAAGAATCTGCAGGACGAATATGTGGTTCCTCGCACCAATCTTGCTGCAGTGGATATGGATGTAGCTAATGGCTTAAGCATAAAGGGTAATACCTTGTATATTAATCTTGCTACAGCAGAAGACATAGAACAAGGTACTACAGGAAGTATAATTGATCCATCCGTTTTGAAGCCTATTCTAGACGGAAAACAGAAGACACTTGCTGTAACGGACGGTATAGATTTAACAGCTGGTGAAGAAACAGATACACTATCACCGACACTGACAACGGTTACAAACCTGATAAAGGATACAAACGATGTAGAGCTGGTTGATGTGGATGCTATTCGTGGGGCAATAACAGCCGGACAGGCTGTGGACGTTACAAGTGAGCCGGACAATGCTACAAACTATAGCAAAATAAATACATTCACAGTATCTGGAACATATCTTGGCTTTGCCAGCTTTCCTAAGTATGCGCCTGATCTTAAGTATCTGCTTATTGCAACATTTTATACTAATGCTGCAACGACTGCTTCCATATCGGGTACATGGGCTGATGGGACAACAGGCTCTAAGAGTATAGCTGCAAATACCACAACCAAACTGGCGATGGTTTTTGATTCACAGAGCACAGGTAAGATAACATTCGGTTCATCTGTGACAGCTACTGTGGTATTGATGCGTGAATATGAAGTCACGGCATGTACAGCAGACGCTATTAAATATATTGCCAGTCTGCAGAATCCAGATACCTGGGCTGATTACTATCTGATTAAACAGGATATGGTTCAGCCTTGGACTTACATTATTCCTATGAATACCAGCATATATACAACTGTTGCTGCTGGTCTTGCTTACCAAATAGATGCCACAACCGGTACTCATCACCTGACAGTTGATCTTTGTCCGAAATCTTATGTTGGTAGAGATTCTTTTGTTCGTCTGCTTGTCGGTGCTGATGGTGTCATTGTTGCAGATGCTCCGCTTAAACTGGTAACACCTATTACAGCAAATGCAATCAACAACTGTATTGTTAAATATAGAGATGGAGAGGCACTGCTGACAGTAACAGATACACTTGGCGGTTATGTTGTAACTGTTGACGGCGGCACCGACACCGGTAGTCTTTATGCAGCACTTACAGCCGGTTCTGCTGAAGCTCCTTATCCATATATAACTATATCTCCTGTTCTGACAGGTTCCACGATAAATATGGGAGCAGTCGATACCGCAGACTCTGAGAAAATTGTGGCTGGTAACGGGCTGGACACCAATGCAATAGTTGGATCTATCAATTGTACTAATAAGACCACATTCACTAACATAGGATTAGGCGATATAACAGTAACTGGCGGTAACCTGACACTGACTAAAGCTATGGTGGTGTCTGGCTCTACTGTTACAACCGGTATAGCTGGTAGCACAATTTCGCTGGATGGCTGCTATATAGAAGACGGTGGAAAGGTAGCTAAAGGAGTTGGAACACTGATTCCAAGCTCTGTTAGTGGCAATGGCGGTGATTTGGATTTCTCTGGTGGAAATTATATAATACCTGCTGGTAAGCCGATAACTATAGCAGGTGTTAAGATAACAGGCGGCACTAGAACAATTGAAGCTGGTTGGGGAGCATCAGCTACATTGCGTAATTGCGAGATCACAGACAACACTCAACCGTTGCACGGCTCAGCTGTTTCTTTATTAGATCTTACAAGTTGCTATATCCATGATAACTCGTTAGCTGCACGAACCATCTATTTTAACAATAGTGCAAGTGTGAATTTGACTGGTTGCACTGTAGGCGATAATGAAACCATACGAGCAGTTGCCGCTGCATGTTCTGCTACCTTCAAAGGCTCCAATACTATGCTTGGTAAGTTTGATCCAGGTGCTGGTTATGCTAAACTTGATTCTGGCTGCACACTGGACCTTACTGGGAATACAAATTCAGGTGTTACTGGCATTGCTCCAGTAGTTCCGGGTGGTGGTGTTCTTTTCAGCGATGAGGGAATGACAACTATACTGACTGGTGCTACTCAGGGTATTACAGAGAAAGTGACACAGATACAGGGTGGCACTGTTAATAGACTTGCAAACGGCCAGGTAACGACCGACAACCCATATGGTTATGTGTTAGTGGGTGGCGCAACATATTCTCCAGGAACAAATGTAATAGGTGGATCGAACGCCATTATTTACTTGGGCGGCGGCAATTATCCTATTGTTTGCTCTGCTGCTGGTTCATATAACTTCTCAAGCTGCACGATAACTGGTGCAACTCATACCATCGGGGTAACCCCTGTAAGGGTGGCTAGTGGATGCACAGCTACACTTAGCAATTGCGTAATATCTGGTAATTCATCACCACAAGCTACTTCTGGTGGTGGTTTATTCGTGACAACAGGCGCAAAAGCTAATATTTATGATTGCACACTACTAGATAATCATGTAGGAACTAATAACTTTCCAGTTGATATGATGGTAGAGGGTGCTGCATATATATCTGGATGTACTATACATGAGGTATGGTGCGGTGCTAATACACCTGGTGGTGTTACTACTGCTGCAACAGTATCTTTAGCCGGTTACAACAAAATAGGTGCCCGTATATGTCAAATCAGAGATTCCTGGAGTGCCTCTATAATTGTAGAGTCAGGAGCTATACTTGACTGGCGTGGCGGAGTAGCGTCATATGGCTATCTTGCTAATAATGCAGGTTGGATATATTTCCAACCAGGCGGAGCCACAGTATATCCTATAGCTGCCAATGCAGAACCATATATGTTGGATAATACGGCGTTGCATAGACTAGGTCCTACAAATGTTATCGACATGAATGAACAGCGGGGCATAGCTTATCTGCAGCAAGTTACTAGCTTCGCAAAACAGCGTCTTAGTAACTGTGTAATAAGCGGTGGTACAGGCGGTGGCATAAAAATTAACAACCTAGGACTGGAAATGATAGACTGTGAGGTTTGTGGTGCAACTAATAATGCCTGGAACTCTGTAAATGCTCTATGGTTGTATCCGGCTCCAGCTGGTTATACTAGCCCAATTGTAGTAAGCAATACCTATGTACATGATAATGTTAATCAGCACTACACAGCTGGTTGCATTTGCTATGGGGCTACAAATATAACACTTACTGGTTGTACTATAACAGGAAATACTGCCAGAGATGCTGCTCCATTTGAGGATCTTGAGTTACAGCACCAGGCAGTTGTACATGCTTCGGACTGTGTACTTGGATACTGTGGTGTTATGGAAGAATCCGAGTTGTATCTGAAGGGTGACTGCAAGGTAGAAGGATTTATACACACCAGAGGTAATAGTCCTACGGGGCACGTTATTATCTCTGGAGGAGCTACAATAGACCTAACAGATAACCACGACAATTATCCTATCAACCCTGGAGTAGATGTAACGGTTTATCCAGATCCTGCGGCGCCGGTTGCTATTATAGGATATGGTGGATCTGCTACACAGACACATGAGTTCTATGGCGGTGGTACCATTACAGGAACAGCTATAAATATCAGTGGAGCTGTAATGGGAGCAACTGTTACGCTTCCTACAAGTAGCTGTGAAATCAAGTTCATACTAGACGGACAATCTGCTGTATCCAGCGCTTATATTCAAGCAAGCGAGACACCATATGTGCTTGATAAGTATTATGGAGCAGGCACCATGCTGGTTGGAACATCTACTGACTAATCAAAACTCTATATAAAGGATATATACTATGAAAATTTATACAATCTACGGCGAATCCTATGATAAGGTTCCTAATCCTCTGACTCTTCCTGATGGCTCTCAGCTGTCTCCAGTAAGCGAAGCCAAATTCATCGAACTTGGCGGCACTGTGGAAGACGATGGCAAGCCAACGCATATGGAAGAGCTGGATGATGCGTGCGATAAGTTCATCGCCAATGTTCTGGATATCCAGGAGTTTATCGGATCCACTGACTTCTTTGGTGGCATCGATGAGATGGATATCCTTGATAACAGTCAGGCAGCACAGGATGATCCTGTGACTGCGCTTAAACTGGCACAGCGTTGGGCAGCTACTAACACACGCTGCAACTTCTTCGCAGATAAGCCAGATCTGATTGACACCATGCACTCTCCGAACTGGTTCTACTATGCCTGGGCACGCTATGCTCAACAGGTAGCAGGTGGTAAGTAATGAAGAAACTTCTCACACTCTTTCTTTTAGGCATCACAGTGGCGGCTTCGGCTGCCACTGTTTATGATGTCGATACGATTCCCTATACCAACGCCAATGGGGAGGGAACAGCTGGAAGCTATTACACAATCAGAATCAAAGAAGCTGGCAGCCTGTGGATTACCGATTTCTTCAACAATGTCGGTTCTGGTACACAGTCAGAGCGGCTGACCTCACCTACCTATGGCTTGACTGAATATGGCTATAAGGATGCAGACGGTGTTCATAACTTCTCGTTCTCTGATACCTCCAGAATCTCCCAGGGCGACTCCTATAAATATAATCTGTATAAGGAAGCCCAGGGCAAGGAAGCCGATGTGATGTATCGCAACAAGTATTTCCTTGGTGACTTCAAAGGCGGAGAGGAAATAGAGATCTGGCTCAGCAATGGCACTAACTCCGTAGCATCCAATACACCAGCTGGATATCATCTCAGCACATTCAATACCAGAACAGACGCACTGGCACCTACTATGGATGTAGGTCAGCTGTTCCTTCCAAGCAGTTCGCAGATCAACTTCGGCCTGATAGCAGTAGGTACTCCTGTCATTAATGAAGGTGGACAGACAATGGGCTCCCCACTGCCGTCTCCCATCATCACACTGCTTATGGCATGTGGGCTAGGATTGCTACTCTATAAGAGAAAAGCAGTAATGCTTAAATAAATTATAGGCCACTCGATTGAGTGGCCTTTTAGTTTATATAGTCCGTTTCTGTTGGCATAATATAGTGATAGGGCAGAGAGCCCATAACTTTAACCAACAGAAAGAGGTATAGCATGCAAATGTTTGTACTAGACCAAAGCCCTGCTATATCTGCAAGATGCCTATGTGATGCGCATATCAGGGTGATAGGACGGGAGATCTCAATGTGTCTGTCATCTTGGTATGCACAACATATGGGACATGCAGATGAGTTGCCTTACAAGGCATTTAATAATCCTTTGGTAGATTCCTTTGATAATGAGGGAGCTCGTTTATGGGCCCTTGCCAATGCAGCAGAAATATTCGATGAGTTCATAGTGCGTTTCGGAAAGCCACACGCGTCATTGTTCAAATTCGTGCAAATAATGAAATACAGACGTGTGCATATCTTTCAATATCGCAGGGAACACGGCATACCAATCATGCAGCAGCCACGGGATTCAAGGCGATTTTCTTTCATAGAGAAAGGGGTAGGTATAACACCAAACCTAACAATGGAGGAAGTCATACCGCTATACCGAGCTTACTACAAAACCAAAATACACACCATGAAGGTTCCTGTAATCTGGACAGAGACAGAAACAAGGACAGGAAAACCTGATTGGCTAGAGGAAAGTTAAGTTATGCCCTATAAACAAATACAAATCCAGTATGGCGCTGGGAAACAACACAAGATGGTTCAGAGGGCTGGCAACAATTCAAAGCAAATCCAGATCTTCAAAGTTGAGGGCGGCCCAGATGAACCATTCGAAATCAACATTCAAACCACACCGGTTAAACAATCGCTATGGCAGCGTATTAAGTGCTGGTTTAAGAAAGGAAACTAACAAATGAATCTTCGTAAACGTCTGAAACACAAGCGAGCTATTTGGCGCACCATGGCAAAACATAACTGTAAGATGTTTGATTTGCCATTGAAGCACTATGTCAAATGGTGTGAGTTGCCAGACAGTCATAAGCAGTATTATCATGCATTCCAGGACGCTGTATATGTTATTACGCATTACTGTCCTGGTATAGCTGAGGTTCATCCCATACTGCTGGAAGAAGAATTCACACCTGTAGAGGAGTAAGAAGCATGAACATCTGTCTGTGTTTAGGACTAGTCTTGTGCGTTCCTATTGTGCTGGCTTTGGTAGCCGGGATGTATGTCAAATGGATCGTATATCTTATTGACAGATACGATGATAATATCGGAATGATCTATACATTGGCTTTCGCGCCATTCGCAGTACCAGGCATCATTCTGCTGGTAATCGGTCTTATTCAGAAGGTAATCTGAGTAAGCTCATACACAATCACAGTAGTTCTAACGAAAAGAGGCGTCCATAAAGGGCGCCACTTTTCTTTTTTAGTCTTCATTTGGTTCTTCTAGTGCGCCAAATAAATACCACAGTTCACGATAGAACTCGCTAGTGCCTTGAATGAATGTTTCCATACTTTGTCTCCTTACTATAGTGTTACTGTAATATTAACCAACCAATAGGAGACAACAATGACCGAGATCTTTGAAAGAAGATGTGGAAACTGCGCACATTGGCATATGAAAGATAAATGGTGCCATAGCGACTTGCCAGCTACTGCTATAGGATGCAAAAATTGGGACCCAAATCCAGTTCTGCGTGAGGAAATAACAGAGCTGAAGCAAAAGGAGCTAGTCGTAAAGGAGAAATCTTGGATTAGAGGCTATATAACAGCAGAGTTACAGCTGATGTGTGAGATCGCTATACAGGCTCTACCAGAATGTAAGCAGCGCTTCCTAAATCTTAAGGATACCCTTGAACGGGCTCTTAATGATCACTGGTTGGTTGAAGACTCGAAGAAATGATGGTATAGTAAATATAACCACAAAACCAATATAGGAGATACTCCATGAAAACCAAGAAAACCGAAATCCCCGAGGACTACAGAATCACTGTGCGGCCACAGGCATTCCCTAAAGAGAAGACCGTGCGAGTCTGTCTCAAAACCGATGGCGGTGACCAGACAGTGGCAGTAAATGATCCAGATGCTATGGAGATGTCAAAGATGTTCCCATCTGAGCCCATCATCACAGTTTATCAGAACGGTATTCCCACTATTCTATCTGTGAAGCAGCTCATTACTGATACTATGCTTCAGGTAATGGCAGAGCAGGAGAATAACTGATGACTGAGCATCAAACATATATTAGCATCGAGATTAGATTCGATACAGCCAAAGCTGCGCACAAATATTGTGATTGTATGCAGTCATTCGAGGTTGGTAGCGAGTTGTATTTCGGATTAAATAGATTCCGTCTATTTACCACATGCGGAGCTGGCTATATGCGCAATACCGCTAATGGCAAAATTATACTGACAGTAGAGGGTTGGACGCAGTGGTCAGATGTTACGTCTGATGATGCCGAGAATATTATTCGTTACTTCGTAGAGCTGTCTAAAGCTAAGCCAGAGCAGATAGAAATCTTTATAAAGGATGCCTTATGGGATAAGCATTATCTCATAACGTGGAGGGCTGCTGACAAGGATTACTTTCGTACTTCTTCAGTATCAGACGACGTCTACAAAGGTATTAGATATACAACGGACGAAACAAATACTGACCGACAGATCGACACAGACGAGCAGCTGCTTAAAAAGTTTCTTCGCTCACATACTCCATATAATAAAGTCCGCTATTGGTACCTAATCAAGAAAGCCAATATCCCATATCTATGAAAACTCAAACCACACTGCTAGGCCATATGCTGAAGAACGACCGAATTCGTCTCACTCTAAAAGAGAAACTGTTGGGCAAGATTACAATTAAGGCAGATCTTGCTGACTTCTTGACCAACGTACGTTTCGTATTCCCTGACCAGGAACTGATGGACACCATGAAGCGTGGTGTCCTATATGGATGGGGTAATGCAGACTATGGATGTCTGGCGCCAAGAACCGACTTCATCGTTAAACTGACACAATCCCCAGATAATTTTTTAACCACTAGAAAGCCACTTCCCGGTGATGAGGATGTGCTCGCTATTATTTCCACTGATCTTATTATGAAGTGGCTTGTAACTGAAACCATCTCGCTAGAAGACCTAGCAGCCGAAACCAATAAGGAGAACTAACAATGACTATGCTATTCAAGCGTGGACAGAACTTCGCCGAACAGGTTGAAGAAAGCCGTCGTAAACATGTACCTATGTATTTTGGCATCGATGCCTATACAGACGACGTAACCGATTTCTACAAGGAAGGCAGCATGAGGCTTTGGCTTACTGCTGGTGATCTTAACAAGTGTCGCCGTCTGAAAGTCGATGAAGCTATGCAGCGCCACATGGGTGCCGGACATGTCTTCCGTTATACCAGCGTCGATGATAAGACTTTTGGCAAGACCCGTTATATGATGAAGCTGTGGTGGCATCCGAAACATGGCTGGCATACCAGATCCATCAAGAATGCTCCTGGTCGTACTTACACCGTGTTCGACATTCCAGAAGAGAAGTTGCGCAAGTGGGTTCTAAAAGAAAACGAATGCGTGCCTGAGGCATCATTCACTTGATAATAGCTCACTCACCTGGCATAATAAGGTGAGGTGAACAAAATAGTTGCCGCATTAGGATTAGCCTGATGCGGCTTTTCTTTTTAACACAAATAATAAGGAGACTACCATGGACACTAATCTTTTGTTTATGCTTCCGATTGGTCTATTTGGATTAATCGGTATCGCCTTTATGTTTTATATGGTCATAAAAGACAATTAAATAGGAGTAATCACAATGAACACCAACATCAAAACAATCGCATCTGGTAAATGGATTCGATTAAATGAAGCCACCTACAAAGACCACTCCGGTACTATGCGCAAGTGGGAATATGCCTCGCGTGTTAACAGTAACGGCGTTGTCACAATCGTTCCCATCACTAAGATCGACAAACTGGTCATGATTGTCTGTCAGTATCGTCCGCCTGTGGGCAAGAACGTCTGGGAATTTCCTGCCGGTCTCATCGAGACATGGGAGTCTCCTGGTGATGCCGCTATCAGAGAGCTAAAGGAAGAAACCGGTTATGATGGCATCGTCGAGTCAATCTCTCCTGCTGTCTATACAACCCCAGGTCTCTCATCTGAGTGCGGATATCTGGTCAATATGACAATCGATGTTGAGGCACAGGATGAGATCAAAACTAACTTCGATCCGTCCGAGTTCATCATAACCACCCTTGTCTGGCAGGCTACGCTGATGGACTTCTTGCTAGCCAGAGAAAAACAGGGAGACGCCATAGATGCCAAGCTCTATATGTGGGCTCTGGCACATAAGGCTTAAATCGGTACATTGTATAGGCATAATAGTATGAGGTAAAACCTCGCTTCTCATAACCCATAACCCAACCCAGAAAGGAACCAACAAAAATGAGAAGAAAAGTAACTATGGCAGACCTCGTCTTCCTGCTCCTCGTGTTCATTGTGCTGAGCAACATCGGTACGACGCTGGCAGCTGACCACATGCGCCAGATGGCCGAGATCTGGTGGATTCAAGCCGCCGGATGTGGGTTAGCTATCGGTGGAATGATGCTGGCCCTACTTGGGGGAATGGCGCTGGCTGAAATCTTTGATTGGATTCACGCTTTGCGGCATCCCGAGGAAGATGAATCCGAAACCGAGGAGAATAAGGATGAGTAAATTAATTCTTTTCGTCTCTTCCGTTTACTCGGTGTATCTGCATCAGAGAATGGCGGAGATCCGGCGCTGGTGAGCGCCGGATTTTTCTTTTAGAGTACAGTAAAGATAACTAACAAAGGAGACACCATGATTTCTATTAACACTGGTGATGGTAGAGAGCACATCAAAGATATGTTGGACGATGTCCCAGTAATGCCACGACTCAAACATCTATATAAAGGAAGAGATATTCCTATTCAATTCTGGAAGTCTATTCCTCTTGGACAAGATCTTGGCATAGAACAGTTTGGCGGAGAAACTACAAGACAGGCAGTTGGTATTGTCGGCACAGGAGTTGATGTTATAAGCGCAACTGATCCGCTTGATAATGTTCACGTATATGATAAAGGATTTATAGATGTACTGGATGCAAAAGCAGGCGAACACACTATATGGGATGGTGCCTATGTCGGACAACTTACCGCAGCTGATACAGCAATCGTTAATATTTACGGACATGTTGGCAGGCTTACTGTGGATGCTGGTGCGCAGGTAACTATTCGAGAGGGCGCATATATAGACCATATGGAAGTTAAGCCATTCGGTTATGCTAGAGTAGAGCCCAGATGTGCTATACATTATCTATGTATTAGAATGGAAGGCATGTGTATGTTGGACTCGGAAACCAAGCTGCACACATTGGTAGCAGATCCAGGTCATAGAATGTGCAGATGGTTGTCGCAGCCCACAGAGACTCCAATGTTCTTTGTTGAGTTGGGAGTCTGCAGGAAAGAAAAGTTCATAGAGCTTGCCAAAGAACTAACAGAGATGTATAAGAGCAATCATAATGAGCTCAAATTTGAGCACACATCTCTGTGGAGTCTACACCACTGTCAGGCAACAATGGAGCGTCTTTATTTCTGTGCCAATTATGCGCGTACTATTGGTAAAAGCGACGAGTCGGTACCACCACTACCACAGGCAGTTTACCAAGATATTAAAAGCTTTTTAGATAAGAAGTATAAGAATCCATCGCTGCCAGGACCATTTTTGCATGTCTGGTATAAAGGCAAAGAAGTAGATATGACTCCACACAGGGGCTGGATGGCCGATGAGAACGGTATGCTGATTCCTATACCGAAAGTGGAGGAAGAGTAATGGCTAAAGTTAGTCTGATTGGCAGTGTGCTGAAAGAAGCAGGTATTATTACTATTGATGGCAGGCGCTGTGTTTGCGGCTCATGTAAAGCTACTGGGCGAATAGATACATTAGCCATAAAGCATAAGAAGGATTGTACAGCATATACTGCCGTTAAGACTTTCATAGATACTCTACATGCTGACGAAAATATTATACCACGAGTAGAACATCCCATAGAGCTGGATGCTATGTTGCCGTATTATGCTGAGCTCACAAGTGAGGAGTATGCAGTGGCTGATGGTATAGCTACTATGTTGTTTGCAGCAGCCACACGGGCAGAAAGAGAAAAGCTAAAAAAGAGAATAACTGGGTTTGAAGAGACCACAAACGAGCGTCCAGATCTCCTTGAGGCTGTGATGGTTAACGGACTTGAGAGTAATGCGGATCGTGTCAATTTCAGAAATTGGTTAGTGTTTATGAAAGTTTATAATAGGAATCTTTCAAGGTTGGAAGCAGAGCACTATGAGATGGAGTGCAAGGGTACGGAAATGCAGGAATTGTTTGACCGTGCCTTTAGGATGGGGTCGTAAGGTTTTCGGTGTTTCTCCTGGCGGTCTCCTTTGGTTTTGGGTGGGGCTCCCTCGAAAGAGGGGGCCTTTTTTGTGCCTTTAAAATATGGCAATTTTGAGCTCAAAAGTGCTTAATTTTTATGGTTTTTGGGGCAGTATATGATGGAGTGAAAAGCTCCCCGCAAAAGGTTCTTCGCGTTGAAGCACCTGCGGTAGACCCAAACATAAAGGAGCATAATTATGCTATTTAACGCATCTGCCTGCGTGATCCCGCACGAAACCCTGGGACAGAACCTGACAAGCAAGGTCGAAGATATTCGGGTGCATAACCCGAATAGCGTTGTTCCTAACTTGAAGTTCAAAACCCTCGGTAAAGTCACCGTGCTTTTCCGCACGGAATCCGAAGTCGGTATCTCCATCATGGAGTACACCGACCTGGAGAACCATCTCGTATTCGATCTCGCGGTTTACGAGGGGAAGACCTCAAGAGAGGTCTACGACGAACTTCGCAGCACCAACAAGATAACTGAAGCTACGCAGTTTTTCAAGTTCTCCAATGCATGGGACCTTGCGTATAAGCTCATAGAGCTTCTGCGCTGATCCCGCTTGACCCTGTCCACTATCTCTCCCACAATACAACCGAAAGGAACACCTATGAAAAACTTTATCCTCACCCTCTTCTTCCTCGGCCTCGCTGCCGGATGCACCACGATCCTCACCCTGTGGTATCTCGAACGTGGTCTCACCACCTGGGTCGCCATTCTGGCGGCCCTGGGAACCGCTATCGGGGCGTGGATCGCCCTGATTCTCGCCATCCTGATCCCCATGACCATTGTCGTGCTCATAATGAGCAAATACGACGATTGGTACTTCAAAACCGGCTTCAAGCGCTGGCTCGAAAAGCACGGTCATAACTGCTGAAAGGAGATATAGCATGCCTACTGTAGCATTTAATGACGTTGATGGTCTCGCCATCAGGTATCACGTTGATCCTGGTACCAAGAACCCGTGCTTGCGCCTGTTGCGTCATGTTGCCGATCATACGCGGGTCTATGAGCCTGCCGACGGAGACAAAACGTACCTCGTTTACTCCGATGGCATCTGGCCCGCCGACCGTGAATCGCAGTGGACACCGGTGACCCTCGACGACCTCAAGGCTCTCGGTATTACGCGTATTGAGGGTCTGTATGCGGCCCCGAAAAAAGTATGGATTGGGCCTATGCGCTCCCTGGCTTGCATCGAAGAACCCAGCACTGGCAATAAATACCATGTGTGCACGGGAAATCTCGTGCGCGTCTGCGACAATGGCAAGTCGTATGACGGTATTGTTCTCGAACTGGGGGAGTCCGGATTCGTCCTCGGTTGGTTTGATTCAAAGAATCGCCACCAGTCAGATGGCTTCAGCTGGGACAGCGATATCCTAGTATACTGAACCGAGAGGTCATCAATGAGCAACCTAGAAGGCATCCGCACCCACAGTGTCGAGGAGCTCGAAAGAGCTCCTCGTCGTCCCGCCACAATCGAAGATCTGCGTGCCGCCGAAGAGCGCGCAATCTTCGAATTACGTATCAAACTCGCGGCAGCTGCCGCAGAACAACAAAAGGAAAATCAGAAATGATCATATTCATCGCGATCATCCTGAACATCGCTCTGGCGGTGTTCGTCTTCATCAAAGACCCAATGAAAGCTACCGCGCTTCTCATCGGGGCCGTCGCCGCGCTGCTGGTTATTGGTTTAATCAATGTGATTGACTGGACTATTCACCAGTTCCGTAACAAAACCAACAACTGAAACCACGCCTCAGAGTGCTTAATTTCAAGCACTTCTGGGGCATTATAAAATGATGAGGCCAACGCTTCATCAATCTCCCCACATGGCAACAACCAACAAACCCCAGAAAGGACACAGCCATGAACAACCCAAACCTCGAAAAGATCATCGCTCACTACAACTTCGTGGCCTTCACCATCAAGGCTATCGAAACCGATTTCAAGTCGGAAGCTGCTCTTCAGGAAATGCTCCGGGATTCCAAGAATGAGATGGATGAGGCGGCCACTAAAGTGGTTCTCGCGTATGCCCATCATCTGAATGGTGGAAGCAAGATCGAAGATGAGGCCCTGCTCAAGGAAGCCAAGATGATCACGCATAGCGAGATCGAGCTTTCCCGCATCTCCGAAGAAACCAGACATGCCGAAGAATTCGGTCGTGATGCTGCAGCAAAAATCGATACGTATCTCACCACGTATGCTTTGGAAACCAAATATGTGGTGCGTTTCGCTGGTGTTGCTGCTAAGGCAGTTCAGGACAAATTGAAGGATCTTCATGAACAGGTTAAAGCTTCGTTCATGTTCGCCCTGCAATACTGGATTCTCGCCAAAGAGAACAACATCAAAATCAATGACAACGGATTTTTTGCACATATCTGTTCCACTTTAAAAGTCTGACAACGTATACAAGCAGCAATTCAACAACCGCCGGGGATTTCTCCCCGGCGGATTTTTCTTTTTACACTACACCTATTTTAATAATAGGAGGCGACTATGTGGATAGAAGCGATTAAGTGGCTCTTTCTTTTACTGTTCTGTGCTTTATTCATGTGGGCGCTGCATTTTATGTTACACTGGGGTGAGTAGTGAACCGTTTACAAACATATTTCAAGACAGCAGCAATGTCACCAGAAGAGCGCACATTACGACGCTTGGCTAAGCCTTATTATGTAGACCATGGAAACAATTCATGGGATCATATACAACAGGTCTACAACAATGCCGCTGCTATGACACAGCAGATCTATGGTCGTCCACTTACACTATCTGAGAAGGCTGCTATATTATTCCATGATTCTGCTGTAAAGCCAATGGGACGAAAGGATCATGGACAGAACGCCAGAGATATAGCACTGCCTATTTTGCTTAGTACAGGATATTTCAATAATAAGCAACTAAAAGATATTGGCACCGCTATTCTGGAACACGATACGCTAGATAATAAAGGTGGTCCATTTACTTCTAGAACAGGTGAAGTCCTGGCATCTGCTGATACAGAACCACCAGAGCTGCCGTGGGTTCTGAATAAGATGTATGGCTGGCATATAAAGAATACACCGAATAAAGCAGACTGGAAGCAAGGTATCTATGAGTCAGCCAACGAATACTTTGGACCGAATGTAAAAGTTCTACGACCTAATCTATATAATCAGTTCCATAAAGATCGTCTACAGAAAATGATGGATCAGATAGCAAGGTCTACACCGGATGATCTATGGGAGATTGTAACAAAGTATCGTAAGAAACATCGTATAGGTGAGGACCAGGTCAAGTATCCTAATACCACATTGACTAAAGCCGCTTCTTTGCTATATTATGGATGTGGTACTACGTTAAAGCATAGATGACGCATACTATTATTTAAGAATCAAAGGAGAATAATAACCTTATGTCATATTTTGCAGCTGATGGTTTGAGTCCGGCTCGCGGCTCTCTACATAATCCATTCCGTACTTATTCAAACTTTATATATCCTCGTACCATTTATGAGGTGCTGATCTGGGCGCTATGGTTCTGGGAACGTAATGCGAAGTATCGTACTGCTATTCAAAAGGTTGTGTCATATTTTATCGCTGGTTTGGATGTACAGTCAGAGGGCGATAAAGAAGAAACCGATGCAGACGATGTAGATAATTTTAAGGACAGACTTGATCGAGTATACGAAGCACTGGAAGTAACCAACAGATTTGGTATCGAGCTCGCTTCTCTTGGTAACGTCTTCGTATCTGCTGAGCGTATTTTCTCTCGTATGTTGCTATGCCCAGAATGTCGCCAATGGGAAATGGCTCTAAAACAGCTGCGTAATCATAGAGACTATGAATGGGATGGAAAGAACTTTAAAGGTACTTGTCCACTCTGTCACAAGAATGTTACATTCCAAGTCAAAGATGTACCCGCACAGACAGCAGACGGCAAGAAAATTCGCTTTATCTTCCGTAACCCACAAGATATGTCTGTGCAGTATAATCAGCTGACCGGTTCCTATCGTTATTTTTACAAATTACCAGATAACATCAAGGATGCCATTAAACGCGGTGACCAGGTATATTTGGAAGATAGCCCGAAAGTTTTCCTTGATGCGGCTGTAACAGACGATTATATAGAATTCCCGGAAGACATGTTCTTCCATGCAAGAACTGATACGTTGTCTTCTATGGACAGACTCTACAAAGGTTGGGGTCTGCCTATTTTCATGCCATGCTTTGATGAATTTATCCGTTTGCAGCATCTTGACAAATTCAATGAAGCTGTCACAATGGATTATATAGCACCTACTCGTATTATTAGCCCAGAGCCTGCTAACTTGAAGGCGGGTGTTGACGATCCAAACAGAATGCCTATGAGTGGTGCTGTGTTCCGCAGCTTCATGCAATCCTCTCTAAAGCAAGTTAAAGAGAATCCGACTACATGGATTGTTTCTCCAGTGCCTGTCCAGTATCAGATGCTAGGTGGTGAAGCCAAGCAGCTGGCACCAGTGGACTTGATGGAGTGGTACACGACACAGATTCTGGCAGATATGGGTATCCCGCAGGAATTTAAGCAGACTACATTCCAGGTCGTTGCTCCTTCTATGGGTCTTCGTATGTTTGAGCGCCAGTGGATTATGTATGCCAAGTCTCTGCATAAGTTCACTAACTGGCTAGGACAGAAGGTATGTGATATCGAGAATATCGAAAACATGAGAGTCGATCTGGATGTCACCAGCTTTGTTGAAGACGATATGAATAAGCAAGTCTTGCTGTCGTTGATGCAAGGTGGCGTTATTGCCAAGACCAACGTTCTTAAACGCCTTGGTGTCGATTTCCAGAAAGACCTCGATCAGCGTATGCAGGAACAGAAGGCAGAACAAGAAGCTGCTATGGATATGCAGACGCAGGATGCTGGTCAGCAGATGGTACAGTCTGTCCTACCACCTCCTGGTTCTCTTGGTGTAAATGCAGCCGGTATGGCAATGCAGGCAGCCATGGGCGGTGGTGGCGAAGGTCAGCCAGCAGGTCCAGCAGCACCTGCAGCTCCGGCAGCACCAGCTGGTGCAGGCGCAGCTCCTGGTGGCGCAGCGCAGCCTGGTACACCAGAACAGATGTGGCAACAGGCAAACGATATAGCCAACCAACTATATGCCGCGCCGCCTAATGTAAGAAGAAGTGAATTGGTAAATCTGAAGTCTACCAATCCGCAGATGCACTCGTTCGTCAAGTCCATCCTTGAACAAATGGAACAGCAGGTGTCTTCTGATGCTGTTGCACAAAGCAAGACACCACAAGGTTGATTATGAGATATAGCGATTCCAAGAAACTAGCTGCGGCTCCAAAAACGCCAAGTGCTACACCAACAAACTCTATTCCAAAGAGTACAGTTGGTGCTGTAAATATGCCAAAACAGACAACATTGTCTAATACGCCAATGGTTGGTGCCGCACAGGCAAAAACGCCAACAGCGAATCCTGCTCCAACCACTAACGCGCTTCCAAATATCAATACTGCTACTGCTGTGCAGGATAGAGTTAACTCCTGGACTAATAATGGACCAGCTAACCAGAATAATATGTTCAATAAGCCGAATTACTGGTCCAAAGAATCTATAACTAAAGCGACACAACAGCCAAAGCAACCACAACAGCCACAACCAGCACAGCAACAGAATCAGCAGGGTGCAATAACCCGCAGCGTTTATCCTATGGGACAGGGTAGCAATAGTACAGCACCAGCTCCAAAGCCGATGAATGAAGCTGAGCGCATGGTTAACAGTCTCAATTATGGTTATAAAAACCAGCCTACCTCTGAGCAGTTAAGTGCGCTATCTCCAGAACATAGGCAGATGGTGGAGAAAGCCATGCAGGAAAAAGGCATGATGGTAGCTCCAGATGCTTTTAAAGATGCTGAATCTACCAAGAATTTCGTCAATGGTATGGAGGGTAATGTCAGAGCCAATACAAGTACCTCACAGCAGATCAATGACGTTGGTATTATTGATGGCGCTCTAAATAAGATATTTGGCAAAGATGTACCAGAGGAGGATAAAGCTAGATTATTCCAAACATTCAAGCAAAATAATCCTCAATGGTTCCCATCTTTAGTTACTGCTGTTAAGAATGGTTCTCCAGATGCTCTTAAAGAGTTGCAGAAGATGATGGGTGACGGCAGCTCTAATGCAAATTATTTCTCACCAGAAGAAAAGCAGCAACTTATGAGTGCAGCCCAGTCTGCATCCTGGAATGCCATTAAGAGCGATCCATTAACTAATCTTCCAAAAATAGCTGGTTTGTTCTTGCGTAGCAAAGGGTGGAATGGTGCTGCTGATTTCGCAGAGAATCCAGTCGGTTTCTATGGCAGTGCGTTGGCATTGTTATTCGGTGGCGGTATGCTATTAGCCGGTGGCGATGAAGAAGAACAGCCACAGCAACAGCAAGCCTATGCCAGACAGCCTGCCGGTTATTACAAAATTCCATATACGTGATGATATGAAAAAGATAGCACAAGTAACAAATACGCCAGCTCCAGCACCACAACCTGTGCAGCCAGCCAGACCTACCATGATGAATGGTACACAGAAGTGGATTTCTAATGGCTTAGATAAAGTGCGTAACTTTACTGGCTCTCCACTGGGTATGGGACTAGGACTGGGAGCGGTCGGTGCTGGTCTGGGTTATGGGCTGTGGAAAAGCATGGTAAGTACTGGTGGTTCTTTAGCTCGTATACCAATTCGCAAGATGACTGGTATGTCTGATGAAGAGTACGACCAGGCTATGGATGAATTCGCACAGGATAATCGTTACAAATGGCTTATTCCCGGTGCTATGGGTTTAGCATTGGGAGGCGGCTATCTAGGATTCAAGGCTTTAGGCACACAAAAGGGGCGTGGCTTATTACATTGGGGATCCAAGACAGCCTCTCTTCATAAAGAAGCAGATGAATTATGGACTTATGGTGGTTATGTTCCTGATATAGATTTTAGCAAAGTTATTAATTCCCGTGACGCAAAATCTATGTTCACCAACGATCCACAATTACAGAACGATCCATATGTCCGTAATATGGGACTGGCTATTATAAATGATGCCTCTAATCGCGCTGGCTGTACCAACCCCACATTAGGTAATATTTATGATAGTACCCGAGATAAGATGCACAGCAAACTATCTCTGGCTGGTGTAACTGGTATAGCGGCTAATACTATGTTGGCTAATGCCACGGCTCATCTATTTACTTCTGCAGTTGGAGCAGTAGTTCCGTTATCTCCAGAAATGCGCAGAACCATAATTGACGGATCTACTTGGGCGACAGCTGTTAAATCAATACTTACATAAGGATATAATATATGAATTATAACGAATGGAAACAGATGCAGAAAACAGCAGGCTGGTCTGCGCTTGGCAAAATAGTTGCTACTGGCTTATCCGGTATGTCTGATGTTACCGGTTGGCTAGCTACTTCCTTGTTAGCAGCTGCTGCCGGTATCGGTGGAGCAGCTGGTTTCGCTGGTGCAAAACTTAATGCCCACGATAAACAAGACATCGATACTATTCAAAAAGAATACGAGAACGAGCGTCTTAAGGCAGATCTTGGTTATCTACAAGCTAAACTCAATAATGAGTATGCACAATCCGAGAATGCCAGCAAACCCAAAGCTGCAAGGATATTCGCATGAGTGATGCCGATTTTGGGCATGTTGTCTCTTCCCAAGAGGCTATGCTAACAGATACACCGAATCAGCAACAAAATTCTACTTCTGGTGTAATTTCAGATATCGGTAATGCCCTTTGGTATTATCATAATGAAGGCACTATCAGAGGTATCCCTGTTGCTGACGATTCCATAGGCCTTCCTATTGATAGAGAAGACCTACTTGACGTGGCCTTTATCTTAAGGCGTACTCCGAGATCGAAGATATTTTGGATGTCGCCAGAGGATGAAGAGTCAATTAAACTGTATGATAAACTGCTCAATGCTCAGGCAGAGGGGCGGCTTGTTATTATAGATGAATTAAAACAGTATGATATGAATAAGTGCAAGTTCATGGTGTGGCTTCGTTACGACGAATTGCTATACGAACTGAACCCACGCTTTGAATACCTCAGAGAGGAATTACAGAATGGATAAACAAGCATTGACAGTACCTGGCGGAGCAACCAGAGCTGGCATTGGTGCTGCTGCTAGACATATTGGCAATACCATGAAACCTGTTGGTAAGGCCGGTATATGGGCACTTCTAACAGGTCTCGGCATGTGGGGTGCTAACAAGGCAGGAGAGAGTACAGGTAATGTAATTGGCTCCCATAATGCCAATGAGGATTCTGGCCGTTTTGTTTTTGGTAATCCAAAGGATGGTTTGGGTGGCGCGAGCTATTGGAACACTATAAATCCAATATCTGGGCTCCTAGGAGATCGTGATCGTATCCCAGAGTGGTGGGGAAAGATGTTCCCAAAAACGGAAACAGGGCAGCAGATCGCTGGTATATCCTTTAAATCTGGCGCAATAGCGTTACTAACTGCTGGACTAGTCGGTGGTTATCGTACTTTGAAGCACTATGGCGAGATGGAAGATCTGGAATCCGCAGATAGACCTGGTAAAGATCTAGCTGGACATCTATCCACTACATTTACTGGTAAGATGAATACCAATAATGTTAAGAAACCGCAGAAAAAGAAAGCGGCTGACGAGGATAGTGGTAGCGGTTATAGAGCACAATATCCAGATTCTTTAGCATGGACTAATCTACTGGGTTCTGCGATACCACTAGGAGCTTCTCTTCTGGCGGCTGCGGCGACATATAAATACACTGATAAGTATTTCGATAAGCAGCGTAACGATGCTCTTACCAAATCCATTGCCAAGAAAGATAAAGCTGTAAAGGATCTTATAGCTACCAGAGCACGTTTGGCAAAGGGTACGTTGAATAACGCAGAATCTAAACAGCTCTCGGGTCCCGGTGTATCTATCGAGGATGCCTACACAAAAGATGCTTCTCTAGATAAGCAAGCACTTATAAGAGAAACAGCACAGTTGCTTGGTTTGATGGGTTCTGCTGCTGTTCTTGCGTCAGCTATTGGTTCTTATGCTTATTTCTCTGCAAGTGATGAGAATAATCTAAAGTACAAAGCTTATAAGAAAGCGCTTCGTGAATACGCCAAGAATAAGTCTGGTATTACACCGGTAACTATTCTTCCAAAAGATTCTCAAGCATATTTCGATTCTATAAATGGTGATAAGGGAGCAGCCAAAGCACCTGCACCTCCTCGTGATCAATTAGCACTCGATACGGATTCATTGAATCGTCCGATATCAATTAGTATATAAATAACCTAATCTAACACATAAGGAAATTGACTTATGACTAAGAAAGAAATGCTACTGAAAGTAGCAAGCCTAGACAGAGCTCCTCTGTTTCTTGCTAATGTTTGTGCCGCAACTCGCGCAGCTATGCAGAAAACAGCAAGCCCGATCTCCGATATGGCCGGAAATCTTGTATCTAACGTGTATCTGCCATATGCTGGTGGTGTGGCTTCCAATGTTGGTCAGCTAGCTGGTATGGTTTCTGACCCAACAACTGAAGCTGAAGAAGCGATCATGGATCGTAATTCTGGAACCGGCTTCCTCCCAGGTGTTGGTGCCTATCGTCTAGAACGTCGTCTTAAAAGACAGAACCTAGATGACCAGGGCGGTACGCCTCACTATTGGTCTCAGAACTTCGGTGGCTTGACCTCTGGTCTTCTGGCTGGTGGTGCTGGTGCCGGTATTGGTGCTGGCGTTGGTGCATTGACGGGCGCGCTGTCTGGCACTGGTGCTGGTGAAGGCGCTGGTAAGGGTGCTGGTGTTGGCGCACTCGCAGGTCTTGGCACCTACGGTCTAGCACAGCTTGCTAGTGCTATTGCTGCTGGTGTACGTCGTAGACGCACTAGAGAAGAGCAGAAAGCCTATGCTAATAGCGGTACAGCGGCTGAATGGCTCGTACCGGGCGCAGCAACCTATGGCCGTCTGAAATCTATCGGACGTGCTATCGGCGATTCCGAAGAGCGCATTAAAGGCTGAACAAGCTGATACAAAGCTCTCCCATAAATCGGGAGAGCTTTGACTTCAAATAACCATGATTGATTATTACAGAACAGCTTTAACTAAATACGCTGCCGTTGATAGTCCTATAACGCGCAGCGTTTATCCTATGGGTGTTGGTTCGTCACCAAAGCCAGCGCCTACACCAGATACGCCCTATGATCCGGTTGTCGCACAAATAAGAAAAAATCAAGATGACGCATACTGGCAAGGTGCCGTAGAAGGATTCAACGACGGCTATTTAAAGGCCATGAAAGGTGACGGCTGGCGCGGGCTAGCACGTGGTTCCTTAAATACCACAGCAGAAGTTATTGATAGCGTGTCAGATCTAGCTGGTGATGCGTTGACGAATCCGGGTGTTCTGTATGGCAAGATAAAATCTCTAGCAACTGGTGATAAATCAACCGAAGAAAAGTTTGTTAAGGCCCGAGACTTTATAAACAAGAAGCTGCCTGGTGGCTATGTTGTTCATAAATTGACAGATGGGCTACGTTGGTTAGCTGCACGTAAGGGACTAGATCCTAAAGAATTAGATCCGGAAGATTATAAATTAAGTGAATACGCTGGTAACGGCGCGGTTTATGCTACCGAGGCTGCTTTAACAGGTAAAGCATTTGGTGCATTAAAGGGTTGGCCAT
>Ga0265299_10001814_pt1 | contig 23187 bp, 25 predicted proteins | sample AusTroGonzalo_MG_4_FD_193485 | JGI IMG/M metagenome (GOLD analysis project Ga0265299, IMG submission 193485) | Bovine rumen microbial communities from tropical cattle in Woodstock, Queensland, Australia - Gonzalo_02 | ecosystem: Host-associated > Mammals > Digestive system > Stomach > Rumen ... | reverse complement strand
CTTTACCACTTACCTGTTCTTGAACATAAGTTTCACTTGCGAGTCCAGCTGTGCTTGGTATCTGTGAAACGATTGAAGCACTTGTTTCTTCAACAAGTTGTTCTGTTGCAAGTCCTTCAATGGAAGGAATGTTTGAACTAACTTCATTAATCTTCTCATTGATAGCAGTCAAATCATTGGTATATTGACCTTGTTGCCAGCTTTCAAAAGAACTTGTATCAAGCTTCCCAGCAATATCACTTGGTGTTACATATTCACCACTCAGACCGATAATAACAGCTTCATCATCGTCTTGTACAAAGTAAAGTGGTTCTTGTACTCCAATCGGTGCACTATTAGCACTGATTAAGTTCTCTTCATTATTGACTACAATCGGCTCAATGCCGTTATATTCTTTACCAACATCACCAGTAATACTGATAATGTTGTTCACATTATCAACATAGATACCTGAAGCACCGGAATAGTCTTTGGCGACTTCAATTCCGAGTATGTCTGTTGTGGTTACTAACAAATCATTAGGCATTAATAGGCCCTCCTAAGACTATTTATCAATAGAAGCAAGTATACTTCACATTTTTAGCAGAATAACTCTGTCCATCACCACCTTTAATGGCGATATAAGCCAACTTATGTCCACTGTTAGCTGTGAAGTTTAAAAATACATTCTTCCACAAATTACTATCACCGTTACCGTCATTTAAGTACTGTGAACTATCATAAGAATAAGCGGTACTTCTTGTTCCATTCCAACCAATCTGTTCACAAGGGAAGAAACTTAAGTATCCGTCTGTTGAAGCCCATTCAAAGTTACATACAAGTGCTTTTGGATACTTACCATTTTTCTGTGGAACAATGATATAATCTCGCATATAAGTACAACTGTGATAACCTTCATTACTTCCAGGTCCCCAACCACCAGATACTTCTAATTCAGCACTTACATCTGTTGGAGCAAAAGCTGTGATTTCATTTACATCATAGCCTGTCAATAAGCGGTCTTCACCAATATAAGCTCCACTTACTCGTAAGTCTCTCCAAATACCATTAGGTTGTAACTGTGTGAAAGTATATCCACTAACTTCTACACCTGAAATAGTTTCACCACTTAATCCAATTACATCTTCAATAGAAGTACCACTGTTACTAAATCTCCAAGTTGAAACACCATTCATATAAGTTGTTAAAGGAACAACAGCACCTTTATTATCAAGTGTAGCAGTAATTTCATTGAAGTCTATAATGGTTTTATCTTTATATAAGTCACCATTATTAGCTGAATAAGCTGTAATATCAAGTTTCTGTTCCAGCATACCTGAAGTCCAGTTAACTGTTGCAAGTCCATCTAAAGCACCAGATGTTAAATATCCTTCAAGTGACTGATGGGCTGTTAAAAAGCTTCCACTTATTTCACTGAAAGCACTAGTATCTAACTTAGTGTTTAAAGAACTTGGACTAAGGAATGTACCATCTTTTATAGCAATAACACATCTGTTATTATCTTCATAAGCTGTCAAAGGGTTCATAACAGCTAAGGTCTTTCTACCAGTAACATTGATATAATTCTGTTGTGTTATTTCAATATTATCACCGCCATAATAAGTTTTACCTTGACCGCCTGAACCACCTTGAGTACCACAAGGAGTAATATCTTGTGAGAAAAGTTCTTCTCCATAAGGGTCACAGACAACTAAAGTATAACTGTAATCACTATCTACAAAGACCGGAGCTCTACCATTGTTATCAAGTATAATAGGATTAGAATTAACAGTTTCACCATCAGCATCTTTGTAAGTAATAGCTAACTGAGTTCTACCCAAGTAATAAACATAAAGTTTACCACTCGTTAAGATAGCTCCATTTTTATTTTGGAACTGTGTTGTTAAGTCAAAAAGGGATAACAAATTCATTTAAATTCCTCCCATTATATCTTTCAATGAAGGTTTCTGTACTTTCTGTTCAGCTTTCCATTCTTCATAAGCCTTCATAATTGGTTCATCTTCTTTGCCTCTAGGAACAAATCCAGCTTCCCAATCACGAGCATAGTTTGTTTTAAACCAATCAATATCTTCTCTTTCGTCTTTGCTAACTTTGGTTGAAGGTCTTTTACCAAATTTTAAAGGACCCATAGAAACTTCAGGAGCTTGTTCAGTTGTACCGATAGATTTATAAACTCTATCACCATAGTTTTCCCAACCTCTCTCAAGAGCTGCTAATCGTCTAGCACCCTTTCCAGCTTCAGTTGCCTTCATTTGTTTTTCAATCCATTCACCAGCATTACTTTGTAATATATCTTTCATAGTTTGTGTGTATTCACCATTTGGAGTGTATCCAAATTTATTCCAACTATCACTTAATTGTCCTGGTTTGTTTGAAACCCAAAAGTCATTGACCACATCTGCTACTTTCTTTTTATCAAAACCGATAATAGTTTTTCCATTCTCTCCACGAATAACTGCGTCACCGAGTTCTCGTTTAAAAGTTTGGTCTTTAGTATTTTCGTAAGCTTTTTTCAAATCTCTAAAGTTCATATCTTTTAGCTTGTCTGTGTTATCCAAAGTTTCATCATAACCAAACTTTTTCAAATCATTTGCCAAAGTTTTACTTTGTTTTAAAGCTTCGTTATAAGTATCGGCTTTCAATGCCAAATCAGTTAAAGAACCAACATCACCTTTTGAAGCCTTGTTAATAACTCTTGGCAAATACTTTGTTAAAGAAGTTGGAAGAATATCTGCACCAACATTGTACAATACATCTTCAGCAGCATCTTGTGCTACTTCAGTTCCACTCTTTCTAAATTTGTCCTCATTGTACAAATGGTTTATATCTCTAGCAGCACGAACTGCAGGACCAACAACCATACCACCGACACCAGGTAGAATATCTCCAACAGCACCAGCAACACCGAATGCAGCATCACTTATTGCCATTTGTCCTTCCTTGGAATAAGGATTGAACTTACCTTCTTTACCAATAAATGAAGTATTAGGGTCATCTATATAACGCTGTTTTTCATAGTCTGAAGTAGCCCATTTTTGTGGGTCATACCACTTCATATTTTCTATTTCTTTAGTTCTACGCTTACGGCCTTCTTCAGTATCAATACGAGTTTTAACTAAGTCAAATTGTTCCTTAAATTCACGATAAGGAATACCTAACTTATTAGCTTTTAAGCGAATATCATCTTCTGTTACTTTGTGTATATCACGGAAAGAAGATATTACTTTATCTCTAATCATATCGTCTGTAGCATCAACCAAGCCTTGAGCAAAGTCTAATACACCAGGTCTGTCATCTTTTTTAGAGTAATCAAGGACAGCTTTATTCACTCTCTTTAAAGCGTCATTTTGTTCTTTATAAGTATACTTATTAGAAGCATTCATAGCTTTAATCAAGTCTTCTACACTTACAACACCATCTTGCTGCAGCTGGTGCCATTGTGCAGTATGACTTGAAAAGTGATTTTTAAAAGGTTCATTCATCTTATTAACCTCCTAAGATTCTGGAACCGAAAGCATCTTGACTATCTTCTTTTTGATTCTTTCTAAACTGACGGCCTTGATTATATCGTTCAAGTTGTTCTTTTCTCTTTTGAGCAGCTAATCTCTGTTGGAACTCATCAAGTTCAGCTTGGTCAAAGTAATCAGCATTATCCCCAATAATATCCATAGCAGCACTATCAGCACCAGCATTGATAGCTTCCATAATGCGACTTCTTGCAGTATCGTGAGCTTGTTTGAAATCAGCTTTATTCTGATATTCATTAATATCACTTTGTAGCTGATTAGCTTTCTGTGCCAATGGTTGAAGTTCTTCCAAAGTATATCCAGCTGCTTTAGCATCTTCCATAACTTTCCAGATGTTATTTTGAGCTTGAAGCATACTAGCTTTATTTCCCTTGTCATAATTAGCACTAAGTACATAATTGACATTTGAGTCAGTAGCCTTCTTCTTATCTGCTAAAGCTTTATCAAGTGAAGCTTTCTGCATTTTCTCGTCGTGTCTGAATTTAGCATTTTGAAGTTGCCAAGCATCATCTCTTTGAATTTTACTCTGTTGAGCTTGGAAGTCTCTTTGTTTTTCAGCTTGTTCAGCTTGAAAATCACGCTCATTATCTTTGCTGTATTCATTGAGCAAATAATTAGCAACATTCTTTACACCAGCATTAGCATTGTTAAGTTGATTTGAAAAATCTTTAAAACTTAAAACACCTGCTATGCTTGGTAATTGTATTCCTTGTAAAGCCATCTTAAATTCCTCCAAATACACTGTTCATAGCAGGAGTGCTTCTATTCCCGCTTTTAAGCATTGAACCGTGGTTGTTACTTATTCTATTTAAAGCCTTTCCTAAGCTACCTTCACTAATAAATTGTTTGAACTGTTCAGGTGTTGCGTTATAGTTATACCACTTATTACCTAATCTAACTTTAGCAGTCTGTGTATCAGGATTATAAGTTATATCACTTACAACAGAACTTCTAACTCCTAAGTCCTTACGGATAACCTCATCTTCATCATTGAAGTGTGGTGATTTAGCTTCTTCTTCAACACCTCGTTCTTTCCAATCAGGCATTTCTCCACGATAAGGATAAAAAGTGTTTAACAAATCATTGTGTTCTTTTTGGTTTTGTGGTTCTAAGAACTCTGTTTCACTTGTAGCATAGAATGCTGGGAACCCAGTATGTTGAACTGGAACTCTAACATCCTTGAAACTTCCTAACAAGTCATCTACAGGAGGTTCTTGGAGCCTCATAATTTCTTCAAGTGAAACTTCATTCATACTTACTTACCCATAAGACTAAAGACTTGCTGTAAACGGTTCATATTCATACCGCTATTCTGTGGCTGTTGAACCTGTTGTGGTTGTTGGCCTTGGTTCATTGAAAGATTATTAGCCAACTGTTGGTTCTGTGCATTTTGAGCATCAGCTTTCTGTTTAGCGATTGATAGAGCAGCCATAATTATTGGAAGCATATCTTTTTCCTCCTCTTAAAATTTTATCCGAATACTCTTCCGAGCAGACCTTTTTTACTAAGATTATTAGCAGCTACAGCATTCTGATAATTAGCATAATTCTGAGCATCTGTATTGTTCTGTGAAGCCAAGTTGCTGTAATAGTTACCATAAGCATTTGTGACATTATCTCTTGCATTAGAAGCTTCACTTAACAAGTCTTTGTTCTTATTATACTGATTTTGATATTTCTGGTTACCCAAGTTAGCATTTGTACTAAATTCATTGAGTGCCATACTTCTATCTTGATTATAACGCTGATAAGCTTTATCCCATTCTTCCGAAGCTAAAGCTTGTTGCTTAGCAGCTATTTCATTCAAGTAATCACTGCTAAACATTCCACCAGCATTTGCTCTGGAATTTGTTATAGCATTTGTTGCTTGATTAACACGCTGGTTAGCAGCTTTACTGTAGAAATCATTTACATCTTTATCATAGGTAAACTGACCAGGGTCATATACTTCCTGATTTTCAAGATTAGATAAGTAATCACTGTACTTATTAGCTGTGTCACCATAAGTACCATTGACTTTTTGTAAGTACTGATTATATAAACTTCTATTAGCTTGAGAAGTTTCTTCAGCCTTGTCATAAGCAGCTTTAGCAGCAGCATTAGCTTGTGATATTTTATCATCTTGTCCGAAACCAAGTAAATCACCCGGGTCTGCCCAATCATACCAAGCCATTTGGAACCTCCTTTATTAAAACTGTAGAATTAGACATAAGCAATTTTCATTAACTGATATTGCAGTCTGTTGTAAGTCTATCATTTGTCCTTTCATATCATCTTTTGTGAATAACATAGCTGGGCAAACTTCTTTACGATTATTTAGAAACTTGTTAGGTAATATTGTTGAACCAGCTTCAAGAACTTTCTTAAAAATTCGTAACTTACCAAGTTCTATTACTTTCCAGTCAGTAACATTATCCTTAGATAAGTCCCAAGTACCAGCAATAGCTTGTAAGACATCTTTTATTGAACTACGGTCATTTATAAGCATCTTATACTCCTGAAGCTAATTCTTCAAATCGCATTGAACTATCACTTATTACAAAATCAGTTGGTTCTGTATATGTTAACTTCAATACACACTGACGGGTTCTTCCTAAGTTCAACCACTTTAAACGAGTTGTATATTCACCTTTTCTACCTGCACTAGCTTTTCTTACATTACCAAAAGTATATCCACCATCATTACTCATTTGTAACAAGGCAAATGCTGGTTCACCATAATTTTCCTTGGCTCCAACATTACATTCTATGGCAAGTTCATAAATGGCGAAAGGCTTATAATTGCTTGTAATTACTGGTGTTTGACGAACACGCAATAATGGAAGTCTATTTGTTTCATCAAAGTCTTCATAAAAGTATTCTGGGTCTAATTCAAACAAGTTACCATTTTCACTTGAACCAGTTACAATCTTATTATCCCACCAGACTGCATATAAAGGCATATAATTCTTGTTCTTACCATTATAATAGTTTCTTGAACTTCTAATATGCCATTCACCTGTTGTTACATCATAAGCATAACATTCATTACCGATACTGAATAAGTAGAAGCTGTGATTGTTCAAGGAATAAGTCCAACCGATAATTCTTGTAACTTCACTCTTATTCAAGATTTTATCAAGCCATAAAGGACTAATCTTTTGTACCTGTGTATCAGTAATCATAAGTACACATTTACTATTAGCTTTACCTGTTCCAATACAGAACTGATTATGGTTTACACTTGCTAATGAATAAGGTGCTTCAAGACCTTGTTCCTTGTTAATCGTATATGATGTTCTTTGCCAGGTCTGATATGATTCTGCGTCACCTCTCTGCCAAAATTCAATTGATGAAGGACCAAATAAAGTGAGCAGAGCACCAACAGAGCTGATGGCTACACATTTATCTGAAGAAGACTCAGCATTAAAATACTGTCTAGCTCCATAATCGTCAAGGAAACAATATTCTCCAGCATCAACTTCTCTTGTTAATACTGTTATTTCATCTGTATCATATTGTACTTTTCCATTTACAATATCAAATACTTTTCTCTTCTCGTTACTTAACGGATAAGGCGTTGAATAAAACACATAAGACGAACCAGTATCATTTAATACAATACTCCCACTTACAACTGCAATATGAGTTGGCTGAATATAAACATTTTCATCTAAGCGCTTTGGTAAAGTAATTGAAAGACGCTGTCCGTCTTTCAAAGAATATCCACCAATGTTTTGACCATCAACCCAGAGTAAAATGGCTCTTTCACCACCACTTTCTGCGAACTCCACTCTATTACCAAGTGCATAAGTCCCGATAATTTCATAATCCAGTGACTTAGGTGTTATACGATAAATGCTTCCATTGTAAGCATAAAACAAACACTGTTGAAAAGATTGTGTCTTTAAGCCTGTAGAAGGAACAAAAAGTCCATCACATTTACTCTTTGTACCAAATTGTTTAATGAACTTAATACCAGGACAAGACTGCATAAAAGAACGGACATCTTCTCCAGACCCGTTCTTATCGCTGAACATATTTCTTGATAAAGCACTACCTTCTATATTAGGGAAGGTAGTATCATTAACTCCACCAACAAATGAATAAGTTACTCTTGACTGTGCCATTACCAACCATCTCCTGCTACACCTTTTTCATAAGGTGCATTATATCCTTGCATAGCAAAGTTTTCAAATACTTCTGGTCTATTAGCGTCATTGATAACTTTGATATTACGCTTGTCAATTTCGTACTCATCACTGAAGATAGGTAACTTATCCAAATAACCATATCTTATACACAACTTCACACAGAGTCCATCTTCAATTAAGTTTTGATATTTGGTACTGTAATACAAAGGTGTTTTTAAGTTTAACTCATCTATACTTTCAAGATAAGTAAATCTGTAGTTGTCTGTATATGCTGTATTGAACTCAATATGGAGGACTTCAGTATAATATTCAGTCAAACCAACTTTAATCTTACCATATTCTGTTTCACAACAGTACATACTAGCTTTACCTGTAGGACCAAATGAGTCAATCTTCATCTTATCAGCTGGATAAAGTTTAATAAAGCGATTATTAAGCTTTCTAGCACAACCTATAAGTCTATCAGGAGTATTTCCTTTTACTATTACATCAGGCCATATAGCGGCTATATCCTTATTAAACTGGTCATTGGTACTCCATACTTTATTTTGACCAATGTAAGTACAAAATCTAAAGGTATCTTTACCGATTTTACAAACTTCTTCAGGAACTCTATTTGTTAAGTCATTATTAGCTTGTTCCAAAGTTTCGTACTCATACCAACCCTTTGGAAGTTTACCAATTTTAAGTTCCTTTGAACCATACCAGTCTATCGTTTGATAATTTTCTAAGATATAATTCTGTGTGTTAAGGTCTGTAATGACAGCTTTCAAATCATTTAATGCTGGAACAGAATAATCCTGTATATCAGCTTGACCATCACCGATACAGCCTACTCTCTGTAAAGCATTAGCAACAAGTGTATTTGTGTTAATCATTTAACCTCCACGATTACTCTAAGTATTTATAGGAAAATTAAAAGTGAAAAGCACATACTAAGCATATATAAAATACTATATTTTTGTTTGTATTCGCACCAATAGGCTTAATTGGTTAAACTACCGTGCTTCCGACCCGGTGTTGCGGAATCGTGCTCCGCTTGGTGCTTATTTTATTAAGTAGAAACGAAAGGGGGTGGTCATTTGACCACCCCTTTTTTCAACAAGGAGACATTGTTGAATACAGTTTCAACTTAACCCATATAGGCAAGTACGGATTGACGAGCGTCAGGCATTCCGGACAGCAAATGGGGCTACAAGTCTTACAAGTGTTGTCAATGTGTCACCATCACCGGAACTGGTAAGTCTGAATGGTTACAGCTTCCTTCTTTTCAGTGGCGAGGTCAGAACCAGGAATCTTACCGAACTTATAAGTATCATAAGCAACAGCGTCTGTGGTTCTAGACTGTACAACATCGTAAGATACACCAGTTGTAAGCATATTTTCAAAGGTCAATGAGTCAGTGCCAGTTGGAACCCAAGCATTAGCATTTCCACCATTCATACCTTCAAATTCAATGCGAAGTTCTGGAATATCACCAGCGGTAGTTGTTGGAATAACAACATAATCTTCGTTGGTCTGAATACCATTCTTATCTACAACCTTAAGGCCAGTAGCTTTGAATGGAACACCAGGCTGACCAGAGATAGAGACTTTGTTAATTGGAGCAAAGCCTGTGTCACCAGCAGCGGTCAATGTAACTGCAATAGCATCAGCAGAAGTTGAAGTAATCTTTGGCATATATGGTTCAGCTACAACAGGAACACCTGCGAACTTACCAATAGCTGCGTCACGATAAAGGTCATTGACAATAGCATCATTCTTTACCTGACCATTTGCTGAAGCAGCAATATCATTACCAAGAACTGGGTCAATGTAAGTTACCTTTGAACCATTACAACCAACTTTCTGCAACTTACCATTAGCTTTTGCGATAGTAGAAAGGTTCTTTCCACCAACTACAGCCTGAGCAGCATTGAAAACAGTCTTGTCAACTGCATACTTTTCAATGGTCTGAGCCATATTACGAGCGTGTGGAATAGCAATCTGGTCGGTGAAGGACTCAATATCACCCAACTTTTCCCATTCATCTAGTTCAACTTCGGAAAGACCAGCTTCACAGTTAATGCGGTACTTAACTTCCTTAAGTTCATGAACCTGTGCAGACAAACCGGTACGGCCGTCAGATGCTTTTGCGATACGAGCTTTACCTGGGTCAGGAATATAAACTTCGTATGTGTTACCATATTTCTTACCTTCCATCTGGTCCTGTGGAATGTAAGACTTAGCCTTCTTCAAATAAGGCATTTCATTATAAATTTCGGTTGCAAGGATTTTAACCTTAGCGTTGTTACTAAATGTATTAGCCATAAATTATTTCCTCTCGGATTGAAAATGTGTTTTTATCGTCTACTTGCCAAGAAATCATCTAAAGCTTTATCGTCTTCCCAGATATTCTTTGTAGCAACGGTTGTTATACCGGGTTTTCCAATAACTGGTTTTGTTGATTCAACTTTAGTTTCAGCCGCTTTAAGTTCAGCTTCTCTCTTAGCTTGTTCTAATTTCTGTTTCACTTCTTGTTCAATAGCCTTCATTTCATCTTTTCGGTCTTCCGAAGACATATAAGGGTCTTCAAACAAGCGTGGTAGATAGATTTCCTTGTTTTCAAGGATTTCTAACAACATAGCAGGACCTATAGAACTTCTCATTAAGTAGTTAGCAACTCTTGGGTCTTTATCAAGTAACTCCATTTCTTCAGGTGAAGAATCAAGAACTTCTTGATAATGCTTTTTGGCTTCATCAGTTGTGAACAAAGTATTCATGTTCTTTTGAGCTCTTTCACGATAATAATTCGTCATAGCCTCAAGCTTTTCATTTTCTTCTGTTCGCTTAGCTTCTTCAGCCTTTCTAGCTTCCATCAAAGCATTAAACTTCTGTTCAGCTCTGTAATCCATATAATCATCATCATATTCAAAATCAGAGCGTTGCTTTGGTCTATACTTATCAGGATTTACCTGTCGGTCTCTAACTTTATCCAACTCACCTTTCAACTCGTTTATCTGCTTTTCATACTTGGAGCGTAATCTCGCAAACTGTTTGTGAAAGCTATAAGTTGCTTTTTCTAATTCTGTTGGACCTGTTTTAATATCACTGCCTTTCGTGGTATCTTCATTTCCTACTTCTACATTGGTTTCAGTCGGAGCTGCAACTTCTTCTGTAACAGATGTATTTTCAGCGGCTGTTGTGGTGTCAGGGCTTGCAGACTCTGGAACATCAACAACATTTTCTATCTTTTCTTCTAATTCTGGCATAAGCCTTTATCTCCTAAACGCAAGTTCATTGGGTGCGTTCCCATCTTTGTATTTATATAAACTTCAGTGTGAATTTTAATCTTACAAATCCCTCATATCCAGTTCATCTCTGCGTTTTTGTATTTCAAGTGCTTCCCTTGGTATCAAAGGTTGAATATAAGTTAATGCTAAAGCATCTGCAGTATCAGGTGAATGTCCTAAGACTAACTTAATATCACTCTTAGGAATAATTTGTATCTTATTACTGTTGTTAAGTATATATCTGGTACAATTTAACTCACGCTTTATATCTTCCGTAAGTCCAATCATACCAAATTCTTCAAACTGTTTTTTCATTGTACAGTACATTTCTGCTCTGTTATTGGAATAAACATTTTCAGTTGCTCTTCCACCAAAAGGTACAACATTTACTTTATATCCAGCTTCTCTAAGTCTATCTGCTAAATCTAAGCCATAAGCTTCATCTATTGCTATATGACTTAAAGAACCTTTACCAAATTCTTCAATAATACCTTTTACTCTGGAACATAATTCAGCCGCTGTAGCAATTCTAATCTTCTCTGTTTTAAGTATCTTATTGATACTTCTAACTACTATTACATTGTTATCAACTCCAAGTCCACTACAGTCAATTCCAATCGCATAACCTTTTCTTAAGTTCTCAGGTACTTTACTACAACCCATTAAAAAGTCATTACTGAATAAAACACCTTGTGTGTTATCTTCACATTCTTCACCAAAGAACTCACGCTTCCACTGATTTTCATCAAGTACTGTTTTTCGCATAAGTTCTATTTCAGCTTGTGAAATTCGCTTGTTATCACTGGTCTTAGCATTAATGACTTTTACATTATTTTCACGGATATAAGCTGTAAGCCAATTATCTGCTCTCGGTGTAGATAACATAACAATTTGACCAGTTGTATTTTCTGGTAAATCACGCATACAGAAAGCAATAACTGAAAACAAATCAGGTGGTGACAATGCAGCTTCATCACATACTGCTAAACTTACACTGGTAAAACCACGAAGAGTCTCCAAACTTTCGTATGAAGCAAAGTAAATTGCTCCTTTTCTGTACGAGATTTTCTGTGAACCTTTACTTGCTTTATACTGACCAGGTATCATTTCATCTAGTCTTGCACAGATTTCAGGCCAAAGTACTTCTGATGATTGCCTAAAGTTTTGTGACAAACAAACTATCTTTTTACCTTCAAGTAATCTTACAGCACATAATAGAGCAGCACAAAAGGTTTTACCAGCTCCTCTACCACAGCGTAAATAAATGATTTGGTCTTTTGAAGTAAATAAAGCTTTCTGGTGTGGGAATAACTTATACTTCACTAGCTTCATCAGTATAATCCTCAATCACAATTTGAACATTAGTGTCTGTCTTAACTTCAGCTTCAACTGACTGTTCAACTTTCTCAGTCCATTCATCTTTGAAGCGTCTCTTCAATATATCACCTAAGTGTATTTTACCTTCTCTGTAATAATGAGCAGTGATATAATCTTCAATCTTACGCTTCATCATTTCTAACCAGTCAACCATATCATTAAGCAACTCTTGTGTTTCTTCAGCTATGATTTCTGTGTCATTGTTTCTAAAAGTTGTTCTTCTCCAAAGTCTATATGGATTTTGTCTTGTTCTTAAGGACTTAGGAAGATAATCCTGAATTAGGCTCATGAAGTATGCTACACTTCCCCAAGTTGGTTGAGCATTGGAGCTATGAGCTCCACCTCCGAAGCCTTGACTGTTCAAGATACGAAATGTAATACCAGCTGTGTTCAGAGTATCTCCATCTGTTATATCAAATTCACTGTTGAGACTTCCACTGCATTCAACAAGACTAAAGTCTGGTTCAGTCATATTATCCAATAAGTATCTCATTTGCTTTCTACGAGTTTCACAGTTCTGAAGTAGATTTTTTCCTTGAATACGGCCACCCATTACTTGTCCCTCCTTCCACCACGGAACCCAGTTGTATCATGAGTGTTATATTCTATATCCTTTAAAAGTTCTTCAATTTCTGCTAACCTTTCTGCTAAGGCTTTTACAATCTGTACTACATCGTCAAGTTCACTCTTAACAGAAGGTTCTTCAACTTTAATATCTTTTGACTTTTTAGCCATATAAGTCTCTCCTACGCTGTTTGAGCCAGCGTTGCTCTTATTTGTTTTTATATTACTTTACCGATAATACCATCGTTTCTATCACCATCACCACGCTGTACAATTCTCAAGTAATCATTGTACAACATAATTGACATAGCAAAGAAATCACCGTTGTTTACAACTTCATCTTCACTTGTGTGATATAAGTACCAAAGTGACTGTATGAACATATCATAAGTTAAACTGTTATAAGGACTATTGACCCAGCTGTAATATTTCATTAAGGTACCATTTTCATTTCTGCAACCAAAGAAATATCCACGAGGCCAACTTGATGAAGCTTGTTCAGATGGCATTAATCTTGTATTTGATTGAGAATACTTGTAAATCTTGTAACTTCCCATATCAAGTGTTGTATAAGTTCTATTACTGGTAATAGTCATACCTCTTGCAGTTTCTTTAGGACAATTACCCTTGTTTCCATAATAAGTTATACTGTTACCATTACCAGCAATAAAGGTCTTATTATAGTTATTACCAGCTCTGTGTTGCCAGTATCTACATCTTAAGCCTTCATTGTTACCTACAAACAAGTTATTACAAATCTCCCAAGTTGCTATAATTTCATAAACATCGTCTTGATAAGCACCATTCAATAAGTCAAACTTAGTGAACTCAATAGGTACTGTTGTATCAAAGCTATTGTTAATGAACTTACAATACATTCTGTACTTGTTTTGGTTATCCTTATAAGGATAAACTTTAATGCCGTTGTTGTGTATGATACAGCTATCTAAAACAAGACGCTTTGAATACAAGATAACATTTTCTTGAAATTCACACTTAAGGAACTGTAATAAGGACTCATCAGTTACATTATCAGTAGCTCTATCAAAACTTATACCAACATAACAGTTATCAAAGATATACTGTTTATTATTGCTTGTGAACTTATAACTTCCGAAGACTCTACTGTCATTAGCCCACATAGCAGTGATATTTGGTTCTGAAGGGAATGTAATTTCACTATCATAGACACTTAAGTATCTACAAGCAATACTTACACTTCCAGCCTTTACATTGACAAAGTCTACATCTTGACCTGTTGAACCTACACTCAAGCTATCACAAATAACATTTCTAATTTTTGTAAATCCACCCAAGTTTACACTACTTAAGATTCTTCCATCTAAGTCAATAGTTGTATCACCATTAGCACGCTTGGCAAGAATATAAACAAGTGCATTACTGAAGTTACAAAGTTCAATTCTATTTAAAGCGTGACTTCTACAAAGAATCTTATTATCAAAGTCAAAGTCAGTAGCTCCATAAATGTTAAACCACTTATCACAGAACTCCATATTAGAGAAGTAAACATAATCATTCTTAGTCCATAAGTTCTCTCCCAAGATTGTACACTTATTAATTCTAAGGTAAGCTCCTGAAGAATAAGTGATGGTTCCTAAGTCATTTGAACCTTCTATTACAACATTAGAAAGTTCTGTACTTCTACTTAGCACTCTGTTATAGAAGTAATTATCCTTATCAAAGATAAACTTACCAGCATTACAAGCAAAGAATGCTGCTACACTTCTAAACCAACTTGAATGAGCTTCAGTATTATGGTCATTGAAATAGAAGTCTGCTATTGGAGCACCATTTACACTTCCAATTACTTTAACACAGTCACACTGAATATCACAGATGAAGTGAGTATCTCCATCTAACATAAGTTTTTTAGTTGTAACAAGTGCACTTTCACGCTGTATATAAGAACCTCTATGGAAGTATACACCAGGAGCTGTTTTAAATTCACTTGTACCAACTGTATCAGGATAAGTAACTAAAGCATTAATATTTTCTTCGTGACCAGGATATACTCCATAATAAGTTGATGGTAAGAACTCTCCATCAAATTTAAGTATCCATCTACCAATTTCACTAGAATTACTTGCTACAACATAACCTTGGTCAGGTTCAGCTTGACAAGTACTATCCCAAATATAAGTTCTCTTTTCACAGTCTGTGTCTGTCCAGTAACCAATTACATCTACAGACCCTAAAGATACATCTGCGTCCATCAAGCCATATAAGCCATAAACATCTAAGTTTTCACTTGTACCTTTATCTAAATCTAAGGAATTGAACCATTCTCTTACAAAGTGCCAATTTTCAGTATCATCATCTATACGAGGGTCACTGAAGTCACCAAGATACTCATATAAACGCAAATAAGCTAATTGTTTAACAAAGTAAGTCTGAGCAGGTCTTCCTTCACCAGTTAAATAAACAGGATTAGTGCTTACAACATAAGTGTCTGTAGTAGCATTGTAAACAAATACATCAATAGGATTAGTACTGACTGGGTCTAAGATGTCTATCTTTCCACCAGGAATATATTTGTCACTTTGTTTTAAGACCGGAAAATAAACTACTGAGCTCATTAGCCTTCACCTCCATTAGCAGTATCTGCTACTGCTTTAACTTGTGTCTTGCGTAAGTCAATAAGTGATTTTTCTATACCAGCCTGTGCCTTTATCACTTCTGCTTTCTGTTTAGCTTGTTCGGCTGGATTACTTTGTTCTAGTTGTGCTTCAAAGGCCAACTTCTCAAGTTCCTGTTGATGTTTCAATTCACTCAACTTCATTTCTCTATCAAGAGAATATTGCTGTATCTGTGACTGAAGTTGTAAGTCTTGAAGTTGTTTTTGGAGTTGAATAATCTGTTGGTCACGAGCCTTAATTTCTTGGTCAGCTTGTTCCAACATACCTTGTTGTTGAAGTTCCAACTGTGTCTGTCCAGGATTAAGCATTTGAGCGAACTTCATTACATATTCATTGTCAGTCTCAATAGCACATTCAGCCATTAATAACTTCTTCTTATCAGTATCATCGGTAATTAACTGACCCATTTGTTGTAAAGTAACTCTAGCTTCTTGTTTCTTCAAAGCTTCATCAGGTCCTTCAATTACATTAACTTTAATCTTACCATAAAGTGGTGCTTGGAAAATGTCTTCAGCATATAACAAGCCAATAAGCTGCATACTGTATCTCAAGTGATAAAGATAAGCTCTTACATTGTTATTAAAGGTCTTTTCATTGATTAAAGCTTCTGTTGCTGTCTTTTCGGTTTCAGTTTCCAAGCCAGTAGCAGGAATACCAACAACTGTATTGGTCAAACTTAAAGCATTCTGCATTAGCTGAGAAACATCTTCTACTTCAAAGTTATTACTTAATCGTGTCGGTGGTGCTAATTCACGCTTTCCATCAGTTGACCACTTACGATACTTCAAAAGTGGATTTAAACTTATATCAGAGTTCTTGTAAAATTCTCCATAATTCTCAATACTTTCAGATTCTGCCACCCAAGTGTTTTTAGGTGCTTTACTACATCTTAGAATAAGTTGTCTGTAAGAATAATTGATTAAGCGTTGTATTGGTCGCATCTGACGAGTAATACCAGTAAAAGTCTGTTTTTCATTATCCCAGATTTGTTCTCCAAATACAGGTACTACAGGTATGTAAGAATATGGTAAAACTACCTGTTGAACAATTTGACTGCCAAGCATTCGGGATACAAGTATACCACCTTCATCTTGCTTTATATAATAAGTAACAAGTGGCATATACTGTTTATGGTCATAAGTGTCTGAAATTTCAATTAAAGGAGTTTCAGTAAAAGTACCTACACCATAATTCTGTTCAATCCATTCCTTTGGTTTAAGTTCTACAATAGCAGCTCTCTTTGCGTCTGCAAAATTTAACTTATTAGCAACTGGGTCAAGACGAACATTCGTTACATCACTGACAGAATACAAACAGCTCTTTACAGACCCATCAATATCCAAGTCAGTACTAAAGACAAGTACACCAAGACCTGTTCCAATAGCATTTGTTAGAGCTTCAATACAGGCTGTACTATTGTCAATATCTGACAAGAAATCATCTGCACGCTTATTCAATTCGTCTTGGTTTTCATAAGCCCATTTGTACTGATTACAGAGATAAGTGTTACAGATGGTCCTAATGGCATTAGAAACAACATTTAACTTACATTCGGTTACATTATCACCAATAAGTTTCTTATCTACTTTATCATTCTGGTCACCAGAAATATACTGTCTATCGTCTTTGATTTGGTCATAGAGTTCTTTCCACTTATCACGGGAAGCCTTCTCAAAGGATTTAAAGTCCTTTATCAAATCCATACTTGTATCATTCATAGCAAAAATACCTCAATAAGGTTAACTTGTTCAACAGGTGGAGTCTAAAAGACCTTTCCACACAAAGTATTTATGGAAAATCTTAAATACTTTGACCATTTTCTAGTAACTTTACCCTACAAGGCATAGCACCTTGAAAATAAAGTCTCCAGAACATTGTACTCATACGTTCAGCTAAGAACCCACCAATACGGGATTGATAAACAATCTCTGTATTCTTACCTTGTCTTGGAGTCAAAGCATCTGGGTCAGTCTTTATGAAGTTATGAGCATCTTCTATGGTCTTGATATTCAAGTCATTTTGAATAAAGTCTACAACTGGTTTACCAACAATTTCATACCAAGCTTCAAACACATTCTTAGGACCAGAGAAGATATTATAAGGTACAAAGAAACCTTCAGTCATAGTCTGTTTAAAAGCATTCGGCATACCATCAGTACGCTTTTCAAGGTAAGCTATGAATTTATCTACAATATTTTTGGAGTGATACCAACAAGTCTGGTCATATAAGCGTCCTTGAAAGAGCATAAACTCTGGGTGACAAGGTACATTTTCCATTGACTGTAAAATCCTTCTATAATGATGAGTACACCTCCATTCCTTTGGGTCTTCCCAATGTTCTATAAGATACTTTACAAATGTAATTTCACCAAAGATTTCATCAGGTAAGTCTGTATCAAACTTAGTACTTTTCAAGTCACACTTCAAATCGTGAGTTGTAATAGCTTCGTATTGTGAATTTACATAAGCACCTTGGTTGAAGGTAAAATCTTTATGAGCGAATACTATGTTTTTCATTCTCGGTCTCCTTTTCTTGTTCAATTTCCTTTACATACTTTTCTATGGCTTGCTTTAATTCTTCAGCTACAGGTTTTAAGTCTACCTGCTCCCAAGTGTTGTATTCAGCACTAATAGCGGCGCAAGCAAAATTGTTCCAACATTTTGTTACTTCTTCCAACTTTACCATATCGTTATTTATGGTGGACTTAGAAAAAGGTCCTCAGCGAACCAAGGACCTTTTTCACATTAATTTTAGGAGTATAACATCAATGAAGCGTTACTTTATTTATATCACCTTTTCAGCCACGGGTGTTGTTTCCTGGGCTCATATTCTTCCACCCATTCTTCATAGATTGAGTCCTTAGGTATCAATCCTAGTCTAACTTGTCTTCGGAATGTGAGGTACCCAGGTTTCTTCTTTCTATATTTGCCCATATAAAGACGCATATAAGTTGTACCATCAGTTCTTTGGTCAGGTAAAGAAGGGTCTCGGTGTTTTTTCCAAAACAGTTTGAAACCACTTCCATTACCGTTTTCCTCTGTGACCTTCCCCAATTTTCTTCTTAGTTTCTTCACTTAGTTTCTTTCCTTTATGAGCCTCGCTAATTTTCTTCTTTGTTTCATCACTTAGTTTTCTACCCTTATTTGCCTCGCTTATCTTCTTCTTTGTTTCTTCACTACACTTTCTACGCATATCAGTCTTCCTCAGTCTCTGCGTTCTCCAAGTCACTATAAGCACTTGGACATTTGGTTTTTACAACTTTTTGTAAAGACTCATAATCCCCAGGCTTAACAGCCCTTAACATTTCCCACCAATCCTCTCTTGAAACATATTCTTTTGTGCAAGCTGATATTGCTTGTGCTGCAGCTATGTCTTGTTCCCATTTCTTTCTTTTCTTTGCCATTATAACCTCTCCACTTCTGCTAAACCATTCAACTGAAACATCATATTTGATATTTCTTCAGGACCAATCAAAGCTGCTAGTTCACTTATACCAATATCAGTAGACTTTTCCTCTTCTATTCCAGAACAAAATCTTTTTAGCTTAAAAATCATAGCTCTTTCAATTTCATCTTCATCTGTAAGCATCTGATTAGCTGGAATACCTGATATTGGTGGTGGATTGATTAATCTACTTGCGTTAGCGTGTACTTTCTTATCTTCACCAATTACAAGGTAAAGGTACAAACCTTCGTACCTTGGTGTCTTTAATTTTAATCTGTATACTTTTAACTTATTTGTTTCCATTGTTGTTCTCCTGTTTAATTTCTTTTCAACTTCTTCAAGAAAGTCAACATTTCACTCTCTGGTATTGCAGGATTGGATTTAACTTCCTCTTCATCTTCCTCAATTCTCATTAAAGCTTCAAGACGCTTCATCTTTTTGGAGATTAAATCCACTTGGTCAAAGTTCCTCATTGTCAATTCCACCCAAAAGCGATTTGTTAAATCTGTCATTTGTTTTTCAATTTCAGCCTTTGTCATTTTTAAAAGTCCTGTTTAATATCTTCTAGCTTTTCCTTAATTACTGACTCTTTTTCTCTAAGTTTTCTAATATGATACCACTGGTCATCAGTTATAAAGCCCAATTCACCATCACCTTTACGGAGCGAAACATATTCCATAAAAGTTAATGGAGGATTTCTACTCCAGTTGTCTATCATTATAAAGTATTCTGCCATTAAAGTTTGAATTTCCTGCATATACATCGTTAAGTCTCCTATAAGGTATTTGTTTTATTTATACCAAATATAGAAAAGTAAAGTGCCAAGGAATGACCAAGGCACTTTTAGTGTTAAGAGTTAAACTTGTTTAAAGTCTTGTTCTATTTTGTTTGTTTTTAGTTTAACTTCTAATTCCTTTAATGCTTTAAGTAGTTCAGGTGAAGCTCTGTTGAATATAAATTCGTTTTCTGTCAACCTATTTTTACTATCACGATTGACGATGAAATATTCAATATAAGCTTCACCAAGTAATTCTAATTCATCTTGGTGTTCTGGTAAATAATCAATGTAGTTTATGTTCATTCAAAAAAGTCCTCCATAGTGTTTTCAACAGTTTCACTTTCCTTCTTTTTTTGTTTTCTCTTGTTTGGTTTATTCTTTTTAGCGAGTTCTTTCTCTAGTTTTTTTCTCTCCTTTTCAGCTTTCTTCTTTTCCTTTTCCATCTGTTCAAGTTGTTTTGGGCTAGGACCTGCGGGACCCATTTCATCTAACTTCTTACAGATGGATAAAATTTGTTCAAAGCGTTCTTCAGCACCTTCGTGTACTGTATACTTACCTTCACCAGGTAGATATAATTCAGCTTCACCAACTTTTATAGGGTACTGGGGTAAAGGATTTTCAAAACAATCAGATGCCGCTCTTTTCATACAATCCCTAGCAACTTCAATATCGTGTTCAAGTTTATCATTGGTTGTCTTAAAATAAATTTCATCGTGAACAGGTAGGAATGGCTTCAATCCTTCTTTCTGAGCATATCTTATGGCTCTTCTAGTTATCTGGGCACCAAAGCACTGTATTGGAAAGTTTAAGATTTGTCTTAGTTGCTTATTGTAATTTGTTCTAAAATTTGTTTCTCGGAAACGAGTTATAATTTGTTCCTTACCGATAAGAATCTTACAACCGGGTTCCCAACCTTCTACTTTATTTGTTTCTTTATTCTTAATCGGATTACCTACATAGTAATACTGAAGAACTTTTCCCCAAGTTGTCTTATTACTGAAGGCCTTGGCAAACATTTCCCAATATTCTTCAGCTTGTGAAATTTCTATTTCATTTCTCTTGGCATAAGTAGCAGGTGACATACCATAATTCATACCAAGATTAACACCTTTAATATCCTTTCTAATTTTCTTATAAGGCTTAAACCAATCCTCTTTTCTTTGTTCTTCAGTAGGGATTGGTAAGTTTTTTGGATAAAGGTTCATTTGCTGTGCCATCTTCATATAAACATCTTGGGCTTCATAAGTGTCTAACAAAGTATAATCTTTACTCATTTGACCAACAATCCACATTTCCTGAGCATTGAAGTCAAGAGAAAAATATACTTCGTCTGGATTTGATGGTTTTAAACAACTTCTTAGGCTCTTACTCCAAGAAGGTATATGACCACCGCGGCTCTTATTACCAAAACGAGTTGTATTTGCTCCGTGTTCATTTGCGTGGCAGTGCATACCATCAGAATAAAGATTTGGATAATACCAACCTTTATTATCTTCGGGACCTCTAGCAAGACCTTGAACTGCTTGAACTAACTTACGAAGAACTCTATACTTCTCTAATTCTTCATTGTTTTCAAATTCTTCACAGAAATAGTCAATAACCTTATCGGAAAAGCTAAAGTTACCTGTTGGTGTTTTAGATTTTATTTCACCATCTTTGTGGGTTCCCTTTTCCCACCATTCCTTTGAACCTTTTACATTGTTGAAAATCCATTGTTCAAGAACTTCATCTTTTCTATGACCTTTTTCGTCAAAGAGCCCAGGAATTTGTTGGTTTATCATCTTCTTTATTTCATCAAGATAACGCCAATCCTGTAAATGTTGAATAAGGTAAGGGTCTGCATCATAGCCTTCAATATACATCTTAGCTACTGCAATATGATTTTCACTTTCACTCTTTAAGAACTTTTCCAAGTCAAACTGACGAGGTGGGTCATTATAAGGAAATTCAATCTTATGGTCTTTCTTATTAATCTTACAGGTAAAATTGTCTGGGTCAAATTCACATAACAGACAATCACCTTTTGTTAACTGATTAAGTTCTTTAATTTCCGCATTAAATAGTTTTTCAAGTTCACCTGTATCACTTGCACAGTATCTTATAATATCGTGCTTATATTGTTCAACATCTTTGGTGAGAATGATATTTCTCCATTTATCTTTTTCTTCAGTTGAAGTAAAGCCTGCACCAAGTCCGTAGTTGTTCAAACATTCAATCAAGGAAGTTTTTATTTCATTTCCTTGTGTTCCTTGTTTGATGTGGTTAATATACTTGTATAAAGTTTCAGTGCATATCCAAAGATACTTGTCAACTTCCACTCCTAACTTAATACAACAAGGTATTTCAGCCAAACTAGCGGAGTGTGCTATAATAGCGTCTCCTTCGCAAGACTTCAACGCTAAGAGCAGCGCTTTGGTGTCACTATTATCATTCAACCAATAGACCTTATCGTCAAAGGACACACACACTAAGTGCAAGAACTCCATTCCATCTTGTCCGTCTATTGTATTCAAAATCTATGCTGTGTAATTTCATTTTTTACTCCTATTATAATCAAAAAATATAAAAATGGTTGTTGTTTGTCAATGTTCCCTTCCCACTTTTAGTTTCATACCAACTTTGGTAACTAATTACCAAAATAAACCAGATACTTTAGGGTGCCGAGAAGGTCTTACTCTTATTATAGTATAATATTATATAATATATTTTTCTTCTAAAACTATTTAATAGAAGAGTATATGGTAACTTAGTAACTTATATAATAATATGGGAAATCTGATAAGATTAGCCAAAAAGTGGTTACCACCAAAGTGGTAGAATAAGGGTAACTCCATCGGTAACTGTTATAGTTTTACATCTTCAGACGGGTCCTCATCAACCTTTGGTATGAACTCGTCTTTAAGTCTATAAAGGAAGTGGCATTTCACCTGTTTACCATTTCGCTTAGTGTTCCAGTTCCATTTGACAGGATAAATAGTCTTATCAGTATTCTTAACCCAGTTCTTCATACCTTTAGGATTAATCCCAAATGGCTTACAAAGTTCTTCCACCTTGTCATTAAAGTCGCCCATTGGCATCACCTCTGGGTCGGAACCAGTTAGACTTTCTGTTAGCTTGTAATAAATGAAGGTCTTATCTTCATCGGCATAAGCTTGTTTTAAGTTCTTAGCAAAATCCATGTGAGTAGCAGCAGCAACCAAGTCTGTATATTTGGCTTTCAACTTTGTATAACAGGTCTTTGCTAAGTCATAGAACATCTTAAGCTCCCTTTCAACATACTTTGGATATTCAAGTTGAGAATATGGCTTTGGTAGACTTTTAATATCCATTCTGTCAATGATAGCAAGTCTTCTTTCAAAAACACCATCTGTATCATTGATTGTAATCTGATTATTGGTTAAGAATAACCATCTACAATAAATTCTCATTGAAACA
>Ga0265299_10001813_pt1 | contig 23192 bp, 19 predicted proteins | sample AusTroGonzalo_MG_4_FD_193485 | JGI IMG/M metagenome (GOLD analysis project Ga0265299, IMG submission 193485) | Bovine rumen microbial communities from tropical cattle in Woodstock, Queensland, Australia - Gonzalo_02 | ecosystem: Host-associated > Mammals > Digestive system > Stomach > Rumen ... | reverse complement strand
TATCGGTTACGTTTACGTTGATAAGACGGAGACCGATTTTCTTAAGCTCAACTTCTACGTTCTTGGAGATATTCTCCAGGAAAGTGTCGCGGTCGCTGTTGATCTCCTCAATGGTCATGGTTGCGATGACCAGACGCAGCTGACCGAACAGGATATCACGTGCCAGTTCCTGAATCTCATCGGCTGTAAGTCCCAGCAGACGCTCAGCGGCGTTGTTCATGCTGTCGGGCTCGGTTGATATACCTACCGTGAAGCGGCAGGGAACGTCAACGCGGATGTTCTGACGGCTCAGAGCATTTGTCAGGTTGGCATCTATAGAGATAGGTGTCAGGCTAAGGTATGCATAATCCTGGATTACAGGCCATACGAACTTACCGCCACCGTGTATGCACTTGGCACTGCCGCCGCCGGTCTTACCATAAACTACCAGGATCTTGTCCGACGGGCAACGTCTGTACCTGCGTATTATTGTGGCAAACAGGATGAAAAGGAGGGCAACTCCTATCACCACCAGAATTGAAATGTTACTTCCGCTCATGGAAGAAAGAAAAACACTGTTTAAAATCATTTTAAGTTATTAGTATTAAGTTGTTTCAATTTTCAATTCTCAATTCTCCGCTCGGCCCGAAGGGACGCTTTCACAAAGCGAAGCGACTGAAAGAATTCTCAATTACTTAACTAGCAGCAGATCATCCCCCAAGACCTCCACAATCTCCACCTGCTCACCAGTGGCAATCTCCTTATCGCTGTCAGTAACGGCATCAATCTCATGAACTGATCCCTTGACGCTAACCTGCACCTTGCCGCGGCCTGAACGTGCAGCCGGAATGCGCAGATAGACATCGGCCTTAAGACCAACAGCCTCCTGCATCCTGAAACTGCCGTCATGTGACAGTTTCATGACCTGACGGAACATGAACACAAAAGCCAGCACGAACGCCAGGCCCACCGCGATAGCCACAATCTGCAGCAGCCATCCTTTCTCAATTGAGTCAAACAGCAGAGCACCGGCCCAACCGTAACCAAGCAGGAAATTTATGAGGTTGCGGAATGAGAACACCCCGCTCAGAGTGCCGTCCTCAAAAGCATCGGCTGTACTGTCCATGGGACCTGCATCAATATCGGCATCCGTTCCCAGGCCCACAAACGTCATAATGGTCTGGATGATGAAAACCAATGATGCACTGCACGCCACAATCCAGAAAAACTTCTGCAACGGCTCCAAAGAATTAAATGCTTCAATCATAGTTACAAACAATTATTGGTTAATTAATACATGGCCTGGTATAGTACCACTTTTTACAAAAATAGTGATTCCTGCGGATTATTTTCCAAACCTGCAAGAAAAAAACACTAACTTTGCGTGAAAGTTAAACGCCATTTCGCACAATGGAACTCCCAATGTATGACACCCTGCTCAGCCTGCCCCTCTTTCAGGGCATGAGCCATGCTGACTTTAACAGTCTGCTGCAGAAAATACGTTTGGATTTTGTGCGCTATGAATCGGGTGACACCATAATCAGCACGGGTGACAGATGCCGCAGCTTTGCATTCCTAATAAACGGCTCGCTGGAGAGTTCAAGAGAGGGCCAGGAGGGCCGCTTCACGTTCTGTGAGCGCATTGAGGCGCCGTTCCTGCTGGAGCCGTACTCCATGTTTGGCCGTGACGGATCCTACCGCCGCACATACACCGCCACCGAAGCCTGCAGTTTCCTGATGGTTGACAAGCAGTACATCTATACAGAACTGGGCAAATACAACATCTGCCGCATGAACCTGCTCAACATACTGAGCGGCCGTGTCCAGCAGTTTGACGCTTTCCAGTGGAGTATAGACGGCATGACGCTGCGGGAGCGCATAATCCGTTTCATACAAAGCCTGTCTGACATGCAGAACGGTGCCAAGAAGCTGATTGTCAAGATGAATGACCTGGCTGTGCTGATGGACGCCACAAGACTGAACGTATCCAAGGAACTGAATGCCATGGAGGCTGACGGACTTATCAGCCTGCGCCGCAAGGAGATTCTGATTCCGGCACTTGAAAAAATGCTTTGACTATGAATGAATCCAAGAAAGCAGCCCTTGACTGCCGATACGCACGAATGGCCCAGATTTGGGCGGAGAACTCCTATTGCGTCCGCCGCAAGGTAGGAGCCCTGGTAGTAAAGGACAACATGATAATATCCGACGGTTACAACGGAACGCCCACCGGTTTTGAGAACGTATGTGAGGATGAGAACAACATATCCAAGCCGTATGTGCTCCATGCCGAGGCCAATGCCATAACCAAGCTGGCACGCTCGTCAAACAGCAGCGAGGGCGCAACGCTCTACGTCACCGCATCGCCCTGCATAGAATGTGCCAAACTCATAATACAGTCCGGAATAAAGCGTGTCATATACACTGAGAAATACCGCCTTACCGATGGTATCGAACTCTTGGAGCGTGCCGGAATTGAGGTAAAATACCTTGACCTTAACAATACAGAAAACAATCCCAAATGAAACTACTCAAGAAGATACTCCTGTCCATTGTGATCCTTATCATAGGTTTCTTTTTTGGAACAAGATACGTTATAACACTCATAAAGCACCAGAGCCCCGGCCGCGAGTACAGGATAGGAAGCGTGGGCGTGTCTAAGATGCAGGCACTAATCAATGCGCTTGACAAGAAATACGTTGAAGAGGTCAATATGGACTCAATAATTGACCGTGCCCTGCCCACCATACTTCAGGAACTGGATCCCCACTCCGCATACTATCCGGCCGAAGAGACCCAGGAAAGCAACGATGAGCTTCACGGCAGTTTCTCCGGAATAGGAATACAGTTCTCAGTGCAGGATGACACCGTACGCGTAAACAACGTAATCCACGGCGGTCCCTCCGAGAAGGTAGGCATACTGGCCGGTGACCGCATAGTCTTTATAAACGACTCTCTTTTTGCAGGCAAGAACATACCCAGCAATGAGATAGTCAAGAACCTGAAAGGTCCCAAAGGCAGCACGGTCAAAGTAGGTATTATACGTGCCGATGAACCCACGTTGCTGGATTTCAATATAGAACGCGGTGACATTCCCGTCAAGAGCGTGGATGCATCATACATGATCTCACCCGAGGATGGAATAGGCTACATCATGATTAACAAGTTTGGCGAGACCACATTCACGGAGATGATGACCGGCCTGGCCGAGCTCAGCAGCAAAGGCATGAAAAAACTCATCATTGACCTGCGCAGCAACAGCGGCGGATACCTGGGTGCTGCAATTCAGATGGCCAATCAGTTTCTGCCCAAGAATGACCTTATAGTTTATACGCAGGGAGCCCACAACCCCATATCCAAGACATACGCCAACGGACACGGTCACTACACCAACATACCCATTGTGGTGCTCATTGACGAGTCATCGGCATCGGCCGCCGAGATCTTTACCGGCGCCATCCAGGATAATGACCGCGGTACCATCGTAGGACGCCGCTCATTCGGCAAGGGCCTGGTTCAGGAGGCCATTGAATTCTCCGACGGCTCCAGCATGCGCATAACCATAGCCCGTTACTACACCCCTTCCGGCCGATGCATACAGAAACCGTACGGTGAATCCGATGAGGATTATGCGATGGACCTTGTAAAGCGTTATGAGCACGGAGAGTTCTTCAGCGCAGACAGCATAAAACTGGATGAAAGTGAGGTTTACACCACCAAAGGCGGCCGCACGGTATATGGCGGCGGCGGTATCATGCCGGACATCTTTGTGGCTCAGGACACTACCGGAAGCTCCAAGTACTACACCAACGTTGTACGCAAGAGTCTTGTCAACAAGTTCTCATTCAAATATGTTGACAGCAACCGCAGTGCGCTGTCCCAGTATAAGACCTGCACTGAAATAGAGAATTACCTGGACCGCAAGAATGTACTTGGCTCCTTCTATGACTATGCGGCCAAGAACGGCATCAAGAGAGATTATTCCATGACGCCGGCTGCCGTAAAGCAGATGCGCACCGCCCTTTACAGCAACATCATATACGATGCGCTGGATATGCAGGATTACATCATGTTCATAAACATGAGCGACCCAGCCATAAGCAAGGCCATAGAAACCCTTAAAGAGCAATAAAAAGGGAGTTACCTCAAAACAATCTGGGTTATCACCTGTGCGCCAGCCTCCTTATTGAGACGGGCCACAAGTTCCGTGCGACGCATCATAAGTTCATTGCGCAATGCCGCCGATGAGACCGTCACAAACAGCACCTGGTTGTATATCCTTATCTCTTTGGTGTATTTTGATACCGACGGTCCCAAAACCGTATCCCATGCGCGGATAAGACGATGTTCATTAAGCGGAGTCTCCAGACCCATCTCACGCAGATACTGGAGTATCACGCCGCCCACCTGCTCTGTTCCGGTCTTTTTCATAGCACGTTTCCGCTGTCAACCGTAAATACCTTGTAGTCACAACCTGAGTCTGCCAGGATTCCGTCAATATGGTTACGGTCAACATCGGTTATGAATACCTGTCCAAAATCCGTACCCGATACTATAGAGACTATGCGTGAAACACGCACGGCATCCAGGCGGTCAAAAATATCATCCAGCAACAGGATGGGACGCTTGCCGCAGCTCTCTTTAAGCAGGCGGTACTGAGCCAGTTTGAGCGCTACCAGATAGCTCTTGTTCTGTCCCTGCGAGCCCTCGCGGCGAATAGGATAGCCGTCCAGGTTCATCTCAAGTTCATCCTTGTGAATGCCGTGAAGCGAGTAACCCGCACTGCGGTCCAGAGCACGTCCCTGTTCAAGCTGTGCAAGCAAGTCTCCGCGCTCGGCATGTGACGTATAAGAGAGTGACACCTGCTCAGATGAATCACCTATAAGTGAATACATACTGCTGAAATACGGCACAAGCTTATCAGTCAAGAGCTTACGTTTTTGATATATGCGTTCTCCCGTATCGGCCATAATCTGCTCCCACATAAGGAACAGCTCACGGTCAGGCTCACGTTCCATCTTTAGCAGCACATTGCGTTGCTGAAGTGCCTTGTTGTATGAAATAAGCAACTTGAGGTATTCCGTATCATACTGCGAGATTATTATATCCATGAAACGGCGGCGCTCATCACTGCCTCCCGATATCAGTTCCGTATCCTGCGGCGATACCATGACTAGCGGGATATAACCTATGTGGTCTGAGAATCTTTGGTATTCCTTACCGTCACGTTTAAACTGCTTGTGCCCCTTGAGTCTTGACAGACAGCCTATAACGGTCTTGTCGGAAGTGGGCATAACGTATGAGCCCTGCAGCTGGTAACAATCGGCCCCATGACGGACCGTCTGCTGGTCAGATAGGCTGAAAGAACTCTTGCAGAATGAGAGGCAGTATATGGCATCCAGAAGGTTGGTCTTACCCATGCCGTTCTTTCCCACAAAACAGTTCAGTTTTGCCGAAAAATCCAGATCAGCCTGGATAATGTTGCGGTAGTCCTGCACGAACAGATGCTCAAGTAACATATACGGTGCCTCCAGTTTTTGTTAGGTGAATGCGAATTTACTTTCTTTTCGGCGATAAAGGCGCTTTTTTAAGTCAAATTGTTTCTACAAAGTAAAAAATGACTATTTTTGCACCCGCTAACAAAAAGACGAAATGGCAAAAAAGACAGCAACTCCCGCAAACAAGCAGGAACAGAAGGGCCTTGAAGAGGCATTAAGCAAGTCAGAACAGTTTTTTGAGAACAACAAGAAGACCATCTTTGGTGCTCTCATAGCAATCATAGTCATCATTGCCGGCGGCATGCTCTATAACACAAAGGTAGCACAGCCCCGTCAGATCAAGGCAGCTGAGGCTCTGTTCCCCGGTGAAACATACTTCATGGAGGGCGACTACCGCACAGCCCTGAACGGTGACGCTTACGGTTTTGACGGTTTTGAGGCCCTGGCTGACAAATATCGCGGCACAAAGGCTAACAAGCTGGCCAACCTCTACGCAGGTCTCTGCTATGCACAGCTTGACAGCATGGAAATAGCTCAGAAGTATATCTCAAAGTTTGACGGTAAGGATCAGATGGTTGCTCCTTCAGCACTCGGCGTTCTGGCCAACTGCTATGCAGCCAACGGTCAGGCCGGCAAGGCAGCTTCAACATTCGTCAAGGCAGCCAAGAAGGCAAACAACACCGTACTTACCCCCTACTTCTACTTCCAGGCCGGTATCATCTACGAGTCAATGGACAAAACCTCCAAGGCTCTTGATCTCTACAAGACTATAAAGGTCAAATACCCTGACTCATATGAAGGCAGGGAGATTGACAAGTATATAGCCCGTCTTACCAGCAAGAAGTAAGACTGGTTTTCAGGCTGGGTGAATTCCAGAGTGGCCAAATGGGGCAGACTGTAAATCTGCTGTCTCTCGACTTCGGTGGTTCGAATCCATCTTCACCCACAAAAATAGGCGTCCTAATGGGCGCCTATTTTTGTGGGTGGAGATGGATTCGTGAAGATGACCTTGTTTTATTTCGCTAACGCGAAAACGCTCCATTCCATTACGCTTGGCGGCCCTCCGGGACCGCTCTCTCGTTCCAGGCATTCGACCGATTCATTACATTTTTTAAAATAGTTTGCATATTATTTAATAATGTGTATATTTGTCGCAATCATTTCAATAGAATGCGTTTTTGGGGCTCACGCTTTCTTTATTGTGTTTTCCGCAATGTGCCCGGCGGATGATAAAATAAAAAGGACTGAAAATGAAGCTGAAATTCATTGCTTTTGCCGCCGTATTGGCTTTAATTCCAATTGTTGTATGCGCACAGGAACCTTCAGAAGATAACCGTACAATAGCGACTTATCTGGAGGAGTATCCTGGAAACATCTTCTCTGATTTTGTCTATATTCTCAAGAAAACTGATGTATGGAGCACAGTTAACGACAAAGACGGTCACAGATACACATGTTTTGCACCAACCAATGATGCCGTCAGGAACTGGTTATCAGAAAGAAATATAAACAGTATAGAGAACATTCCGTTATCATCATTAGACTCAATTGCACGTACACATATCTGCAAAGGTAGTTATACACTTGCCGGATTTGTAGAAGACAGAGAGATGGCTATGGATATTATTCCTGGTTATAACCTGATGAACCGTCTTTTGGTGTATTCATATGTGAATTATACCAAATACTTTTATACTGATCCGGAAACGGTTGACTCCATAGTACGTTACAGCAATACAATCAATGAAAAATCAAATATTATAAGCCAGGATTATCTTTTGGCAAACGGTTTTGTGAATGTGGTTGACCGTATTATTGAACCTAGCATCTATTTCCTTCCCGAGTCTTTGGACAACAATAACAAAAATGCTTCATCGGCCCACAAAGCAACTCTCTTTGCTCAAGCATTAAAAATGACAGGATTGTCAGACACGCTGGAACAATATATAGATTTCAGTTATCCGTCTCCACAATTTGATTCCACACTTGTTTGCCTGGAGTATATGGGAAGAGTAGCAGTTGAATATGAAACCGCATATGAAACTTTTAGTAATGGTCATCAACAGAGAGCAATCTGGCCTGATAAACGTCTTTTTAAATACACTTTGTTTGTTGTTACTGACTCCGTATTGGAAAGTGTTTACGGAATAAGAACCATCAATGACCTCAAGGCAAAAGCCAGATCGGTCTATCCTGAAGGAGCGTCATTGCCCGATACAGACAGAAACAGTTCATTGTATAAACTCATTTCATACCATATCCTGCCATGCTGGTTAAACCGAAATATGATGAACTATACAGATCGTTATGTTGTGGATAACTATAAAAAGGCCTGTCCCGATGCAATAGATATGGAAGACTTCTATGAGACAATGCACCCGTATGCAATTATGCGTATAAGCACGCCTTATGACAGGGGCTCCGGCAATAACGGCAAAAACATCTTTATAAACCGCAAGGGAACAATAACTGCAGGAAACCTTGAATCAAAGGGTATAAGAATCTGGAGATATGAAGATACACCTGGAATAAGCACTGCTAGTGCATTAAATGGAGGCTACTACTTTGTTGACAGTCTGTTGCTGTTTGACCGGCATACCAAGAACGCTCTAAACACAAGAATGAGAGTGATGTTCTCTACACTCTCTCCTGATTTCATTAACAGCGGCGCACGTGGACGTATGAGGCAATCTATGGGCAACAATCCCACATCCTTTGCCGTATATGCATTCAAAGAGGGTTACTGTAAGAATGTAAGTTGCACTCCGGAAACCTTTTTTGCAGTCAGGTATATGGATAAGGACTGGGGCATATATTATAGTGACGAGCTGGCACTAAGAGGTAATTTTGATATTACATTCCGCCTGCCACCTGTCCCGTCAAGCGGATTATATGAAATACGCATTTCCGGCTATACCCCAAACTATTATGCTGAATCTAGCGGCACAATATTGTACTATATACGCAAAGAAGGAGGTGATTTTATCCCATGCGGAACGCCCGTTGATATGACAATCAGCCCAACAGATCCAAAAATCGGATACATAAGAGACAGCGATCTGGATATGGGTAATGAAACGGAAACTGAGGCCGCTATAACCGCTAATGACAGGCAGATGCGCAGCAACGGTTATATGAAGTATCCGGACAGTTATGCACCATATGGAAACAGTATTTCAGACCGTCTTAGAAATCAAGAATACTTATTCCGCAAGATAGTCTGTGAGATGTATTTGGAAGCAGGAAAGGACTACTATCTCAGACTTAGACAGGTTAATGGTAATTTAAGCACAAATATTCCACTCAATTTCCTGGAACTTGTTCCCCACTCTGTCTATTCCGGAGAGAACGGCCCTGAAGACAGGCATTGATATAAAGTTGTTTAACTAAGAAAATGCATGCAATTATGATAAAAAGGATTATAATATCATCACTGGCCCTGGTTTTATGGATTGCCGGTGTGTCTGCCCAGTCTAAAGCATACAATATAGACGGCTTTTTCTATCACATTATAGAGAATCCCTATTTCCATAAGCTTTATGAGCGCCAAGAAGACGGAAAACTCGTATATAGAGACAACCGGGACCTACCGAAAGAGTATAACAGATATATCATCTGTGAGTATGACAATCAGGGTAATGCGACATACTTCAGATATGACAGGAATGGTCAGTTAATACCGGATCCGTATGAAATATATTATGACTATTTTGACGGAAATGACACAATTGTATCCATTTCCACTATGGGTATTACCGATAATTGCAAAGGAAATGTTACAATTCCTTCAACGGTCACCATTGAAGGCAAGAGTTATGTGGTTGGAGCTATCGGCGATATGGCATTCAGAGGATGTAAAGATATGACATCTATCTTTATTCCCGCAAGTATCACATACATCCCTAATGGAGCATTTTATGGTTGTGATAACCTGACATCAATTGTAATAGATGCCAACAACCCTGTATATGACAGCCGAGGCAACTGCAACGCGGTAATGGAAACAAGGAAGAATTCTCTGATTGCAAGTTGCAAAAGCACTGTCATCTCACCGACTGCCAATGAAATAGGCGAGGCGGCCTGTTGGGGAAGAAAAGACCTTTCAACAATTAACCTGTCCAACAACATAACAAAAATTGGGAAATGGGCCTTTCTGGATTGTACCGGGCTGACTACAGCAGCATTATCTTCCAGTATTACTGCTATTGAGACCGGAATGTTTGAAGACTGTGCAAGCTTGAATTCAATAGAGATCCCTGCAAGCGTTGCCAGCATAGGCGACAATGCCTTCCATGGTTGTTATAATCTCACGATTGAAATACCGGCAACAGCCACAGAAATCAGCAGCACGGCATTTAATGGAATCGGAACACTGTATTGGAATTCAAATAATCAACCATCAAATACAGTACAACAATCATACTTCAAAAACCTGGTGTTTGGTGACAACGTTACTGAGATAACATGGAATGTAGGGTGTTTTGGATCTGTACAGTCTATTACAATTCCCAGCAGCGTAAAAAGAATTAGCCGCCAAGCGTTTTACAACATCTATAATCTGGAAACGTTGATTTGGAATTCTAAAATACCCATGTCAAATATAGAATATGCCGTAGGTAACCTCAAACACATTGTATTTGGAGACTCCGTATCATATATAGAACCCACGTTATTCAGCAGATGCCAGAACTTGGAATCAATCGTAGTGGATTCCAAAAACCCGTATTATGACAGCCGTAACAACTGCAATGCGGTAATTGGACGCACAAATACTGAAATATACTACAATGATGAACAAAACCGTATTCAGTATTACAGCCAGATTTCTAAAGACTATCTGGTACTTGGATGTAAAAACACCATTATCCCAAATGACGTTACATCTATAGGCTATTGCGCTTTTGAAAACAAATTTGACTGGGACACAAGGACATCTGTTACTATTCCATCTAGTGTTAAATCTATTGGAGACTTTGCTTTTGCCGGATGCTATAGTTTAGAATCCTTACATATTCCAGCCAGTGTTTCATTCATAGCTCCCGGTGCCTTCCTGGGATGTTTTGGACTGAATTCAATAACTGTAGATCCTTATAATACTGTTTATAACAGCAACAATAACTGCAATGCAATTATAGAGCCCTCAACAAAAACTCTGGTTTTAGGATGTAAGAATACAGTAATACCGGACGGAATAGAGATTATCCAGGATTGGGCGTTTTCTTATGCATTTGCCAGCAATTTGCGGGATCAGCGATACCCGACACTTCCTAAAGATGTTTATTCGCTGACTCTCCCCTCCAGCGTAAAAAAGATAGGATATTACGCATTCGATGCATGTGATGGATTATCAATCCTCAATGTACCTCAAAGTGTGACAGAAATAGGTGCATATGCATTTAGAAACTGTAACCGGCTAACTTCAATTACAATTCCGGACGGAATAAAGACTATAAAGGAAGGCATGCTTTACGGTTGCTACAATCTAAAATCAATAAACATTCCACAAAATGTCGATACAATCGAAGCTTTTGCTTTTTCCGAATGTGGTTCTGTGGAATCAATCATTATTCCTGAAGGAGTAACAGTTATTAAAAATGGAACATTCAACAACTGCCGTTCTCTTTCATATCTCTCCCTGCCATCTACCATCGTGAAATTTGAAGGAGGTTATGATTATTACGGGTATGGATATGAGAACTATTCTTTTGAAGGATGCACGAGTTTGCTGACAGCCGGACCAAAAGGCGGCGGGTATAATTATGAGTTCAACTGGAAGGATACCATTCCTGCAAATGCTTTCCGTGGTTTAAACAACTTGAAGAGCGTTTATATTCCCAGAACCATAAAAGCTGTATATGAATGCGATATTCAGGACAATACCCAGACAAACAACTCTGTTTATGGCAAGGAATTTAATAATGAATATGCTTATACGCCGTCTCTTGCTGAAGACAGAGGATGTGTCGGATCCGTTTTCTATGGATGCAATGAACTTGAATCTGTTGCTGTATCATTTAAAAACACCAAACTCATGAAATACTGGCGGGACACAGAGGATCCTGAACTCAGCATGTTCAAGGAAACTGCCATGGATTTCAATCTTTACAAATTGAATCCTGTTAAATCTGTTACAATACTGGATGACAGTATAAAAGACTTAACGACCGTCCTGACCGAAGGAATCTGCGAGCTTATTGTTTCAGAATATGTGAACTATATTGATTCCGATGCATTCAATTTCACTCCATTTTCTGCAGCTTTAGAACGTTTAAGACAAAATCCACAAAACACTTACTACTACATTCCAAGACAATACCATATGGCATCCAATTTGGAGAAGATAACCGTAGAAAATGGTAATACGCATTACTCATCAGTTGACGGTGTGCTACTGAATGCAGATGGTAGCAAATTGTTGTTGTGCCCAAGTAAGCGCAAGGATGGTTATCGGATTCCGGAAACAGTTGTTGAAGTGGCAGCTGAATCATTTAAGGATTGTAACGGACTGAAGTTTGTCAGAATACCCGGTAGTGTAAAACTTGTAGGAGACCGGGCATTTGAAAACTGCCAGTCTATTGACTGGGTCACATTTGAGGGTTCTCCAGAGATAGGGTTTAATGCTTTCGCGGGTTGTAGTAACATCAAAAGTGTTGCAGTCCACAGCAACAATCCTGGTATAATGCATATAAATACAACTCCGCAGACCATAATGACCGGAGACAATAACAGCATTTCAGGTTTTTCCAATGGTCTTGAGTTGGTTAAACATATATATAACAATGAACTTGGCAGAACTGTTTCAGAGATAAATCCAATTACAACTACATGGTCATTATCCATCGTTCCTGAAGATATTTTACCCGGACAATACAAGATGTTTGTAGGCGTACTTCCCAACTCGGATCAGATGCCTAACATATTCAGCGTTAATGTTTACGCCACATTAAAAGATAGCACAACCCAAACTATACTCTCCGCAAGACAAGGACCAAAGATTAAAACGTATAACGCAAGTGGTACTCAATATGACTCTGTTTTTATCAAAGACTTGGAATTCCCAGAGGAATGCAAGAGTATCGAAATAACACTGTCATCCGTAAGATCAGCAACTGCAACCCCAAGGATGGTGCTTGACAGGATCTTTCTGGAACCTATAGGTGATAATTTCCCTGAAGACTCATATGCCGGACCTTTTACCCGGAAGGTATTCAACAATGCAATGCTCTACGTTCCTGACGAAGCTGTCAACACCTTCCGGGCAACCGATGGCTGGAAGCTGTTCAAGAGTATAGCGATTGATACATCTGTTGATCCGGTCATACAGTATGACCATAAGACTCCGGATAATGCTATCATTTATGACATGACCGGACGTATCATTACGGCTGATATTCTGGAACAGTTGCAACCTGGTAGCATGTTCATAATAAATGGAAAGAAATATCTCAAGAGATAGATTCAGAAACACCTATAAAAAAAAAGTGTAACTTCGCGCAATCAAATAGGATTGGATTATGAAGATCACGATTATCGGCGCCGGAAACATGGGAGGCGCTATTGCCCGCGGTTTTGCCGCAAAGAAAGTGTTCGCTGCAAAGGATATAACCTGCTGCGACCGTAGTGATGCCACACTTGAAGCACTTAAGAAAGATGTGCCCGGTATAGGCACATCAAAGGATAATGCCAAGGCTGTCAAGGATGCCGACATTGTTCTGTTTGCCGTTAAACCGTGGATCATGCCATCGGCCGTTGAGGAGGTAAAGGATGCTCTGGACTACAAGAAGCAGTTCATAATCTCAATAGCTGCTGGCGTAGGCACAGAGAAACTGGCCGAGTTGTTCAGCAAGGACGGTGCTCTGCCCCAGATTGTATATCTTATCCCCAACATAGCCGTTGAGGTTGGCGCAGGCGTATTCTTTTACTGCACTGCCAATGCAAGCAAGAAGAATCTGGACCTGGTGCAGAAGCTCTTTGGTCAGGTAGGTTTTGCCAAGCAGGTTGAGGAGAAGCAGATGACCGCTGGTACCGCTCTGGCATCATGCGGCATAGCATATGTATTCCGTTACATCCGCGCCAACGTTGAGGGCGGCGTAGAGATGGGCTTCTACCCCAAGGATGCTCAGGAGATTGTACTGGGTACCATCAAGGGTGCAGTTGAACTGCTTCTGGCACATGGTTCACACCCCGAGCAGGAGGTTGACAAGGTAACCACTCCCGGCGGAATCACCATCAAGGGTCTGAACGCCATGGAGGAGGCCGGATTCACCAACGCCGTCATCAAGGGACTCAAGGCCGGCAAGTAATGAAGCTGGTTTATTTTCACGGTTTCATGTCATCGGGAGCAAGCGGCACGGTGGAGAGCCTGCGCCACATGCTTCCCGAACTTGAGGTTGTTGCGCCCGATATACCCGTAGATCCGGCCGATGCGCTACCCTATCTGAAGCAGTTTGTAGCCGATGAGCAGCCCGACATCATTGTGGGAACCTCAATGGGAGCCATGTACGCTCAGCAGATGTTCGGATTCAAAAAGATCTGTGTAAACCCGTCATTCAACATGTCCACTATGTCAAAGGTGATGAAGGCCAACACCACATATCCTTTCCAGAACGGACGCAAAGACGGTGCCAAAACGTTCAAGATAACCGGGCAGATTGTCAAGAACTTCAACATGATGGAGCGCCAGCAGTTCAAGGGCATTACCGATTTTGACCGCGAGAACACCTACGGGCTGTTTGGCATGCATGACACCACGGTCAACTGCTATGACATGTTCAAGAAATACTACCCCAACGCACAGCGGTTTGACGGAGAACATAGGCTCAATGACAAATCACTGAAGACGGCGGTGATCCCCTTGATTAAGCAGATCTTGGGAATAAATTGAGAATTGAGAGTTGAGAATTGAGAATTAATAGGCAGAACGCCAATAACAGAAAAGGCTTGCAAATTTTTGCAAGCCTTTTCTAATTCTCAACTCTCAATTCTCAATTCTCAATTACTTATAAAGTCCGCGGCGGATGCTACGCTTAGGAGTCTTCTCAAACTCTTCAGTGCGGATTTCAAGCTTGGATATCTGTGAGTAACCGGGAAGCATATCGTTGATCTTCTTACGGTCATCCTCAAGATGTGCCAGAACCTGCTGCTGATTCAGACCGGCAGCCTTGCCTGCCTCGTAATCGGGGAATACCAGAGCTACGAGCTTACGGCTGCGCTCTACAACAAGAACCTCAGATACCATAGGCAGATTCATGTACATATCCTCAATCTCCTCAGGATAGATGTTCTGACCTGAAGGGCCAAGAATCATGTTCTTGCTGCGTCCCTTGATAAATATGTAACCCTGCTTGTCGATAGTACCAAGGTCACCGGTATGGAACCAGCCCTCGGGGTCAATAACGTCACGGGTAGCGTTGGGGTTCTTGTAGTAACCCAGCATTACGTTGTCGCCCTTTACAAGAAGCTCACCGATATTTCCGGGAGCATCGCTGAATACCTGAACGGGGCAACCGGGAACGGCAATACCGCATGAACCGGCCTTATATTTCTCCCAGTCAACGTATGAGATAAGCGGAGCGCACTCTGTACTTCCGTAACCCACCGTGTAGGGGAAGTGTATCTTACGCAGAATCTTCTCAACATCGGCATTCAAGGCAGCGCCACCTACTATGAGGCAATCCATCTCACCGCCGAATGCGCCGATAATCTTGGTGCGGATCTTGCCGCCGATTATACGGTTGATGCCGGGAATGGCCATGAGAACCTTCATCAGAGGCTTCTCCATAACCGGCTGTATCTTCTGCTTGATTACCTTCTCTATTACCAGAGGTACGGTGATGATAAGTTTGGGCTTCTCCTCAGCGAATGCATCAAACAGGATCTTGGGTGAAGGCATCTTGCCCAGATAGCAGATGCTTGCGCCAAGCAGCAGCTCAAACATAAGCTGGAATGCCAAACCGAACATGTGAGCCATCGGGAGGATTGAAACTACTGTCTCACCCTTGGTCAGAGGAAGTACACCGCAGGCAAACTTGAGGTTTACAAGCATTGCGCGATAGGGAACCATAACGCCTTTGGGGTCACCGGTGGTACCTGAAGTATAGTTCAGCACGGCCAGAGCGTTTGTGTCCTTCTCGGCCTCATACTTGATGTCATCCCTGCTGAAACCGTTAGGATACTTCTTGTCAAAGCACTCGTCAAGAGTGGCCATTGCATTCTCCAGTTCCTTTGAACGGCAGAACTGCAGTGACATATCGTTCATGAGTATCATACCCAGGATATCGGGCATCTCATCGGGCACCATACCGGCCATAACCACATCACCTACCATCAGCAGCTTTGCCTCAGAGTGGTTGACCAGAGTGTGTACGTTACCCGGTTTGAAATCATTCAGGATAGGTACGGGAATTGCACCGTATGTATATACTCCAAAGAATGACACGCCCCAAGCCAGACAGTTCTTTCCGCAGAGAGCGACCTTGTCTCCGGGCTTGATGCCGGCGTTCTCAAGAAGAATATGTACGCGAGCCACACGCTTGGCCAGCTCGGCGTAGGTTATTCTCTCGCCGCGGAAATCGGACAAAGCAAGGTTGTCCCAATGACGACGGAAACTGTCCTCATACATCTTAATAACGCTTGTGGCATTCATGTCACAATCAGGAGTTCTGTAAATAAGTCTTGCCATATCTTTTGATTTGAATTTGCAGCGCAAAGGTACCCAAACAAGGGCCGATGAAGTAAAAAAACCCTGTCAATGGGATGTCCTGATGCTCAGATGTGGCGAATTGCCGCAAAAAAGCCTCCGGCAATTCACCCCACACCCCTGATTTGGGACGTATTATAAAAAAGCTTATCTTCGCATGACATTAATCATGCACGGTATGAACAGGTTACCCGACTATATGTTTACCCGGAAATTTCTTTTCCTTACGGTATTGTTCATAGTGGTGTTCTCCATTCTGTTCCTGCAGCTGTATTCACCGTTTTCATCGACCTATTGGTTTACACTCAGGGAGAGTTACAAACTGTTGGGAACAACAACCATGTATGCATTCTCAGTGCTGTTCCTGCTGTCAAGCAAGGCTCTGCTCATGGACCTTAACCGCAGGTTCGGAGTAGGCATTGTGGGACTGGTGCTTTTCTCATTGGCCGAGGTCCTTACTGTTTCCGTGATTTATGTTGCAATCACATTACTTGTAAAACAGGGTACCGCCAATCTGGCTGAACTGTTTCCAAGGGCATTGTTCTGTATATTCCTGATTCTGCTCATTCCATATACGATAGCCTACCTGTTCGGCTATGCACATGGACTGAAAGTTCAGGCCGGAAGCAGCCCCTCCAGACCGGACGGAGCACTTATAGTTTCAATCCATGACATCAAGGGCAACATCAAGCTCTCGCTCAGGATTATGGACATTCTCTACGCCGTATCTGAGGATAACTACGTAAAAGTGTTTTATGATCAGGACGGCACAGTCAGGAATACCATGATCCGAACCACCGCAAAAAACATAGAAGACGATTTGGAAGGCTATATTACCCGATGCCATCGGTCATACCTTATAAATATAGCAAAGGTCAAGTTCTTCAACAACGACCGCGACAACCTGTACGTCATCTTGGATCAGGAAGGAATCAACCCTATACCTGTTTCCCGCTCATATCGCGACAACATCGCCAGCCTGCTGTCGCAATAGGGATAAAAAAAAATGAATTCACTCGCGTGAACTCAATTTTTTCAATTTCCTCCGCAGGGACCTTTTCCCCTTGGAGTGAGCCTTGCAATTTTCACAAATTCTCGGGCCCGAACCTAATTACTAACCTAATTACTAACCAATTAATGCTTATGAGAATTATCCTTTGTTTTCGACCGCAAAGGTCGGTACTTTTTCAATACGTTGTTACTTAAAATATTCAAAAGCAACTAAAACAAAGTTAACCAATTCTACAAGCATTAATTGATTGATTTTTAGGCAGTTAAAGGGTCTTAGACCCTCCTGTTCTTATTTCTTAGGGGTTATACCCATAAGTTCAAGCGTCTTATACGCGTAACGGCGACCCATTTCGCGGTAGCCTTCAGCGTCAAAATGCAGGTGATCGAAGCCTGTTGTAGCGCCGGCCGATGATATAACATATGAGTTCGGCAGGACATCGGGCAACTTGGCGATGATCTCATTCATTGAGGCGCTTCGGCCCTGAACATCGGCATTTACAACCTCACCGGCAAGCAGCGGAGTCTTCTTGGGATCAAGGTTCAGATCCTCAATCAGAGTCTCATATACATACTTAACCTTCTCGGGCCAATCCTCCTCGTCTATGTTTGACTCGCCCTGATGCATCAGGAATCCCTTGATGACGCCCACCTTCTGAGCCTCCTTGGCGCAATCCAGGAGACGCTGGTAGCAGTTGTTGTCATAAGGAGCAATCCAGTTCTTCATCCAGGCGGCGGCATTGTCACCATACTCCTGAGCGCGATCCTTCATGAACGCCTCAATCTTGCAGCCTCCTACAGCCACGCAGATAACACCTACGCGTACCTTCTCGGGCAGATTCTCAACCATTGTACGGCCAAAGTAATCAACCGGAGTAAGACCGTTTGACTCACGGCACAAAGGCGGAACAGCGGTGTACCATTCATACATCTTACGTTCCATCTTGGGGAAGTCAACTGCGGCCATCATCTGCCAACGGTCACTGATACCCTCACGGTCCTGATCCTGGATGCGGGCGTTACCCTCCATATTTGACTGACCGAAAGCCAGATAGATGTAGAAATTCTTGTCAGGCTTCTGAGTCGTCTTGGTTCCGTTCTGTGAACCGCAGGCCACTGTAGCAAGCAGTGCAACTGCAATAAATAATTTCTTAAGCATAATCCTTTAGTAACTTGGTTAATTTAGGTGCTGCAAAGTTACTCTCAAAAAAGGGGAACGCAGCAACAATTACCCGAAATTTTTCATTAAGTTTGCGTTTCAAGAAAGGCTTAATTACTAAATTATCAGTCAATATGAGAACAACTAAATTCATTCTGACCGCAGCCGTCCTGCCGCTGCTGGCCATTTCGTGCAAGAACAACACAAACACACAAGAGTGCCAGATGTGCGAGAACCGCGACAACATCATTGTCAGCGTTCCTCGTGGCGAACAGGCCCCTCCTGCCAATCCAGGACAGCGTAACTTCGGCGGTATGATGCGTCCGCGCCCACAGGGTCAGGGACAGGCTGCACAGCGTCCTGCAATGCAGATGCCCCCAATGCAGCGCCCCACCCCTCAGGTACGCACCGTATCTCTTAAGGAACTCTCAATGAGTGACCCCTTCATCTATCCCGATCCCGAGACCAAGACCTACTGGCTCACCGGTACCGGCGGTTCTCTCTACAAGAGTACCGACCTTGAGATGTGGACCGGTCCCTATAACGTAATCGACCTGTCAGGCACATGGATGCAGGGCAACTTCGTAGCTGCTGCCGAGATTCATAAGTTCGGCGACAAGTTCTACTATGCAGGAACATGGAACAACCACAGCGTATGCATCGAGCAGGTTCCTCGCCGTTACAACGTACCTCTGAACCAGACACAGCTGCTGGTATCAGACAAGGTTGACGGTCCCTATCTGCCTCTGGTAAAGGATTCACTCTTCTGCCTTGGCCCCACAACATGGGATATCATCGACGGAACTCTTTATGAGGAGAATGACACTATTTATATGGTATTCGTACACGAGTGGACTCAGCTCATCGACGGAACAATGGCTTACATGCCTCTGTCAAAGGATCTGACACACCGTCTGGCCGAGCCTACCACCATCTTCCGCGCATCGGAGGCTGCATGGTCAAAGGAGATGAATTCAATCGGCGAAGCTACATTCGGTATGAAGATGCCGGGTTGGGTAACCGATGGTCCTCAGATGTTCCGCACCGAGACCGGCCGTCTGGGTATGCTCTGGTCAAGCTGGGGTGAGAACCGCTATGCCAACGGTATTGCATGGTCAGAGAGCGGCAGCATCAAGGGTCCGTGGATCCAGGAAGAGGTCGCATTCAAGGGTGACAACTCTGGTCACGGCATGATATTCAAGACCTTCGAGGGCCAGCTGCTCTACTCAGTTCACCACGACGGCGGTACAGGCCGCAAGCCCGAGATCTGGACTGTTGACGCATCAGGCGACAACCTGAAACTGGGTAAGAGAATACATTAAGAATCAGTTTTGATTTGTTCCGTGAAATTTATTATGGACTATTTTTTTCTCTGGTTTCACCGATTTGAGGGAATAATGGAGGTTCCATTATGACCGAGAAGCGATGGAAGCAGAGGGGAAAAGAGGCCGTAAGAAATTCATGGAAACAAATAAAAACAGATTCTACATACCTCTTATAATAAAATATTATGCAAACCGTGGGTGTTAAGCCCGCGGTTTGTTGTATTTTTGCATTTCAAAACATGCAAACAGAACTTTTTTATTGAAATGAAAATCTCCAACCGCGCTGAAATCATGCCCAGTTCGCCTATCCGCAAACTGTCAGGCATAGCACAGAAAATTGAGGCCGAAGGCGTCAAAGTCTATCATCTTAACATCGGTCAGCCCGACCTGCCGTCACCGCAGATTGGTCTGGACGCGATTAAGAAGATTGACCGCAAGGTGCTGGAGTACACCCCCTCACAGGGATTCCTGAGCCTACGCAAGAAACTGTGCGACTATTACGAGCAGTACCAGATCAAGTTTGAACCCGATGACATCATCGTTACCAACGGAGGATCTGAGGCGGTTCTGTTTGCGTTTATGACCTGCCTTAACCCGGGTGATGAGATTATTGTTCCGGAGCCTGCATACGCCAACTACATGGCATTCGCAGTATCAGCCGGCGCCGTAATCAAGCCCATCGTCTCTACCATTGAGGACGGATTCGCTCTGCCCCCGGTCGAGAAGTTCGAGGAGCTCATCACCGAGCGTACCAAGGGTATCCTTATCTGCAACCCCAACAACCCCACCGGTTACCTGTACACCCGCAAGGAGATGCTGCAGCTGCGTGATCTGGTCAAGAAATATGACCTGTATCTCTTCTCCGATGAGGTTTACCGCGAGTTCATCTACACAGGCTCACCTTATATCTCAGCATGCCACCTGGAGGGTATTGAGGACCACGTCATTCTGATTGACTCCGTTTCTAAGCGTTACTCAGAGTGCGGTATCCGCATAGGCGCCATCGCCACCAAGAACCAGGAGGTACGCAACGCCGTGATGAAGTTCTGCCAGGCACGTCTCTGCCCGCCGCTCATCGGCCAGGTAATAGCCGAGGCTTCAATATCGGCCCCGCGTGAGTATATGAACAACACTTATGAGGAGTTCATTACCCGCCGTAAGTTCCTGATTGACGGTCTGAACAAGATACCGGGAGTATATTCACCCATCCCCATGGGCGCCTTCTACACCACAGCCAAGCTGCCCATCGATGACTGCGAGAAGTTCTGCAAGTGGTGTCTGACTGATTTCCGCCGCGACGGCAAGACCATCATGATGGCCCCCGGAACCGGTTTCTACTCAGACCCGCAGTACGGACACGATCAGGTTCGTCTGGCATACGTGCTTAACGTCGAGGATCTTAAGGAGGCTCTCAAGCTTCTGGCCGAAGCACTCCAGGAATACAACAGTCTGCCTAAGAAATAATGAAGCGCCTAGCCACCCTGCTGCTCGCCCTCGTTACCGTAGCGTTCACATTCGCTGCGGCGCCCAAGCGTGAGTTCCGCGGAGCGTGGATTCAGGCCGTAAACCATCAGTTCGAGGGTATTCCCACAGCCGAGCTCAAGGCCGAGCTCAGCCGCCAGCTGGATTCACTTGAGTCATGCGGAATCAACGCCATCCTATTCCAGGTAAGAGTTGAGGCCGATGCCCTATATAAGTCAGAACTTGAGCCTTGGAGCGCCTATCTGACCGGATTCCAAGGTGAGGCCCCCGATGAGGACTGGGACCCGCTGCAGTTCATGATTGACGAGTGCCACAAGCGCTGCATGGAGTTGCACGCATGGATCAACCCCTTCCGCGCCAAGACCAAACCCACCACAGAGTTCGCTCCCAATCACCAGATGAAGGTTCACCCCGAGCGCATTATAAAGTTCGGAGACCTGGCGCTGTTTGACCCCGCTTTGCAGGAGAACCGCGACTACATCTGCCAGGTTGCCGCCGATATCGTTACCCGCTACGACATAGACGGCTTCCACATAGACGACTATTTCTATCCCTATCCTGACGGCAATCTTAAGTTTGCCGATGACGCCTCATTCAAGAAGGATCCGCGCGGATTCAAGAACAAGGATGACTGGCGCCGCGACAACGTAAACCTGTTCGTTGAGCAGCTTTACAATACCGTAAAGGATCTCAAACCATGGGTTAAGTTCGGAATATCACCGTTCGGAATCTACCGCAACAAATCGGCCCAGTACCCCGATGGCAGTGAGACCACCGGACTTGAGAACTACAGCGGCCTTTATGCCGATGTACTCTACTGGATCGAGAAGGGTTGGATGGACTACTGCATCCCGCAGACATACTGGAACACCGGTTACAAGGCAGCAGATTATTCAATCCTTGCCCAGTGGTGGTCAAGCCACGCCGGCGGTTGCCTCATGTATCTAGGTCAGGATGTAGAGCGTACCCTTACAGATAAGGACCCGGGGCATCCCGAGAGCAACCAGCAGCGCCACAAGCTCAACCTGGAGCGCATCCTGGGAGGTTTGCAGGGTAACTGCTTCTGGCCCGCCAAATCAGTGGTTGACAACCCGGATGATTACCGCACCGTCCTGGCCAAGGAGTACTACTCCACTCCCGCACTGCAGCCCGTTGCCGACTATATGCCCAAGAACACTCCGGGCAAGGTCCGCAAACTCATGCCTGTTGAGACAAGTGATGGCCCCGTCCTGTTCTGGACCGCGCCCAAGGCCCGCAAGGAACTTGACAAAGCCATACAGTACGTAGTCTACCGTTTTGAGAAAGATCAGGACATCGATCTTGATGATCCGCGCAACATAGTAGCAATAACCCGTCGCTCATTCATCAACCTTCCCTACCGCGACGGCTCCACACATTATATATATGTGGTAACTGCACTCAACCGCCTGCAGCGCGAATCGGCCCCTGCCAAATGCAAGGTAAATCTTTGATTTAATATTTAACCTTAGCCCTTTTATGGACTATTATATGTGAGCGCCGGGAAAAACGGCCCGATGCCCACACAAAGTAGAGTTCATAAAACAACAAGTTAATATTAATAGGAGAAATCAGCGACAAATTACGTTTGTCGCTGATTTTCTTTATGTTAACTATGTTTTCAGAATTGGCCATTTGTTAAGCATTATGTTAACGAAGGATAAATATTTAACTTCTCACTTAACTTCGGACCACTTTTGAACTCTTATATTCGGAAGCCGCAAGAAAACGGGTCGGGCGAAGCCCAAGGCGCCCAGGCGACTAAACAAAAACGAATAAGTAAAAACAAAAAAAATAAGAATTATGAAAAAGATTTTCTTCGCTGCCGTTGCAGCAATGTTCTTCGGAATGAATGTAAACGCTCAGAGTGTTAACGAGAATGAGGCTACCGTAGCCGACGTAGTTGCTGAACTCAGCCAGGCCGATGCCCTCCAGTTCATCCCCATGTACCAGCAGATGCTCACCGAGATCGAGGGTGTATGCCGCGCTGACATCAACGATGACAAGAAGACCGCCAAGATTGA
>Ga0265299_10001811_pt1 | contig 23211 bp, 22 predicted proteins | sample AusTroGonzalo_MG_4_FD_193485 | JGI IMG/M metagenome (GOLD analysis project Ga0265299, IMG submission 193485) | Bovine rumen microbial communities from tropical cattle in Woodstock, Queensland, Australia - Gonzalo_02 | ecosystem: Host-associated > Mammals > Digestive system > Stomach > Rumen ... | reverse complement strand
ATTATAATGACAATTAGTTTAATGATTAAAAAACGGGGAGCTAACAATTTATACCCCCGTTTTTTATTTTTAATTTTAAATTTATTTTATTTTTTAAACAATCTTAATCGTTGTCTGACGGCATATTCTGCTGAATTCTAAAAGTAAGTTCTGTTCTTCTGTTTTTAGCTCTTCCTTGAGCTGTTTTATTACTTGCTATAGGTCTTGAAAAACCGAAGCCTTGTGTCGATACTCTATTGGCATCTACACCTTTACTGATAATATAATCTGCTACAGACTTTGCTCTTCTTTCCGACAAATCTTTATTATATTCCGCAGGACCTATATTGTCCGTATGGCCATCAACTTTTACGGTAACACTAGGATTTTCTTTTAAGAAACTTGCAACAAAATTAAGCCCCGAGTAGCTTGATTCCGATATTTTATCAGAATCAAAATTAAATAAGTTTTGTTTTGCAAGTTTTTCAAAATCTATTTTTATTTCTTTCTTTTCTTCTTTTATTGCGTCTTGTATAACTTCTTTTATCGCCTGAACTTGTTCAGGTTCCTTTTCAGGCTCTACAGCAGCTTCTGTTATAGGTTCTTCCTCTTCAATTTCTTCTTCACTTTCAGCCAAAACTTCTTCCGACTCAACAACAGGTTCAGGTTCGTTGCCAGTTATAGTTCTGACTATCGGATCAGGCTCATCACAACAACATCTGTCAGGTCTTGCATATTTTGTTCCACAACTTGAAATACATACGGCTATAAATAACATCAATAACAAACTTAAATATTTACTCATTATATTTATATTCCTCCTTAATATACTTTATTATTTTTAAAATTTAAATTCTATACCGGCATTTAATGAATAGCCGTCTCTACCGATGAAATTTTTATTAACTTTTACATGCAATACTGTATAGCCCCAAATTTTTTCTATTCCCAATCCGCAGTTCACATAATTTTTATAGTAACTTTCAGGCATTACAGATTCAATAGTCTCAGTAGCTAATTTAATATCTCCGTCAGATGATACAAATACATATTTCCCTTCTGCAGAAATTATCCAACATTTACCTAATGTTTTTGCGAGTTTTAATCCTGGAGCTATTGCAATGTTTCTTATATTATCATTTTCAATTTTTGTTTTTTCTCCCCAAACATCAATAATACTATCATAATCCTCAACAATTAAATAATTTGCATTAAAAACCACATTCGGTTGAATCGTAAAACTTCTTTCGGCAACTTCAAAATTGTATCCGACTTTTGCAGAAAGTCCTATACTTTGTGTGTTTATTTCTTCCGAAGAAGTCCCGGATGATGTTCCGGAAGAAGCTTCCACTTTATTTTGTATCATACCGTAATCCAAAACGGCACCGAAAAACAATTTTCCTACATACCAGTTACCTCTAACTCCTACAAAACCGCCGTTTTGTTTTATCTTATCGTCATCAAAATCTTTATCTTTAAATTCACTGCCTACATAAGAAGCAAAAATTCCGTAGGTAGCATCAAAAGAGTCGGAATACTGTCTGTCGGTATCCAATCCCAAAACCGCCCCATAATAATAAGTTTCTATCTCATCATCATAATCTTTCATATCAAGTTTTTCCATACCACCTAAAGCTTTTATCCACATGGTAAGTCCGGCTCTGTCTTCAACATCACCTGAACTTGAACCTTGTTTTTTAAAAAAAGTATAATTACCGGAATTATACAATACAGCATTTGCAACCTCGTCTGATAAAATACTTGAAGCAGCAACTAACACTTTTGATTCTGCAATAACAGGTATTTCTTCATTTGTAAGGTCCAATTCTTCAAAATCTACATGACGTCTATTAGTTTCGTTAGTGTTTGCCGCAAAAACATCTAAGAACATTACGGCTGTCAACGCCAACACAAAAAAACCAACTACAAACTTCTTCATAAAACTCCCCCTTTAACTGATAAAAAAAAATCTAAGGAAAGGATTCATAACTTTTTATCGTTATAAATAGAAAGTATTAAAATTAAGGTTATTACCTTATCTTAGATTTTGTTTAATAAAAATTTTATTAATTATATAAAATTTTTATAATAATGCAAAATATAAAAATATATTACACACTCTCTTTATTTTTGTTTTATAATTTTATCATTATAAAGTTTACAGAAAAAACGTTAATGACAATTAAATTTAAAACAAATTAAAATTAAAAACACTATTATTTATAAAAATCTTATCTGCTTTTATAAATAAAAAACGGAGAGAAAGGGATTCGAACCCTTGTTACCGTCACCGGTAAACAGTCTTTCCAGGACTGCGCCTTCAACCACTCGGCCATCTCTCCAAAATTATAATGCATTATTATATAAAAGTTTTTTTAAAACAACAATATAATAAAAATTGCAAAACAATTTTTAATATTTATTAGCAAAAATATATTAAACTCTAAGCTGTTTTTATCTATTTCTCAAATCCGTCTTCGGTCCAACCGCCGCCAAGAGCTTTACAAATATCAACTACAGCATTTAATTGGTCTTTCCTTGCAGAAACCAACTCTTGTTCGGCTGATAATAATGTTCTTTCAACATCCAAAACATCCAATAATTCTATAAGACCGGCTTTTTCTCTTTTTAATGCCAATTCATAACTTCTTCTTAAAGCTATGGCTTCTTTTTGTTTTGCTTCCAATACATTTTCACCCAATGAATAATTGTTTATTGCATCCAAAACTTCTTTAAATGCGGTTTGAATTGTTTCATTATATGAAGCTAAGGCTTGTGCATATACAGCTTTCTTTGCCTGATAAGTTTTCATATTTTTCCCGCCGGAAAATATTGGCCAAAGTATCTCTCCGGAATAAGACCATGTGTCACTATCTTCTTTAAACAAATCTTCAAGTTCATAACTTGCAAAACCTGCATCTCCGGTTAAAGAAATTGAAGGGAATAAATATGCTTTTGCAGCACCTACTTCCGCATTATAAGATTTAAGTGTATATTCTGATGCTTTTATATCCGGCCTTCTTGAAATTAAATCGGAAGGAACAGATTTAGGAATTTTCGGTATTTGGAGTGAATCATCCATTTTATTACCTTTATCTAAACTTTCTTCCATCATACGTTTAGGACTTCTTCCTATCAATATACTTAAAGAAGTTTCAACTTGTTTTAAGGATTGTTCCACACTGTAAACTTGTGCTCTTACGGATTCCATTTCAGATTCAACTCTTCGTAAGTCAAGCTCGTTTATAACACCTTTTTCAAATTTCTTACAATAAACATTATAACTTTCTTCTCTCGATATCAAAGTGGTTTTTGCAATTTCCAACTCGGCACCATAAGCCATATATTGGAAATATACTTCCGCTACCGTTGCGGTTAAAGTAAGTTTTACTGCATCATAATCGGCTTTTGTAGATAAGAAACTTGCTTTTGAAGATTGACTGGATCTCCAATATTTCCCCCATAAATCAAGCTCGTAAGAAGCAGAAATACCTACGGAAAATCTTCCCGAATCCATACCCCAATCATAGTGCATTCTTCTGTTTGATTTTGAGTCTGCAACTTTTCCGTATAAATTTATTGTAGGATAAAGGCTTGACCTGTCAACAGCAAGGTTTGCTTTTGCCTGTTCTACTTTTGCCATAGCGGATTTTAAATCGTAATTATATTTTAATGCTTCTTCTTCAAACTTATCTAATACTATATCTTGAAATATGTGCCACCATTCTTCTTTTTCAACAGCAGCAAATTCTTTTTCATCGGTCTGTGAAGTTTGTTCTTGTGTAGTTTCAGGTAAATCAACTTCCGGTTTTTGAAATTTTTTACCTACACAAGCAGACAACAAAAAAGTTGTAAGTATTAAAGGAAATATTATTTTTTTCATTTTGTTACCTCTTTACTTTTAAGTTCAATTTTTTGTTTTGAACCGAATTTTTCACTTATTGCCGATATCAATACAAAAAATAACGGTATAAATAAAGGAACAAATATCGTTGCAAATAACATACCTACAACAACGGCAGTTCCTATAGAATGTCTGCTTGCCGCACCTGCACCTGAACTTATAGCTAACGGAACACAACCTAAAATAAATGCCATTGAAGTCATAACAACAGGTCTGAATCTCATCTTTGCTGCATTAACTGCAGATTCAACTAAAGATTTTCCCTGTTCTCTTAATATCACGGCAAACTCAACAATCAAAATAGCGTTTTTAGCGGATAATCCTATAAGTGTAATAAGTGCCACCTGGAAATATACATCATTATAAAGACCTCTGCAATATACACCTAACAATGCTCCGAATACAGCAAACGGAACTCCTAATATAACAACAAACGGTAAACTCCATCTTTCATACTGTGCGGAAAGAATTAAAAATACAAAAATCAATCCTAACAACAATGCTGTTGATGCCGATGAAGAAGAAAGTGTTTGTTGATAAGCCGTTCCCGTCCAAGCAAAAGAAAAATCCGTTCCCAGCACTTTCTTGGCGGTTTCTTCTACGGCATTCATTGCATCTCCCGAGCTGTATCCCGGTGCAGGATTGGTTAAAATTTTTGCTGCAGGGAATATATTAAATCTTTCAACCGTATCGGTTCCCATTATTTGAGTCAATGTTACAAGAGACTGTAATGAAACCATTTGTCCCGTTTGAGACCTTACATATATATTAGAAATATCACTTGCTTGTGAACGATAATCTCCTTTAGCCTGCATAAGAACTTTAAAACTTCTGCCCAACTTATTGAAATCGTTTATATAGCTGGTTCCGAAAGTCCCCTGTATAGTTGTATAAAGGTCATCCAACGATACACCCATTGATTTAGCTTTTACTTCATCAACTTCCAACTTAAGTTGCGGAGTTGAAGCATTAAATGTTGTTGCTGTTCCCGTAATTTCTTTTCTGCTTCCAAGTGCAGTTATAAATTCGTTCACTTTTGCTTCTAACTCTTTATCTGAAGCATCACACTTATTTTGAACATATCCTTCAATACCGCCCGTTGTAGATAATCCCAAAATTGCAGGCGGATTAAACATTACGGCATAACCTTCAGCAATACTCGATGAAAGTACAGCGGAAAGTTTTGTTACCAAATTCATCGCAGAATCCGACTTTTTAGTTCTTTCTTTCCAATCTTTTAACGATACGAAAAATGCAGCTACATTATTTTCAGAAGTCCCGCTTAACATATTGTAACCCGCAAGTGTTAACTCTTGAACAATAAGCCCCTCTTTCAATAATATTTCTTCTGCTTTTTGTGCTGCAACTATAGTACTGTTTAATGATGCTGATTTATCCAACATCAAAACACCCATAATCATACCTTGGTCTTCGTCCGGTACCAAAGCTGACGGGACTCTTCCGTATAAGAACACAAGCCCTGACAAAATTACTGCAAGTATAGTAAAAGAGATAATTTTTTTATTAAGAAAAAAGTTTACTATTGTCATATAGAAGTTTGCAACCGCAGCAAATGTTTTATCGAACCAGTCAAAGAAAAAGCTTAAGAAACCTGCAGACGATTTTTCTTTTAAAAGAAGAACACAAAGTGCAGGTGTTAATGTTAATGCTACAAGACCGGACAACACAACAGATACCGCAATCGTTACGGCAAACTGTTGATACATTACACCGGTAAAACCGCCCATAAAAGCTATTGGAATAAACACCGCACATAATACCAAAACAACAGCTACTACAGGTCCTGAAACTTCGCTCATAGCTTTTATCGTTGCTTCTCTAACCGGAATTTTTTCTTCTTCCATAATTCTTTCAACATTTTCTATAACAATAATAGCATCGTCCACAACTATACCGATGGCAAGCACCAAACCGAACATCGTTAATGTATTAATTGAAAAGCCCAATGCATACATACCTGCAAATGCCCCCACAATAGATACGGGGACTGCCAAACAAGGTATAACCGTTGTTCTCCAATTTTTCAAAAATATAAACACAACTAAAAACACAAGCACCATAGCTTCTAATAATGTATGTATAACTTCTTTTATGGATTCGGTAATAACTTTTGTTGTATCGTAAGTTATTGCATAGTCCATACCGGCAGGAAAATTTTCTTTTGCTTCTTTTAATCTTTTATCAACTGCTTGTGAAACTTCAACGGCATTAGCCCCCGGTGACAAATAAATTGCAAGAGGTATAGCAGCATGTTTACCGCTTGTTGCAGAAAGTTCATAAGTTTGTGCACCAAGTTCAACATCGGCAACATCTTTTAACCTTAATGTACTGCCGTCCGGATTTGCTCTTAAAATAATATCTTCAAATTCTTTTGCGGTTTTTAATCTCCCCGGAGCAACTATGGTATAAACTCTTTCCACTCCTTTAGGTGCAGGAAACTGACCTACTTTACCTGCTGCTCTTTGAGCATTTTGTTCGTATATTGCAGATGAAATATCGGAAGGAGTAAGACCTAATTTATACATAATATCCGGCTTAAGCCATATTCTCATTGAATAATCGTTTGATGTCATAACACTTGCATCACCGACACCTTTTATTCTTTTTAAATCATCAACAAGGTTTATTGTTGCATAGTTTCCCATATATGTTGTATCTAATGAATCGTTCGGTGAAAATATGGAATATATTTTTAAAATACTTGTGGATTTTTTTTCTACGGTAATTCCGTAACTTCTAACATCCGACGGCAAACTTGTTTGTGCAATTTGAACTTTATTGTTTACATTTGTAAGAGCTTTATCTGAATCCGCCCCTACTTTAAAGTATACCGTTAAATTCATATCCCCGGTAGATGTTGACTGAGATTCCATATACAACATATCATCCACACCGTTTATTTGTTGTTCCAACGGTGCTGCAACCGTTTCCGCAACGACATCGGCACTTGCACCCGAATATGTTGCTGAAACTGAAATAGTAGGCGGTGTAAGTTCCGGATACTGTGCTATCGGTAAATTTGATATAGATATTGCCCCCACCAACAATATTACTATTGAAATTACCATTGCAAAAATTGGTCTGTCAATGAAAAATTTTGAAAACATTTGTTTATCCTATATTTTATTTTTGTTCGTTATTTTCTGTTTGTTCTTGTTTCTGTGTTTCTTGCTGCTGTCCGTTATTATCCTGTTGTTGAGTTTGTTGTTTATTGTTTTCCGTTTGTCCGTCTTGATTTTGATTTGTTTCCTGTTGAACTTGTCCCTGTTGAACTCCGTCTTGCGGCGGTTGTTGACCGTACTTTTCAACATATGCTTGTTTATAATTTTCCGGTAAATTCATATTTTTAAGTTCAACTTTAACAGGTATTCCCGGCATAACTTTTAAAGAACCGCCGGAAATAACGGTTTCATCGCCTTTTAATCCGTCATAAACAACTGCTATTGAATCTCTTATTTGTGCAGATACGGGAACTGCTTCCACAACATTGTTGCTGCTTGTATTTACTACATACACAAAAGTTCCGTTAGGATTTTCTACCAATGCACTTTGCGGGACTAAAACAGCATTGTTAAATGTAATGCCTTTAACACGAACCTTAACGAATTGTCCCGGTGTCATATCAAGTTTTGACTCCGGATTTGGAACTTCAACTTTTATGGCAAAAGTTGAAGTCAACGGATCTTCGGCAGAATCAAAAAATATTATTTTTCCCGGATAAGGATAAACTTTACTGCCAATCAAAACCTCAACAACGGCTTTTTCTTCTTGAATAGACATTTTTTCTTGTTCTATAGCTTCTTTTAATCTGGCCAATTGTTTTCCAGGGACTGAAAAATTAACATGTAAAGGATTTATTTGAACCATCGTTGTAAGTACGGAATCGTCGCCATTTAAAGATATAAGACTTCCTACAGAATGATTTTCTTTTCTTGCTATACCTGAAATAGGGGCTTTTACTTTTGAATATCCCAAATTTCTTTCAGCATCATCCACTTCGGATTTTGCAGCTCTGTAATTTGCCTGTGCTTTTTCGTAAGCTGACAACGAATCATCATAATCTTTTTGACTTACTGCATTATCTTTTATTAACTCTTTGTTTCTTTCATAATCTCTCTGTGCTTTTTTAACTTCGGTATCATATTGTTCCAGTGATGCCTGTGCTTTTTTCAATGCAATTTGATATTCCTGCGGATCTATTATAAAGAGAACTTTATTTTTATCAACAAACTCTCCTTCGTTATATAATCTTTCTTTTAAAATTCCGCTTACTTGTGCTCTTACTTCAATTTCCAAAGAGCCGGCAACTTGTGCAGGATATTCTTGATCCCAAGGAATATCCAAACTAATAGCTTTTGTTGCGTTTACAAGCGGAATCTGTTTAGGTTGTTCTTGTTCCTGTTTGGCGGAACAACCTGCAAAAAGCAATATTACAAAAAGAAAAGACAAAAAATTTAACAACATCTTGTTGATCATAAGATCGCCTCCAAAAATTTTACTTGAAAATATCTATTTATTATACCAAAAATAACGGACTTTTGATACACTTTTAAAATTTTCTAATTTTTTAAATACAGTTTTTATTGACTGTTTTTAAATATTTTTATATACTCTATGGACTGTAAACATAATTAAACGGTGCGATGCCCGAGATGGTTAAGGGGACAGTCTGCAAAACTGCCTTGCGTCGGTTCGAATCCGACTCGCACCTTTTTTGTTTTGCTCGGTTAGCTCAGTTGGTTAGAGTACTTCCTTGACATGGAAGGGGTCAGAGGTTCGAATCCTCTATCGAGCATTTCTGTTAAAACAATATCACCTGACATATTTTAAAATAAGTATCGGAGGCAATTATGGCAAACAATTTCTCATTTGATATAGTATCGGAAATAAATTTTATGGAAGTTGACAATGCCATAAATCAAGCACAGAAAGAACTTTCTCAAAGATTTGATTTTAAAGGTTCAAAATCGTCAATAGATTATAATAAAAACGATAAAAAAATTACTTTGATAGGCGATGATGAATATAAACTTAAAGCATTGACCGATATTATAGAAGGAAAATTTGCAAAAAGAGGAGTTTCTCTTAAATGTATGGAATTTAAAGCTAAAGAGCAGGCTTTTGAAGGTACCATAAGACAAGTTATAGAACTTGTAAGCGGTCTGCCGAGCGAAAAAGCAAAAGAATTAACAAAAATGATAAAAAACGAAAAGTTTAAAGTAAACACTCAAATTGAAGGTGCAAAAATAAAAGTATCTTCTCCTAAAAAAGACGAACTACAAGCTGTCATTTCGTTTCTAAAAACGGCAAAATTTTCTTTACCGTTACAATTTACAAATTACAGATAAAAACATCAAAATATAATTTATAGTTTAAAATCAATAACATAAAAAATACTCTTTACGAAAATTCGTAAAGAGTATTTTTTTGTATATGATATAAATTTGTTTCGTAAATAATATAAAATATTATCTCTTTGAAAACTGGAATCTTTTTCTTGCTTTCGGTCTTCCGGGTTTTTTCCTTTCAACCATTCTGGGATCTCTTGTCAAAAGACCTTCTTTTCTTAAAGTATCTTTTAAAGATTCGTCTATTTCCAAGATTGCTCTTGCTACGCTGTGACTTACAGCTCCTGCCTGTCCTGCAACTCCGCCACCGGTAACGTTTACATAAACATCATATTTTTTTGCTCCTGACCAAAACTCGAAAGGTTTTAAAGCTATTTTTTTGTGTCTTGGTAATCCAGCAAAATATTCGTCAACGGTTTTATCATTTATAATAATTTTACCTGTTCCTTCAGATAATCTTACTCTTGCAACTGCATTTTTTCTTCTTCCTACGCTTAAATAACCTGTGTTCATCTTTTTTTATATCTCCTAAATTGGGCTTTTATTTTTCAACTACAGCTTGTGCCTGATGAGTATGTTCTGCACCTTTAAAAAGTTTTAATCTTTTCATCTGTTTGTCTGCCAACTTATTTTGAGGCAACATTCCTTTTACGGCAATTCTAACAGCTTTTTCAGGATTTTCAGCCATCAATTTTGAGTAAGGCGTCAATTTTCCGCCTCCGGGATATCCGGAAAACGAAAAAGCCGTCTTTTGTTCAAGTTTTTTACCGGTAAGAACTATCTTTGAAACGTTTGTCAAAACTACAAAATCTCCACAATCTATATGTGATGTATAAATTGCTTTTCTTTTTCCTCTTAATAATGCTGCAACTCTTACGGCAAGTCTTCCCAAAACCTGACCTTCGGCATCAATAAAATGCCATTTTCTTGTTATTTCTCCCTCTTTCGGAAGATAAGTTTTACCATTCTTCATTTTAACGAAACCTACCCTATTATTTAGTATATTAAATTTGTATTTTATATAATTTTGGGCTCATAGTCAATAGAAAGTCCACTCTTTCAACGACTATAGAATTATAAAAACACAAAATTTTTAGTTTATTGGGTTATCGGATTATTAAGTTATGGGTTTTTCTTGTCGTTAAACTTACAACCCTGTAACCTTATAAACCTATAAACCGTCATTTTAGTTTCTTAAAGATATCCCCAACTCTTTACTAAATTTTTCCAAAAGAATTGCAATATCTTTATTTACTTCAGCATCGTTCAAAGTTTTATCGTTATGTCTGTAAGATAATCTGAACGAATAACTTATTTTATCTTTACCCAATTTTTCGCTTTCGTATACGGAAAACAGCGACCAATCTTTTAAAATTCCACCGTCTTTCATTACATTTTTTATAATTTTCTCTATCTTTTCAAACTTAACAGACTTATCGGCAACTACGGAAATATCTCTTTTTACCGACGGAAACTTTGCAACATGTTCATAAGTTTGAATTTTATTTCTATAATTTTTTTCTATATTTTCTATTTCTATTTCAGCATATATAACTTCATTATCTGCATTTTCAACAATATTCGGTCTTAAAACCCCGAACTGTCCTACGGCTTTACCATGATAAACTATGGCTGCCGTTTTACCCGGATGATAATATTTTTGCGGTGTTTTATTTTCGGCGATAATAAAATCTTTTGAAGGCAAAATGTTTGAAATTACCCCCCCGGCAAAATAAAAATCAAAAACAGGATTTAGTTTTGACGATTCCCACTTCCACCATGACTGCCAAACAGTCCCTGACATAAGAATACCTAAAACTCTCCTTTCACCTTTATCGTCAAAAATTTTGCCGAACTCAAAAAGTTTTATATCGGTAGTCCCCTGACCTATATTAAACTCAAAATTTTTCATAAGTCCCGGCAAAAGCGACGGCCTTAAAACTTCGTTTTCTTTTGATATTGGATTGGCTATCTTATAAGTATGTTTTAAATAAAACCTGTCCAAATCTTTTATCTCGGCAAAACTGTAATTCATTGCTTCGCAAAAGCCTAAACCTACAAGCGAATTGATAAAACCTTTTACTACTTTATCGGACGTAGTCTGTTCACTTGAATTGAAAGACGTAGAATCGGTAACTACAGGAATTTTCTCGTAACCGTCAACTCTTGCAATTTCTTCTATAAGATCAACTTCTTCCTTTATATCATTTCTGTAAGAAGGAACTTCGGCAATAAGCACGTTTTGAATTCTTGAATTTATTTCTATACCTAAAAATCTTAAAATATTAGCTATAGTTTTTTCGTCTATTTCATAGCCCAAAAGTTTTGAAACCCGCTCAACTCTTAGTTTTATTATAATGTTTTTATTATTAGGGCTGCTATAATCTTCTCTGGTTTCAAGTCTCCCCTGAGCAAGCTCCGATATTAAACTTATTGCTCTCCAACTTGCATTTTCGGCAATTTCCCAAGAAGTCCCTCTTTCGTATCTGTAAGAAGCATCTGTAGATATATTTAATTTTCTTGCAGTTTTTCTTATACTGCCGGGATTAAAAACAGCTGCTTCCAAAAAAACTTCCGTGGTTGAATCTTTTATCGAAGAAAATTCTCCGCCGATAACACCTGCTATTGCAAGCGGTTTTGCAGCGTCTGCTATGACCAAATCGTTTTTATCGAGTTCATGAGTTTTGCCGTCAAGTGTTGCAAGTTTTTCTTTATCTTTTGCTCTTCTTACAACAACTTTACCGCCGCCGACCGTTGATGCGTCGAATGCATGCAAAGGATGCCCGAATTCAAGCATAACATAATTTGTTATATCAACAACATTATTTATGGATTTTATCCCGCAACTTTCAAGTCTGTCCGTCATCCATTTAGGAGATGGTCCTATTTTTACACCGGTTATATGACAACCTATATATCTTGTGCACAAATCTTTATCTTTTACATCTATAATATTTTTATCAACATATTTTGCCGTTTTAAGTTGCGGTAAAGTAGGAATTTTTTGAAGTTTTGCAGCTATTTCTCTTGCTACTCCCAAATGACTTAAACAATCACCTCTGTTTGTTGTTATTTCTATTTCCAAAATCGTATCGATATTTTTTAAAACGTTTTCAAGTTTTTCACCCAATCTGGTTTTTTCATCAAGCACCATTATACCATAGGAATATTGTGTTAATCCTAACTCTTCCTGAGAGCAAATCATACCATCAGAATTTACACCTCTTATTTTAGACGCTTTTATTATGAAGTTACCAGGTAAAACAGCACCTATCAATGCTAACGGGACTATTTGCCCCGCATCAACATTAGGAGCTCCACAAACTATTTGATATTCTTTTGTCCCGTCAAAAACTCTGCATACGGAAAGTTTATCGGCATTAGGATGTTTCTGCTTTTCAAGTACTTTTGCAGTAATTACACCTGTCCAATTTGTCCCGCCGCTGACAATTGTGGTTTCTATTCCCAAAAACGTAAGTGTTTTACAAAGTTCTTTAGGAGTTAAATCAAAATCAACCAAATCCTTTAACCAATTATATGATATTTTCATTTATATTTTTCCCCTTAAATTTAGCTGATAAGCCGAGAACAAAAATTTTTATTTTTCTTAACTAATTAGCTTATAAATTCTTAACTGTTTTCAAATCTGTTTCTTAACTTTTCAACTTATCACCTTATAAGCTATTATTAAAACTGCCTTAAAACTCTCAAATCATTTTCGTACAAAATTCTCATATCGTCAATACCGTATTTAAACATTGCAAATCTCTCAACGCCTAACCCAAACGCATATCCTGTATATTTTTCAGGATCGTATTTTACGGCTCTAAACACGTTCGGATGAACCATACCGCAACCGAGCACTTCAAGCCAACCGCTTCCTTTACAAACTCTGCATCCTTTACCGCCGCACAATACACATTTTATATCAACTTCAGCCGACGGTTCGGTAAACTGAAAATGAGACGGTCTGAACCGCAAATCAAGTTCTTGTCCGAAAAGTCTGTGTATAAAAAGTTTTAATGTTCCTTTAAGTTCTGCAAACGTTACATTTTCACCTACAACAAGACCTTCTATCTGATGAAATATCGCAGAATGAGACGCATCAGTTGCTTCGTTTCTGTATACTCTGCCGGGCACGATTACTTTTATAGGAGGTTTTGATTCTTCCATAACGTGAATTTGTCCCGGAGACGTATGTGTTCTTAAAAGGAACTCCGAATTTTCAAGATAAAATGTATCCTGCGTATCTCTTGCAGGATGATCTTTCGGTATATTTAACGCTTCAAAGTTATACCAATCTGTCTCTATTTCTCTTCCGCTTGAAACATTAAAACCCAAAGACACGAAAATATTGCTCATTTCCTGTATCGTTTTACTTATTATATGATAATGTCCTTTAGGAAAAGAAAAAGAAAACGCCGGAGAAATATCAATTTTCTCATTTTTCATTTTTTCTTCCAAAAGTTTATCGGAAATTTCTTTCTTTTTTGCTTCAATCGCTTCATTTAACGCATTTTTTGCAGCATTAACTGCAGCCCCTATTTCTTTTTTTTCTTCTATTGTTAAAGAAGACAACGTTTTTAAAATTTCGGTAATTTTGCCTTTCTTACCCAAATATTCAACTTTGATATTTTCAATATCGCAAAGTTGTGCGTTTTTAAGTTTTTCCAACGCTTCTTTAAGTATTTCATCGATGTTATTATTCATTATCCATCCCTGTAATTTTACTTATATGTTCTTTTGCGACCTTATTCTGTTTATCTATTTCAAGAGTTCTGTTATACATCTGTTTTGCTTTGGCATAATCTTTTTTGTTTTCGTATATCAAACCTAAGTTGCAATATGCTTGCCAATTTTGCGGGTTTATTTTTAACACTTTTTCAAATTCGTCCAACGCTTCGTCAAATTTGCTGTTTAAAAAATAGAATTTTGCCAAATCAAGAAGTTCTTGTTCCGTTTTTTTATCCGCCATATATTAAACCTACAATTTTTTCAATTTATCAATTTGTTCGTCTTTACCTACAACAACCAAAACATCATTTTCCAAAATTTCATCATCAGGTCCGGGAACTACATTCGTTTCTTCTTTTATGTCGCTCTGTCCGTCATTATTTATAAAAGGAACATGTCTTTTTATCGCTATTATATTTATACCGAATTTATTTCTTATATCGGTTTGCTTTATAGTTTTTTTCCAAAAATTTTTGGGCGCTATTATTTCTACAAGATTATAATCTTTTGAAAATTCTATCTGTTCCAAAATATTCGGACTTGCCATACTTTCTGCAAGTTTTTTTGCCATTTCAAGTTCCGGATAAATTACTTTATCGGCTCCTATTTTTACGGCAATTTTGGAATGCCATTGACTTGCACATTTTACTATGACGTTTTTTACACCCAAATCTTTTGCAATAAGTGTTGCAAGAATACTTGTTTCCACATCTTCGCCCATGGAAATAATTACCGTATCACAATCAGCAATACCGGCTTCTTTTAAAGAATTATCATCGGCAGCATCCGCAACTATTGCCTGCGTAACAAAAGGACTTATTTTATTGACAATATCTTCCTTATGGTCAATCGCCAAAACGGGAAAATCCCTTTTAAACAACTCTTTGGCAACGTTAGAACCGAACGTTCCAAGTCCTATTACTCCAAACTGTTTTTTTGCCATATTGTTGCTCCGTCAAATCTCTTTTTTATCCTATAAGAATCTTTCCGTCAGGATATTTTATATTATTTTGAACGGTTTTTCTGTTCAATAAATATACAAGTATTGTTATGGCACCGATTCTTCCTACAAACATTGCAATTATTAAAAAGATTCTGCCTGCAACCGATAATTGCGATGTTATGCCCAGGGAAAGTCCTACCGTACAAAAACCGGATACGGACTCAAAAATGACTTTTAATGTATCTTTATCAGGCTCGACGTATAACATCAACAATATAAAAAAAGTCATAAATATCGTCATGAGTATAAAGACCAAAAGCGCTTTTCTTACCAAGTCCACATCAATATTTTTTTTGGCAAGAGTATAAGATCCGTTACCTTTTAAAACACTTCTTATAAAAACAAAAACAAGTGCAAGAGTAGTAATCTTTATACCGCCGGCAGTACTTCCCGGTCCGCCTCCGACAAACATCAACATTATTATGGAAAATGCCGTAAATGTTGTAATGTTTGCCATAGAAAGAGAGTTAAAACCGGCAGTTCTTGAACTTATCGCCTGAAACAGCGAATTATTGACAACATAAGATAACGAGTTTTGTTCTTTTGCAAACTGCATAAACTGCCCGAAACAAAAAGCAATAACGCCGAAAATTATCAAACCTGCCGTCATCCATAAAATAACTTTTGAATGAAACGTCAAACGAACGTTTTTGCCTCTGAACTTGTCAATAATGTCAATAATAACAAAAAAGCCTAACCCTCCAAGAACCACAAGCAAAACTACCATATAAAGTATTGTCGGATTGGTTGCAAAGCTTTCCAAACTGTCACCGAAAGGACTGAACCCCGCATTACAAAATGCCGATACGGCATGAAAAATACCGTAATACAGCGATTGCCCTAAAGGGAAATCTTTCATAAAACCTACGGTAAGCACCGCAGCCCCCGCAAACTCTATACCCAAAACTATCAAAACCGCTCTTTTTAACAATTTAAAAAGCTCATTAAAAGAACTGATGTCAAACAATTCCTGCATTATTTTTCTGTCTTTTAAAGCTAACTTCCCCAGCAAAAGACCTAACCCGGTAGAAACCAACATGTATCCGAGTCCGCCGATTTGTAATAAAAAAAGTATTACAACTTGACCGAAATCGGTGAAATACGTTCCTATATTTACTACCGATAAACCCGTAACACAAACCGCGGAAGTCGCGGTAAACAAACACGTCAACACCGAAAAAGACGATTCCTGCCTAATTGAAAAAGGCAAACATAACAATATTGTTCCTAACAATATAAGAACCGTAAAAAATAATATTATGGTCTTTACGGGTGACGAGTTCATAAAATATTTTTATGCCTATGCAGCTTTTGCTATTTCTACCAACTGTTTAAATGTTGCATTGTCGCTTACGGCAATTTCCGCAAGCATTTTTCTGTCAAGAATAACATTTGCTTTTTTAAGACCTGCAATAAATCTGCTATAAGACAAACCTTCTTCTCTTACTGCAGCGTTAAGTCTTACTATCCACATTCTTCTGAATGTACCCTTCCTGTCTTTTCTGTCATTATATGCATATACTAAAGATTTTTCTACCTGCTGAATTACCATTCTCCAACGGTTTTTCTTGGTTGCATAATAACCTTTAGCAAGTCTGAAAGTTTTTTTCTTTCTCTGTCTTGTATAAACTACACTTTTAGCCCTCATTATTATTTCTCCTTAAAAATTTTACGAACTTACTTTGAATACGGCATAAATTTTATCATTCTTGTCATATCCGTATCGTTTACTATAGCCGATTTTCTTAAACTTCTGCCCTTTTTAGGTGCAGTCCCGGTAAGCAAATGTCTTTTTCCCGGTTTCTTAAATTTTAATTTACCTGTTCCGGTAGTTCTAAATCTCTTTTTAGCCCCGGTATGAGTTTTCATTTTAGGCATAACTGATATCCCTCCGAATTTTTTTTAAAAAATTTTTATTTTTTATTTTTAGAATCTTTTTTCTTGGGCGTTAACGTTGCAAAAGATCTTGTCCCCATTGAAGAAAGTTTCCCTTCCACCGTTGCAATATCGGCAACATTTTCTTTAACACGCTCAAGTACTGCAAGCCCCAAATCTTTATGTTGCATTTCTCTGCCGGAAAACATAACCGTTATTTGAACTTTGTCTCCGTCTTCAAGAAAAGATCTTATTTTTTTAAGTTTTACGTTAAAATCGTTTTCTGCAATTCTTGTTCTTAATCGAACTTCTTTCAACTGCATATTTTTTTGTTTCTTCTTAGCGTCTTTTTCTTTTTTTGACATTTCATAACGAAACTTTGAATAATCTATAATTTTGCATACCGGCGGTTTTGCTTGCGGGGAGATTTCTATCAAATCCATTCCTGCAAGTTGCGCCTGTTTCAACGCTTCTGCCGTAGGAACTATTCCTACCTGTACGCCTTTTTCGTTAATAAGTCTTACTTCCGGAACTCTTATGTACTGATTAGTACGATACCTTTTTATATCTATACTATCCCCCTCGTAGGTTTTCACCTACAAAAAATAAAAAATAGAACGGATAAAGATACCCGTCCCATAGCAAAAAACTCTATCGTTTAAACTAAACAATTAACCTTTTCCCTAAAAATAAGGTGAAGGTGAGTCGGGACGACTTCTTTAACCAAATTAGTTCAGTTATTATAATTAAATTATTTTAAAAAGTCAACATATAGTTTATAGTTTTATAGTGTTATTAGGTTTTGGGTTATTTTTAACTGTCTTACGTTATACTTTAATCTATAAATCCATACATATATAGTCTATTATCCTACACCTTTGCAGCATAAAGTATTGCTTGTTCCATTGAAGAAAAATCGGCAATATTTTTACCTGCAATATCAAACGCAGTCCCGTGCCCGGGAGAAGTTCTTATAAAGGGGAGTCCTACCGTAACATTTACTATTTTTTTAGGATTTAAAATTTTTAAAGGTAACATAATCTGATCATGATACATACCTACAATCAAATCATACTTTTGATTTAAAAATTTCGACCATGCAACGTCAACCGAATATAAACCGCAAATATCATAATTTTCTTTTTTTAATGCATTTATTGCCGGAATAATAATTTTTTTCTCTTCATTACCCAATATTGAATTGTCACCTGCATGCGGATTTAACGCACAAATCATTATTTTAGGATTTCTCTTTATAATTTTTTTGATAAAATCTGCGGAAATTTTAGTTGTAAAAAATATATCTTTTTTCTTTAAATTCTGCGACACTTTTGATAACGGCAAATGTCTTGTTACCATAACCGAATTTATATCGTCACAAATCATCATCATACAATAATTTTTTGTTTTTGTAAGTTCCGCCAAAAATTCCGTATGGCCGGCATGTTTCAGACCTGCATACTTAAAAGATTCTTTTGATACGGGTGCAGTAACCATTGCTTTTACCTGCTTATTGATACACATAGTTACCGCACGTCTTATAGAATCACATGCTATAATACCAGATAATTTTGAAGGTTTACCGATATTTATTTTTTTATCATAACAAGAAGAAAAAACAAATTCCGCTTTTTTCGAAATATTATTTATATCAAAATATCTTGATATGACCGTTTTATCACCGATAATAACAGGGCTGCAAACCCTTTGAACTTTTAAAGAATTTACAGCCCTGAAAACTATTTCCGGACCTATTCCTGCCGGATCACCTATTGTTATTGCTACTTTAGGTTTTGACATTTTTACAAAATTACCAAACTTGATTAACCTTTATATTTGCTTTTGCTTTTAAATTTGACATCCATTTATCGTAAAGCTTTCTCTTATTTTGTTCGTACAACAATCCTGCCAAATAATTTCTTGCGGTTTCAAAATCAAAAGAAGAACTTGCTCTTTTTTCCGTTACTCTTAAGAAATGATAACCCGAATCGGTTTTTATAGGTTCTTTCGTATATTCTCCAACATTTAAACTGAAAGCTTTATCTTCCAATCTTTTATCTAAATCTCCTCTTATAACAAATCCCATATCACCTTTTCTTTGTTTAAGCAAAGAATCTTCGGAATATTTTTCCGATGTTTCCGAAAAACTTGCACCTTTGGCCAATTCGGACTTAACACTTGCCACTCTGCCTTCGGCAGCGTCTCTTTCTACTTTACTTGCATTTATATCACATTTAATATATATTTGACTTATTCTTAACTGTTCCGAAATTAATCTTTTTGTATTTTTGGCAATGATATTAACAAATTCTTCATCTTCTTTTGAAAGATTCAATTTTCCGCCTTTCATTACTGTTTTAACTTCATCAAAAAGATTTCTTACTTCCGTTTCGGAAGGTTTCTTTACGTTATTCATTATTTCCTTTTCTAAAAGTTTTTGAACCATTAACTGTTCTTCCAAATTTTTTTCAAACTCTGCCTTAGATAATCCCACTTTTCGCAGTTCATTTTGAAATTCTTCATCGTTAGAGAATCTCTGGGTAAATTGTTTTAACGATTCCTCAAATTCTCTTTTAGGAACCTTTATTTTTTGTTTTTTGGCTTCCTGAACTAAAAGCATTTGTTCAATCTTTTGTTCCAAAATTTGATTTTTAAATTTATTTATTTCCGAATCCGACTGTTCGGTTAAAGGTGTCATTGCCCTGTATTGTTGTATCATAGGGTCTAAAATTTTATCAAAATCCGAACTCATCAATGGTTCTCCGTTTACTATTGCTAACGTTTTATCAACAATTTCATCGCAAAATCCTATTGTAAACAAAAAACTAACCGAAAATACTGCTGCTAAAAATTTTTTCACTTTTTAACTCCTCCGTTATATTTACTAGTTTGAAAAATCTTCCAATCCGGTCTCTTCTTGCTGTACATCAATACTATCCGCAAGTCCTGAACCTTTTACATTATCAAGTTTTGAATAATCAACAACAACATTTAACTTCTTTTTAGTATCTTCAAACCATTTATCAAATTTTGTTTTTTCTATAATATTTTTTATTTCGGCTTTTGCAACATCTTCCGGAATAGGACGTAACTTTTCTTCAGAAACCTTCGTTATTATATGAAGTCCGAACGGTGTTTCGACTATATCGGAAATTTCCCCTTTCTGTAAATTGAAAACAACTTCTTCAAACTCTTTTACAAGTTCACCCTTTCTAAAAGGTCCTATTTGACCACCTCTCTGGGCAGAAACCTTATCCGTTGACATTTCCTGTGCTACTTTATCAAAAGATTCCCCTTTATTTATTCTTTCAAAAGCAATTTCGGCTTCTTCTTTTGTAGGAACAAGAATATGTTTTGCAACAACGGCTATAGGATGATCAAAATCTTCTTTATGTTCTTGGTAATATTTATTTATTTCTTCATCGTTTGCAGAAAATATGTTTTCCTGCACTTCTTTAAGATACATATCTATCAACAAACCGTCTTCATAATCTCTTAACTGTCTTTTTTGTTCGGATTTAAAAGCTTCCAAACTGTTTTTATATTCATCTCTCTTGTTTATACCGGCTTGTTTTGCAGACTCTAAAATTAATTTCTCTCTGACCAACAAATCAACAAATTGTTTTTTGCCGGGTTCAGTATTAATGTATGCCTGGTATGCGGGGGGAGCAGACATAATCCTTTCAGAAAAACTTTCTACGGTTATTTTTTCATCCCCGATTTTTGCTATCACATCTTCTTTTTCTTTACATCCGGTCAAAATTAATAAAGTGCAAAAAAATACAACAAACAATTTACAACTTCTCATTTTACTGCTCCTTAAATTACTTAACTTCTTTTATATACTTACTTTTTACAAGTTCTTTTATTATGCTTATAACATCCTTTTTTATAATTTTTTCATCTTCTTTATATTCTTTAGACAAAGTTTCAACTATTTTTGTTTCATCAAGGCCTTTATCTATAAGTTTCCATATCGCACTCCCGGACTCATTGAGATATGCAGGATCTTGTTTAGGTGCAACTATTACTATTTCTCCGTCAGTCTCTTGCCATAACACACCTTTGTTAATCGCATATTTCATTATGCTTCCTCCAATGAAAATATCTCCGGTTATTATATTAAAAAAAAAGCATTTTTAACAGTATATTTATAAGTTTTTTTATTTTATTAAATTTTAATAAAATATACAAAACTTGACTAAAATACAAATGTATATTATAATATTGTATATTTTATATTTGGAGGGATTATGAAAGAACTTACAGATAAACAAAAAAAAGTCTTGCAATACATAAAAGAGTTTCATACCGATAATGCCATGATGCCTACCGTAAGAGAAATTGCAAAAGCCTTTAAATTGTCGATAGGATCCGTTCAGCAACATTTAAGAGCATTACTTTCAAAAGGAGTACTTATAAAAAGAGGCTCTTTATCCAGAGGAATAGATTTCCCTAACAGAAAAACTTTTTCGCCTGTAGCAGTTTTGGGCACGGTTCATGCCGGGACTTTTTTAGAACAAATTGAAGATGCAAGCGATTATATTTATATAAATACCGATGTAACAAGAAACAAAAAATGTTTTGCCTTAAAAGTTAAAGGAGACAGCATGGAACCGTCAGGAATAGTCGAGGGAGACACTATAGTAGTATCCCAGGGCGAACAGGTTTATAACGGGGATATAGTTGTTGCTTTAGTTGATAACGAGTCTGCAGTAAAAATGTTCTATAAAGAAAGAGGCAAAATATTTTTGAAATCCTCAAACCCTAAATATCCGACGTTAAGTTCTGACAGTTACAACATTGAAATAGTAGGAAAACTTATATATTTGGTAAGAGAATATAAAGGATAAAAAGGTTAAATAAAAAAATATGAATTTATTTTTTTATATTTTATTTTTTATTGATGTTGTTATCGGTGTTTTGTTGTCGTCTGTTATAAATTTAACCGTCGGCATCGTTACCGCATGCGTTCTGCTTTTTATCAACGCCGTTACGTTCTCGGTAATTTTAAAAATACAAAAAAAGAAAAACGAAGTTGATAATATCAATAAAAAAATTATTTGTTAGCGTTTCAAATTTCCGGAATATTTTAAATACACAGAAAATTTATTTTTAATATTATCCGCCTTGTCTGCATATCCGAACATATTATAGAAATCTGTTAAGAAAAATATTAATTTTAATATTTTAATTCTGTTTTTAGAATTTTCTCCGTATTCGTTATGTATTGCATTTATTAAAGAATCATCATTATATGCAAAATTCATTACATTGCTTATTTGTATTGAATTAATAATCATAAATATAGCCATTACTATTGTACATATTTTAATTCTTATTTTTTTAGGATCATTTTTACAAAATTCCTCAATGATATAAAGAAGAGATATTATAATACCTGCCATGGGCAAATACATTCTGTTTCCCTGAAAAGCAACTCTTTTTCCTAAAAGTGTCGGTAAAAAGAATAATGCTGCAAACACAATATAAAACAATATCATTTTCTTTTGTTTTGATTTTATTAAGGCGACAATAAAAAATATTATTATACTTATGCCCCCTAATATTGTTAAATAATTATAAAACGGAACTATTTTTGGCTTGGAGAAAAAGAAAGGAGTAGACAAATAATCACAAATTATATATAAGACATCTTTTATATTAAACAAAACGATAAACTGTTTTACAAGATTAATATCGTTGTTGTACATAAAAAAATATAAAGAATATATTAAAATATAAAACAAATAACTTATTTTTAGTTTATATCCTTTAATATACGCAAATATCAAACAAACAATAGGTAAAGAAACCGCCGTTTCTTTTGATAACAGCGCAACAAAGAAAAATATAAAATGAATAAACAAAAAAATTTTTTTCCAAATAATATTATCTGTTTCATTTGATTTTATAAAGAAAATAAAAGATAAAAATGCAAATAAAAAAAGTAATAAATCACATCTTCCCGAAAGCCAAACAGCACTCCACACGGAAAAAATATTTATTGAAAAAATCAAAGAAGCAATTAACGACAAATATAAGTTAAAATTACAATAATTTATTAAAAACAAAAAAAATATTAAAACACATAATAAATGCAACAATAAACTTGTGCTATGATTTACTTTTACATTAATTTTACCGGAAGATATTTTACTGTCTACATAAAAAGATAAAACAAAAATCGGTCTGTATAAATATTTTAATTTATCAAAATACAACGATGTCGTAAAAATTTTTTTTATTATCCCGTCATCCTGAAATTGTTTGTAATATTCGCAAGAAAATAAAACATCTTCCCACGTAACGGTTTTATAATTTACGGCTTTATAAAAAACAATTCC
>Ga0265299_10001807_pt1 | contig 23221 bp, 23 predicted proteins | sample AusTroGonzalo_MG_4_FD_193485 | JGI IMG/M metagenome (GOLD analysis project Ga0265299, IMG submission 193485) | Bovine rumen microbial communities from tropical cattle in Woodstock, Queensland, Australia - Gonzalo_02 | ecosystem: Host-associated > Mammals > Digestive system > Stomach > Rumen ... | reverse complement strand
CCATACCGAAGTGGTACCACTCCTTCCCATTCCGAACAGGACAGTGAAACGCTTTTGGGCCGATGATAGTTGGTTGTATTTCCAGTGAAAGTAGGACACTGCCAGGCTTTCCCAAATCGAGAACCCCCGAGATCCAGAAGATCTTGGGGGTTTGTCGTTTTGCAGGTCAACTAAGCAAAATTCGATCCTTGAAAGGGGCATTAAGTCGGTACAATGCCCCTGTGGTTGCCCGGGCGTTCCACGCTCGGCTGACTATTCCGAAACAATCCCGTACAACAATAGGAAAAGGAACCTGCGGTATGTTTTTCAAGAAAGTCGCTGTCGCGGCCGCGGCAGTTTGCGTCCTTGCCGGAACTGGTTTTTCTGCTTACGCTGAGACCCTCAGAATCGGTAGCGAGACGGTTTATCCTCCCTTCGAATTCCTTAATTCCGACACCGGCAAGTATGACGGCTTTGACATCGATCTGATTGATGCAATGGCCAAGAAGGCTGGTTTTGAACCCAAGATTCTGTCGATGGGGCTTGACGGCCTGATCCCTGCAATCATGTCCGGTTCGATTGACGTGGCTGTGTCCGCCCTGACGATTACCAAGGAGAGATCTGCCAAAGTTGATTTCACCAAGCCTTACTACAAGTCAGGCCTTTCCATCATGACGCATGCCAAGTATGCCAAGCAGGTCAAGGGAGCCAAGGATCTTGAAGGCAAGGTGCTTTGCGCTGAAATCGGTTCGGCCGGTGCGCTGTATATGTCCAAGATCAAGGGTACCAAGCTGAAGACCTTCAACTCGGCTGCTGAGGCGTTCCTTGAGATCAATAATGGCGGATGCTTTGCAATGGTCAATGACAAGCCCGTCAACGACTACTTCCTGACCCAGAGGGCAGGCAAGTCGATGCAGCTCGCATCCATCCCTGTGATCCTTTCCGTTGACGACTACGGTTTCGCAGTGAAGAAGGGCAACAAGGCACTCAAGGCTCGTCTGGAAAAGGCTCTGGATGATGTTATTGCCGACGGCACCTACAAGAAGATCTATGAGAAGTGGTTCGGCGACATGAAGTAAAGCGCCGGAGGTTGCTGAAGAGCAACAAAAAGCCCTCGGGGAAGCAATTCCTTCGAGGGCTTTTTTACGCATGGAAAATTTGGAATCAGGATTCCTTGCCCTTGAGCTTTCGAGTGATCAGCTCGAACTCATCGGCAAGCCCATCCGTATAAATGCTTTTGAGTTGCGGGGGCTCAAAGCTGAAAATCGCCTCAAGATCCTTTTCACCTGCGGCAATGACGCTCAGCAGTTCGCTGCCGACTTTCACCGTGCGGAAAGTGTTGAGCGAGAGTTCGTAGTTGGCAACCATTTCCTTGCGAAGCCGCTCAAGCTCCGTGAGGCGTTTCTTGAGGTGATCCCTGTAGAGGGAAATCAAAGAGATCGTCCGCGCATTGATCTGCATGTTGTTGCGGGCGACATCGCTTGTCTTCTTGGATTGCTCAAAAAGAACCTTGGCCCTCAGGATCTGGCGATTTGCTTCATCAGAAAGCTCCTCGAGCTTTTCCAGATAAGTGCCGGACACCTTGCTGATGGTGCGTTCAATGATCTCGACATAAATCCGGTAGCAGAGCATCAGGAATCCGGTGCAAGTTTTCACCTGGGCATTGTCAGACGAATCGAGCGTCGTGCTGAGATGCGCCTGAATTGCCCGGATGTTCTCCGCAACGGCCATGACCTGAGCAAGCTCTGCACCTTCTGCCGTGTAGAGCAGACCGTCCAGCTGTTCGGCCGTGAGGGGGATCTTCGCCTGTGAGAGCTTCACGAGCGCTTCCGCTTTGAGCGATTCGATCTGTGCAAGATCGTGCTCGATTGCGGCCTGCTCCTTTTTAATGCGCTTGAAAAGGCGAGCCCGCGTTTGTCGAAGCGGGTTGAGTGTGCTCGCGGGTGCTGAGATCAGGCCAAGACGCCAGCTGTTGATTCGCTCCTTGCGCTTTTCGATCTGGTCCTGAAGCTTTTGCACGGAGTCAATGAGCGCAAGGACATCAGAATGCAGGAAGTCCTCGAGGCAGCTGTTGATGATCCGGGTGAGCCTTGCATCTCGGAACGTCACAATTTCCATGAACGTCTTGCGGGCGATGAGCTCACCCTGATCCGTCTTTTCAAGATAGGAGACGCCGTCCTGCAGCTTGGGAGAAACCTTCTGCCAGAAACGCTCGAAGGTTTGCGCTGCCATCGTGTGGGAAGCAACCAGCACGATGGTTTCAGTGACGGCGGAAGTGAAAGCTTTTTTCATTTCGAGAAGACGGAACGTAAGTCCCCGAGCGGGGCATCAACGAGCGCAGTCTAGCAGTGTTGACATGCTGTCGCGCTTAGCGCGCTACATGAAAAAAGCCTTGAGGCTTTCGCGCTCAAGGCTTTGGAATCCTGGCTCCTCGAGTTGGGCTCGAACCAACGACCCACGGATTAACAGTCCGTTGCTCTACCGACTGAGCTATCGAGGAATGCAGAAGTGGAACTATATATGGAAATTTATCCGGATGCAAGTACAACTTCCAATAATGAATGAATCGATCTGAAAATAAAGGAAACTTTTTTAATGAAGAGAAGAAAAAGGCCTGCCTTCTGACGGTTTCCATCTGAGGCAGGCCTGTGATTGTCGGTCAGCGGATCAGTTAGAGAACGCTGGCAATGGATCTTGCAACATATTCCACATTGCGGGTATTGAGTCCGCAAATGCAGATGCGCCCGTTTTTCACGGCATAGATGCCAAATTCATCTGCAAGACGGGCGACTTGCTCGGCAGAGAGCCCGGTAAAGGAGAACATGCCGGCCTGGCGGGTAATGAAGCTGAAGTCGCGCTTGCAGCCGATGCGGGCCAGTTCGTCGGCAAGCGCTTTTCTCATGGCCTTGATGCGAACGCGCATGCCGGTGAGCTCTTCTTCCCAAAGCGCGTATTTCTGAGGATCAGAGAGCACGCGCATCACAATCCTGCCGCCAAAGGCGGGCGGGTTGGAGTAGTTGCTGCGGATGACGGCCTTCAGCTGGCTCATGACGATCGCAGCCTGCTCGGCCGACTGCGTGACGACCGTGAGAGCGCCGATGCGCTCGCAGTACAGGTTGAAGGACTTCGAGTAGGACGTGGCTACCAGGAAACTCATGCCGCTTGCTGCAAAGAGGCGGATGGCCGTTGCGTCCTGCTCGAGGCCTTCTCGGAATCCCTGATACGCCATGTCAAGGAAGGGCACGAGGCCGCCCTGCTGGCAAACGTCAATGATGACTTTCCACTGTTCTGCCGAGAGGTCATATCCGGTCGGATTGTGGCAGCAGGAGTGGAGAATGACGAGGGTTCTGGCGGGCAGAGCTTTCAGATCCTCAACCATGCCGTTGAAGTCGATGTCGTCGTTTGCGGCGTCGTAATAGCGGTAGCCCCTCACTTCGTACCCTGACATTGCGAGCAGTGCGTTGTGGTTGCCCCATGTGGGCTTGCTGGTTGCGCCAACGGTGCTGCCGACGATGTAATGCATGAAGTCCATGCCAACCTTCAGAGCCCCAGTGCCGCCGAGCGACTGAATGGTGGCAGCCCGTCCCGACAGGACTACCTCGCTGTCAGCGCCGAACACCATCTTCTGAACGACTTTGTCAAATCCGGGCAGGCCGCTCATGGGAATGTAGGTATGCGCGACCGGGTTGGCGGCAAGAGCCGCCTCGGCTTCCTTCACGACATTCAGGATCGGGGTTTTGCCTTCTTCAGTGAGATACACGCCAACGCTCAGATTGACTTTCTGAGCGCGAGGATCAGCCTTGAATTTTTCAGAGACGCCGAGAATGGGATCTGCAGGGGCAGAGAGGATGCCGGAAAAAAGAGAATCGGTCATTGTTTGTCTTTCACTGAAAAGAGTGTTGCAGGGACGGAAACGATCCCGGTTCGGACAACAAAACGCGGCCCGAATCGGGCAACCGGACTCAATATAGAACAACCGGAGGGAGCCAGTGCATCGAACGGGCGGATTTGGTGCTAAATTCAGCCACTTACTAGAGAAATTGCCTAGCGCCGATGAACACCATCACTTTTCCACATTCCCCATTCGAATTGCACGCCCCCTACGAACCGGCGGGCGATCAGCCTCAGGCGATCGATGAGCTTACCGAAGGCATTCAGGATGGACTGGCCGCCCAGACGCTGCTCGGCGTGACCGGTTCGGGCAAGACGTTTACGATGGCCAATGTCATTGCGCGCATTGGTGTCCCCGCAATCGTGATGGCACCCAATAAAACGCTTGCCGCGCAGCTGTACTCGGAAATGCGGGAGTTCTTCCCGAACAATGCGGTTGAGTATTTCGTCAGCTACTACGACTACTACCAGCCGGAGGCCTATGTTCCGGCGCGCGACCTCTTTATTGAGAAGGATTCTGCGATCAACGAGCATATTGAGCAAATGCGCCTGGCAGCAACCAAGAGCATTCTCGAGCGGCGCGATACTGTGATCGTCGCCACGGTCTCAGCCATCTATGGCATCGGCGAGCCGGAAAGCTATACGCAGATGAGGCTGATTCTGCGGCAGGGCGACACGAAGGAACGCTCTGAACTCATCACTCAGCTTGTGCGCATGCAGTACAAGCGCAGCGACATGGACTTTTTCCGCGGAACGTTTCGCGTGCGGGGCGATACGATCGATGTGTTCCCCGCCGAACACGCGGAGGTTGCCGTGCGCATTGAGCTCTTTGACGACGAGGTCGATGCGATTGTCCTTTTTGATCCGCTCACGGGCAGGGTGCTGCAGAGGGTTCCTCGTTTTGTCGTGTACCCTTCGAGCAACTATGTGACGCCCCGCGAGCAGATCGTCCGGGCGATCGCGTCCATCAAGGCCGAGTTGAAGGAGCGTCTTTCCTGGTTCTATGAACAGGGCAAGCTCGTCGAGGCTCAGCGCCTGCAGCAGCGCACGCTCTTTGACCTCGAGATGCTTGATCAGGTTGGTTTCTGCAAGGGCATCGAAAACTATTCCCGGCACCTGACGGGGCTTGCCCCTGGGGAGCCGCCCCCCTGCCTCATTGACTACCTGCCCGCTGACGCCATCATGTTCTTTGATGAGAGTCATGTGCTTATGGGGCAGCTTGGGGCGATGTACCGAGGAGATCATTCCAGGAAGTCGACCCTTGTACAGTATGGCTTTCGGCTGCCATCGGCACTGGACAACCGTCCGCTCAGGTTTGAGGAGTTCGAGCGCAAGATGCGCCGCTCGGTATTCGTTTCGGCGACCCCTGCGGAATACGAAAAGAGCAGAAGCTCGCAGACGGTTGAGCAGGTCGTCCGTCCAACGGGACTTGTCGACCCTGAAGTAGAAGTCCGCCCCGCAAGCACACAGATTGATGATGTACTCTCCGAAATCAACGAGCGGGTGAAGGTCTCCGAGCGGGTTCTCGTCACCACGCTCACGAAGAGGATGTCCGAAGAGCTCACAGAATTCCTCTCGGAAAACGGCGTCAGGGTTCGCTACCTGCACTCGGATATTGATACGGTTGAGCGCGTGGAGATCATCCGGGATCTGCGAGCCGGCGTATTTGACGTTCTCGTCGGCATCAATCTGCTTCGCGAAGGACTGGATATCCCCGAGGTGTCGCTTGTCGCGATTCTGGATGCAGACAAGGAGGGCTTTCTTCGGTCCACCAGATCCCTTATCCAGACGATCGGACGCGCCGCACGAAACGTTAAGGGCAAGGCGATCCTTTATGCTGACCAGATGACGGACTCCATGAAGGCCGCCATCGATGAAACGAACCGTCGCCGGCGCAAGCAGAGCTCATTTAATGAAGCGCACGGCATTACTCCGAGAAGCGTTGTCAAGGAAGTGCGTGAAATCATCGACGGAGTGTACAAGGGGCCCGATCAGAAGGGCCGTGATGACGGTTCTTCAGAGCCGGTAGCAACTGACGAGAAGAGCGCAATGCGACAGATCAAGGAAACCGAAAAGAAGATGCTGGAATGCGCACGAAATCTGGATTTTGAACAGGCCGCAGTTTTGCGCGACAGGCTCGAGGCTCTCAAGAGGCTCTTTTTTGGTGCTGACGGTTCGGGAAGCGATCGCGAGATCGTTCGCCAGAGCAAGTGAGGAACTCATGATCAGAATTTTGTTCGTCTGCCTAGGAAATATCTGCAGATCCCCGACGGCTGAGGGCGTCATGCGTGCGCTTGTCAAGAAACAGAACCTGGATGAGACGGTTCAGCTTGACTCTGCCGGAACGGGCGACTGGCATGTCGGGCAGGCACCAGATCATCGCGCCCAGGCGGCATGCCGACGCGCCGGATTCAACATCTCAAGCCACCGGGCCAGGCAGGTGTGCCCCGAAGACTTTTCCCGGTTTGATCTGATCCTTGCGTGTGACGGGCAAAATCTTCGTGATTTGCGGCGGATGTGTCCGGCTGGAGCAACAGCCACCATCCGAATGCTGCGGGACTACGACAAGTCGGCCCCGGGTGATGATGTGCCGGATCCTTATTATGGGAGTGGTGAGGATTTTGACGAGACGGTTCAGATTTGCCTGGATGCCTGCGAGGGGCTGCTCGCGCAGATCAAAGACAAGACAGGAGAGTCACATTGAGTACCATCATTTATCCGGCTCCGATTTTCGGCCCGGTGACAAGCCGCAGGCTTGGGCGTTCACTTGGCGTGAATCTGCTTCCGGCTGACGGCAAAGTGTGCAGCTTCGACTGCGTGTACTGTGAATGCGGCCTGAATGTCGAGAGAAGGCCCAGAGAGGACATGCCGACCCGGCCCCGAATAGCGTCCGCCCTGAGGGAGCGACTTCTGTGCATGAAGACGGCGGGTGAGCAGCTTGATGCCATCACGTTTTCCGGCAATGGCGAGCCGACTTCACACCCTGATTTTGAGGGCATCGTCGACGATGTGATTGCCCTGCGCGGAGAGTTCTTTCCCGCAGCCAAAGTGTGTCTTTTGACGAACTCCACGCATCTCGGAAAGGATTCCGTGTTCAGGGCTGTGCAAAAGATCGACAAGGCCTGTCTCAAGCTTGATACTGTGAATCCCGATTACATCAGGCTCGTCGACAGGCCGCAGACACGCTATGACCTTGCGAAACTGATTGAAAGAATGAAACAGCTCTCGGGCAGATGCGTGATTCAGACCATGTTCATGAAGGGGACCGTGGATGGCGTGAGCGTGGACAACACCGGTGACGAGTATGTGCTGCCGTGGCTTGAGACAGTGCGTGAGATCGCTCCGTCAGCTGTGGATATCTACACCATCTCCAGGGAAACGCCGCTCAAAACGCTGCAGAAGGCTTCGACAGAAGAACTTGATCGCATCGTTCAGCTTGTGCGGGCCGCCGGCATAGATGCGCACGCCTTCGGTTAGTTTTCGGTCGGCGACAGACTGGAAAATGACCGCCTCGCAGGCTGCTTCGGTAGCGATTGGCCCTAGGTTTTCCGTCAGACCAAAAAACGGAGCTTGCCCCCTATAATTCGTTCCCACGCCAGGGAAAAGCCACAGGATTTGGTGGCGCGGCGCTGTTTGCGTGTGAACGGCGCCTGGCTGTCCCGGCACCGGATGTTTTTCTAGCCTTTTGAGGTATACGACCATGTATCACTACAGCCACACGATCGAGAAGACAGACCCTGAAGTCTGGGCATGCTTCAGCGCAGAAGTGCAGCGCCAGGAGCAGCACATCGAGATGATCGCTTCGGAGAACTACACGAGCCCTGCGGTCATGGAGGCTCAGGGCAGCCAGCTCACCAACAAGTACGCCGAGGGCTATCCCGGCAAGCGCTACTACGGCGGCTGCCAGTACGTGGATATCGTCGAGCGTCTGGCGATTCGCCGCGCGCACGAACTGTTCTGCGATCCGGTCGGCGTCAAGATGGCGATCAACGTGCAGCCGCATTCGGGGGCACAGGCCAATGAAGCCGTATTCATGGCAGTTCTTGAGCCGGGCGACACCGTGATGGGCATGAGTCTTGCCGATGGCGGTCACCTCAGCCACGGCATGAAACTGAACTTCTCCGGCCGCTACTTCAACATCGTGCCCTACGGACTGAACGATGATGAGGAGATCGACTACGACGAGGTCGAGCGCCTTGCCAAGGAAACCAAGCCCAAGCTCATCATCGCAGGCGCGTCGGCCTATTCGCTCGCAATCGACTTCAAGCGTTTTGCAGAGATCGCCCACAGCGTCGGAGCGCTCCTCATGGTCGACATGGCCCACTATGCAGGACTCATTGCCGCTGGCGTCTATCCCACGCCTTTCCCCTATGCGGACATCGTGACGACAACGACCCACAAGAGTCTGCGCGGCCCGCGCGGCGGCGTGATCTTTTCTCGCCCGGATCTTGGCAAGCAGATCAACTCGGCCGTGTTTCCCGGACTTCAGGGCGGCCCGCTGATGCATGTGATTGCCGGCAAGGCGGTTGCGTTCGGCGAGGCTCTGAAGCCCGAGTTCCGCGAGTATGGCGACCAGGTTGCGAAGAACGCCAGGGTGCTCTGCGAAGAGCTGACCAAGCGCGGTCTGCGCATCGTTTCCGGACGCACGGAAAGCCACGTGATGCTCGTGGATCTTCGCAGCAAGGGCCTTACTGGAAAGCGCGCCGAGGAGCTTCTTGCGGACGTGCATATCACCGTGAACAAGAATTCGATTCACAACGATCCGGAACGACCCTTCGTGACCTCTGGCATCCGTCTCGGAACGCCCGCTATGACGACCCGAGGCTTCAAGGAGGAAGAGGTTCGCCAGGTTGCAAACCTCATCGCCGATGTCATGGATCATCCCGATGATGCAGACGTTCTGGACGCGGTTCGGTCCCGAGTTGATTCGCTCGTGCGCCGTTTCCCCGTGTACGGCCGCTAGACAGAGTTATTGAGAGAGACTTCTGGAGCTTCAAAGATATGCGATGCCCGTTTTGTAAAGAAAAAGACTCTGCGGTGATTGATTCCCGTGCAAGCGATGACGGTTTTTCCATTCGCCGGCGCCGCCAGTGCGCCCGCTGCGGCAAGAGGTTCACGACGTTTGAGCGCGTTGAGCTCAATATGCCGATGATCATCAAGCGTACAGGGGCGCGCCGCGAATACGATCGCGAGAAGGTTCGCAGTTCGATGAAGCTCGCCCTCAGAAAACGCCCGGTGAACAACGAGCGCATTGAAGAGGCGATCAGTTCCATTGAGCAGCGTCTCAGAACGCTCGGAGAGCGTGAGGTGCCATCCAGCCGCATCGGCGAATTTGTGCTCGAAGAGCTCAAGGAACTGGATGCAGTGGCGTTCCTGCGCTTTGCTTCCGTGTACTTCAATGTGGACAACCCCGAGCAGTTCATGGGACTGTTGCGCAAGTCCGGCGCCGGTCTGAAGGCCGTTCAAGAGTCCGCAGCCGGGAACAAGTCGTGAAGCCTGACGAAGTGACCGCCCAGGACGAGTACTGGATGCGGCAGGCGATTGAGACGGCCCGCGGCGGTCGATTCATCGCGCCGCCAAATCCCTCTGTTGGCTGCGTCATTGTGCGTGATGGAGTCGAGATTTCCCGCGGATTCACCCAGCGCCCCGGCGGCCACCATGCCGAGATCGAGGCTTTGGAAAAGGCCGCGGCGGCCGGGAAGTCTGTCCGCGGGGCGACGGTGTATGTCACGCTGGAACCCTGTTCACACTACGGAAGAACCCCGCCGTGCGCTTTGCGGCTGATTCGCGAGGGCGTTGGACGGGTTGTTGCGGGAACCGTTGATCCCAATCCGCTGGTTGCCGGCAGAGGCCTCAGGATGCTGGAGCAGGCCGGAATCCCTGCTGTTGCCGGTGTCTGTGAAGAGGAGGCAATTGAATCCAACCTGGCATTCATCACGCGCATGAAGCGGGGAACGCCTTGGGTGAGGCTCAAGACGGCGGCAAGCCTTGACGGCAGGACGGCGCTTGCAAACGGACAGAGCAAGTGGATCACTGGCGCAGCGGCCAGAGAGGACGGCCAGAGGTTCCGGGCGAGCGCCCAGGGACTGCTCACGGGGGTCGGAACCGTGCTTGCCGACGACCCCCAGATGAATGTCCGGATCAGCGGTCTGCCGAGTCCGGCCAAGTTCGTCCTGGACAGCGCTGCGAGAACTCCGCCTCAGGCGAAAATTCTTCAGGGGGCGCCAGCGACGGTCTTTGTTGCAGAAAATGCTCCGCAGGCAGGCGTTGACGCGCTGAGGGCGGCCGGTGCGGATGTCGTTGAGCTTCCCCGGAATGAACAGGGGCGCCTTTGTCTGGCAAAAGCGCTCGAACACATTGCGCAAAGCGGTGTCAACGAGCTCTTTGTTGAGGCGGGAGCGACGCTTAGCGGGCAGATGATTGCCGGGGGGCTGGTGGACGAGCTTCTCGTTTACCTTGCACCGACGCTTCTTGGCGCAGGACGCCCTGTCGCGCAGCTGCCCGAGCTCGTTAAACTGTCCGATGCCCGAAGATGGCGCTTTGTCGAAGCGGCTTCTGTCGGAGATGATTTGAGAGTCCGGTTGAGAAAGCTCCCGGGCTAATACGAGAGGAGAAGACAAAACATGTTTACTGGAATCATTCAGGCTGTGGGCAAGATCCGAGAGCCCGAGCAGCTGGGCAACGGAGTCAGGCTGACGATCGTGACACCGGCTGAGTTCCATCTTGAGCAGACCAAGATCGGCGATTCGATTGCCGTGAACGGCGCCTGCATGACGGTGGTCAATGTCAGCGGCAACAGCTTCCAGATTGACGTCAGTGCCGAAAGCCTGAGCAAGACGGCTAATCTGGGAACGTTCGGCGAGTGCAACCTGGAAAAGGCGATGCGCCTCGGCGACACAATCGACGGTCATCTTGTGAGCGGTCACGTGGACGGCATCGGGCAGGTTGAGAGCATGGACAAGGTGGCAGAGAGCTACAAGCTTGTCATCCTTGCTCCGCTCAAGCTCTCGCAGTACCTTGCCTACAAGGGATCCGTGACGGTGAACGGCGTCTCTCTCACGATCAATTCCGTCGAGGATACTCCTGTGGGTGCTCGCATCTCGATCAACCTCATCCCGCATACGGTTGAGGTCACCACGCTCAAGCACCTGAAGGCGCAGGATTACGTCAATCTCGAGATTGACACCATCGCCCGCTACATCGAGCGCATGATGGCTTTGCGCAACGGTGAGTCGGACAGCTTGTTCTGAGCAAGGAGCGGGCAGGCATGACGGCACGCCTTTTTTCTCCAATCAGCCTGGGTGGACTGCAGCTCTCCAACCGGATCTGCGTGCCGCCCATGTGCCAGTGCCAGGCCGTGGACGGGCTGGCCCAGCCATGGCACGGCGAACACTATGGGAAACTGGCGAAATCCGGTGCGGGCCTGCTGGTCATTGAGTGCACTGCCGTCAGCCCGGAGGGGCGTATTACGTCAAAGGATCTGGGGCTGTGGAACGACAGGCAGGGACACGCGCTTGCCGGGGTGGTCGCCTCTTGCCGCGCCGTCGCGCCGGAAACCAGGATCTGCGTTCAGATCTCTCATGCAGGCCGCAAGGCTTTTCTGCAGGAAGCTGCCGGGAAGCCTGCGCCGCTTTGCTGCTCTGCATTGCCGTACGGCGGTTCGGCAGAAGTTCCTCAACAGCTGGATGAAGCGGAAATTCAGCGGATCATTGAGGCGTTTGCCGATGCCGCGCAGCGATCCTATGAGGCCGGGGTGGACGGCGTGCAGATCCATGCGGCGCACGGGTATCTCGTCCATCAGTTTCTTTCCCCCGTGACGAACTTGAGGACGGACAGGTGGGGCGGGAGCCGGGAGAACCGAATGCGGTTTGGACTGGCTGTGATCCGCGCCATCCGCGAGCGTGTTCCGAAGCTGCCCGTGTTGCTGCGTACGGCTGCGACCGATTGGATTGAAGGCGGCTGGCTCGAGGCCGACGCTGTGGAGTTTGTTCGCCGTGCTGCGGCTCTTGGCGTTGTCGCCGTGGATGTGACGGCAGGGGGGCTCGCCCCCGAGCAGAAGGCGCCTCAGGCCCTTCCCGGCTATCTTGTCTGCTACGCAAGCGCAGTCAAGCGTGGAACCGGCCTGATTACGGCGGCAAGCGGACTCATTACCGATCCGCTTCAGGCAGAAGGAATTCTCGTGAGCGGGGATGCTGACCTGGTGAGCGTCGGCCGAGGCGTGCTCCGCAATCCCAACTGGGGCTGGATGGCCGCTCAGTCGCTCAACGCCTTCGGATCGTTCCCGCCGCCCTACATGGGAGCGTTCTAGGCGGTCAAGAGCGCTCGCGCTTATTTCTGACCTTGCGCTCGGCTTGAGCCTTGGCTTCCTCCTCGCCTTTTTCGCAGGTCTCGATGATGAGGCGGGCCGAGCTTTTTGCCCGATATTCGGCGACAGAGCCGATGACCATCGCAACAGCAAGGATGATGGCGTCTGCCGCATAACCCGTGGCTTCCGGGGGAGCCTTCAAGGCGCCGAGCGTGAGAGCAATCAGAACTAGGGCGCACAAAGCAAGCACGCTCAGCATCTTTCTGAACTGCTTGACATCGGCCTTGTCCGAGTCACTGATTCCGCCACGTGCAAGGCGCGTCAGCATGAGATCGATGGGGAGCAGTGAGCGGACAGCGGATGGGGCAGGAGCGAACTTGCTTGCCTGCATGAGCTGTGCGGCCGCCCGGCCAGCCTTGTCAAACTTCATTGTGCGAAGCGGCGTTACGAGCCTGAAGATCTGGTAAATCAGGTAGGACCAGCAGAAAAGGGAGCAGGCGCTCAAAAGCAGAACGGCATCTTCATCCATGGCAGGAAAAAACGTGAGAATTGTGGACAGCTGCGGGCTTTGTGTTTTTGTCATGCCCGGATCACGCGGACGCTAAAGAGTTCTGCGCAGCTTGTCAATTGATGGGGCGTGGGGAGAAATTTTTCAGGAACGCCAGCCATCCGCGGATCTCTTCCCCAACAAACGGCTAAAATTAAAGACACTGAACGGAGCGCGTTCCTGCAAGGTGGCGCGCGACGGAAGAATTTATATGAGGAGAAGATTCATGATTGATGAAGTCAAGTCCAATCTGGATGGAACTGGTCTTCAGATCGGCGTGGTGGTTTCTCGCTTCAACGAGTATGCCGGACGCGAAGAATGGGCAGCCTGCCTTGACGAGCTCAAGAAGCTCGGAGTTTCCGAGGACGACATCACCTACGTGACGGTGCCCGGAGCGCTGGAGATTCCGCTTACGCTCAGCAAGCTTGCCGAAACCAGCGAGTATGACGCGCTGATCGCCTTGGGCGCGGTCATCAAGGGGGAAACATATCACTTTGAGATCGTCAGCAACGAGTCCTGCGCAGGCATCACCCGTGTGTCGCTTGATTACGGCATTCCGGTTGCCAATGGCATTCTCACCACCTATGACGATGAGCAGTGCAAGGCCCGCACCGAGATGAAGGGGCGTGACTGTGCCAGGTGCGCCGTTGAGATGGCCAATCTGTGCGAGCAGTATCCCGATGATGTCGACCTGATGGATCTTGAAGAAGATGACTGAAACCAAGGTTCGCAATCCCCTGGCGGGACGTCGCCGCAAGGCACGTGAATTTGCTTTGCTGGGCGTCTATCAGTCTCTGATTGATGAGGATGCAGATTACGCAAAGATTGATGCCAACCTGCTCTCGGTGCTGAGCGACGAGGATGAGCCGCTTCCGGCTGAGCTCTCGGCTGAGGACTTTGACCACTGCGACCAGGATCTCTACAAGAGCATCCTCTCCGGTGTCATGGATGAGAAGGCTGAACTTGCCGGACTCGTGGGCGCGCACGTCGACCGCCCGCTGGAGCGGCTCTCCACGATTGAGCACGCCTGCCTGTTGATCGGCGCTTGGGAGCTCAAGCACAGTCTTGACACTCCGTACCGTGTGGTGATCAACGAGGCAGTGGAATTGACGAAGACCTTTGGCTCGGACAAGGGCTTCAAGCTCGTCAACGGAGTGCTTGACAAGGTTGCCCTGGATGTTCGCCCCGATGAGGTGCGTGCCGGCTAGCAGCCGAGTGGAAACAGCGGCTTGCGGCCCGTTGGCCGGAAGTACAGAAAGCGCGTTCCTGCAGGCCCTGCGATAAGCGGCCGCGGTCGCGCTTTCGCTTTTTGTTGAGGTGCAAGATATATGGCACAGAACGGTGAGTTTGCAATCATTGACAGGTTCTTTACGCATGAATCCTTTGGCGCCTGGCAGAGCAAGGGCGTGGGGGACGACTGCGCGATCATCGATACGGCTGGTGGACGCATTGCCGTCACGACGGACATGATGTCTGTTGGAACGCATTTCTTGCCATCAGCATTGCCGCCTGACATCGGGTACAAGGCTCTGGCAGTCAATCTCTCTGATCTGGCTGCCGCAGGGGCCGTGCCCCGGGCCTTCTTCCTCTCGATCGCACTGCCGGGGCGGGATGACGCCTGGCTGGCGGGCTTTACCGGAGGGCTCATGGAGCTTGCCAAGGCGGCAGGCTGTCCGCTTCTCGGAGGAGACACGACGCGTGCGGCTTCAGTCGGAGGCGCTCCCGGGCCTGTGACGATTTCCATTACGGCGATGGGAGAGCTGCCGGCGCAAATGGGATTAACGCGAACCGGAGCCAAGCCAGGCGACGACATCTGGGTGTCCGGAACCGTGGGCGGAGCCTGCGCGGCGCTCAAGCACCGGCTCGGGGAGTGGACGCTGCCCGCCCGGGCATTCCCCGCTGCGGCAGTGCGCATGGACCGGCCGGAAGCCAGAAATGCCCTTGGGACGGCGCTGCTCAATGTGGCAAGCGCCTGCGCGGACATCTCCGATGGCCTCGCGCAGGATCTGGGGCATATCATGGAGCGAAGCGGCGTCGCCGCGGACATTGTCTGGGATGCGGTGCCAAAGCATCCGTCGCTGGCTGTTCTGCCCCATGAAAGGCAGCTTGAGGCGGCGATGAACGGAGGGGATGATTATGAACTTGTATTCACGGCACCCAGCGACAAGCGCGGGCTGGTTGAGCAGGCTTCGATTTCCTCTCTGACTCCCGTGACCCGGATCGGCCGGATCATTGAGCTGACAGGTCCCCAGGCGCGGCTCACGATGCATGACAGGACGGGCCAGGAGGTTTTCATGCCCGCCGGCGGTTTTGACCACTTTGAGTAGGATGGCTCGATATGGGTTTGAAGGACAAGTACAGCGAGAGCAATCCCGCCAACCGGGTGCGCCCCACGCTGGGGTTCGTCTTCAGCCATCCGGCGCATGCCCTGGCGATCTTTTTTGGTGCAGGATGCCTGCGGCCCGGTCCCGGCACGTGGGGCACTGCCGCCGGCGTGCTTGTCTGGATCGCGATGGTGCAGATGGGCGCTCCGCTTGCGCTGCTCGCGGCATTGATCCTGCTTGCCTTTGTCCTGGGTGCCTGGGCGAGCCACAGAACGGGGATTGACCTTGGTGTCGAGGATGCCGGCTGCATCGTGATTGATGAAGTGGCGGCGGTGTGGCTCGTGTGCCTGATGCTGCCTCAGACCCCAATGGGCTGGCTTGCGGCCTTCATTTCGTTCCGGGTGTTTGACATTGTGAAGCTGCCGCCAGCAAGCACGATTGATGCCAGGATGAAGAACGGCGTCGGCGTGATGCTTGATGACCTTTTTGCCGCCATCTGGGCGATTTTCGCCGTGATCCTGACCGACATGATCGTCAACCGAGTGGCCGGGCCGGTGTTTCTTGGGCTGTTCTAGTCCTGGCGAGGCTGAGTGATGAGTGAAAAGAACCTGCAGCAGAAAATCGAGTCTCTAGCTGTCGAACTGGGCAGAAAAGCCCTCGAGCGCAGGGCGGTCATCTCCACTGCGGAGAGCTGCACGGCGGGCGGCATTTCCTGGGCGATCACCCAGGTGCCGGGTTCAAGTGCGTGGTTTGACCGGGGCTTTGTGGTGTACACGGCTCAAGCCAAATGCGAAATGCTCGGCGTGGATCCGGCGTTGATTTCAGCCTGCGGCGTGGTGAGCGAGGCCACTGCTGCCGAGATGGCACGCGGAGCCTTGCAGAGGTCTGAGGCGAACCTTTCCGTATCGGTCACCGGCATCGCCGGACCGTCGGGCGCCGAGCCCGGCAAGCCCGTCGGTACGGTGTGTTTTGGCTTTGCCCGAAAGGGAGAACAGGCCCGTACAGTCACCGAACATTTCAATGGTGACCGCAAGGCGGTTCGTGAACAGGCCGTGGCCTTCGCCCTGCGCAGCCTGATCAAGATTCTGGGCTAGCCGCGGCAGAGCGCCTTGGCTGCGCGGATGGCGTCGCGTGTTGCCCGGGCTGCATCGGCGGCAGCCTGTCCGAAGTGTTCATCCTTTCCTGCGTAGATGACCGCGCGGCTGGAGTTGATGACCATGCCCCAGCCCTCGGCATCGAGTCCCGCTGCTACGGCGGCGTTCACATCTCCGCCCTGGGCGCCGATGCCGGGAACGAGCAGGGGAACGCTGGGAGCGAGCTTTCGCACTGTCGCAATTTCCTTGGGCTGGGTTGCGCCGACCACCAGGCACATCTGGCCTGTCCTGTTCCAGGAGCTCCCCGCAAGGCGCGCGATGCGCTCGTACACCATTTCTCCGCCCGCGACGAGCTCCTCGATGTCCCTTCCGCCAGGGTTGGATGTGCGGCACAGGACGATCACACCGCGGTCGGGATATTCAAAATAGGGTTCGATCGTGTCAAATCCCATGTAGGGCGAGAGCGTCACCGCGTCCGCGTTGTAGCGGACGAAGGCTTCTTTTGCGTACTGCTTTGCGGTTGAGCCGATGTCGCCGCGCTTGGCGTCCAGGATCACAGGAATGTCCGGGTACTCGGACTTGATGAGCGTGATGATCCGCTCAAGCGCTGCTTCAGCCCGGTTGGCCGCAAAATAGGCAATCTGGGGCTTGAAGGCGCAGACATAGGGAGCGGTCGAGCGCACGATCTGTTCGCAGAATGCAAAGATCGGGTCGGGTTCGCCGAGAACGCACTGGGGGAATTTTTGCGGATCGGGATCAAGCCCGACGCACAGCATGGAATCGGCAGAACGGGTGCGCGCGGAAAGCTTTTCAGTAAAGAGCATGGCGGAAATCCAAAACAGCGTGCCGAAGGCACGGGCAGAACGCATTGTACCGGGCAGAAATCCCTCTCTGCCGGGAGCGGGACGTCTGCCCGCCCGCAAGAACGGCTTGGCTAAAATGCCCCCGTTATTCTTTTCCGGCGTGTGATTGGAACGATGCAGCGAGGCGATTTTGAACTGATGGCTCCGGCGGGATCCTGGGAGGCGCTTTCCGCGGCGTGCTCGGCTGGCGCCGATTCCGTGTATTTCGGTGCCGGCGTACTCAATATGCGCACGCATTCCGGCGGGCGCTTTACGCCGGGGGATGTCGGCGAAGTCTGCCGCCGCTGTCATGATGCTGGAGTCAGGGCGTACCTCACGCTCAACAGCGTGATGTTTGACGAGGACCGGGAGCTCCTCAGAAAAACGCTCGACCAGGCGGCCGCTGACGGAATTGATGCCGTCATAGCGTGCGATCCCGACGTTCTGGTGTACGCACGGGAACGGGCTGTTCCGGTGCACCTGTCGACCCAGCTCAACATCTCGAACTTGGCCGCACTGCGCTTTTACGCCCCCTATGCTGATGTGGCCGTGCTCGCACGTGAGCTCAATCTCGCACAGGTGCGTGAGATCTGCCAAGGCATTGAGCGGGAAGATATCCGAGGGGTGTCTGGACGGCCCATCCGCATTGAGATGTTTTGCCATGGTGCGCTTTGCATGGCGGTGAGCGGCAAGTGCTACATGAGTCTTGCCACGCGGGGAAGAAGCGCGAACCGGGGAGAGTGTCTGCAGACATGCCGACGGGAATATGTGTTCAGGGATGTAGACCGGAATATTGAGATCGCACTCGACAACGGCTACTTCATGAGTCCGAAGGACCTCAAGACGATCGGCTTTTTGGACCGCATGGTTGAAAGCGGCGTGCGGGTGTTCAAGATTGAAGGCAGGGCGAGGGGGCCAGAGTACGTGCGCACAGTGGTCGAATGCTACGACCAGGCGCTCAAGGTGATTGCTTCAGGTGAGTGGAGCGACGAGTGCCGCACCCGCTGGGACGAGCGGCTTGCCACCGTATTCAACCGGGGATTCTGGGATGGCTACTACTTGGGTGCCGAAATGGCCGAGCTTTGCGGAGCATATGGCTCGAAAGCGACCGAGCGAAAGGTCTATGTCGGAGAGTGCGCCAATTACTTTGCAAAGGCTGGCGTGGGGCAGTTTGCCCTGAAGGCGGGCGCTCTCAAGCTTGGCGACAAGCTTCTTGTGACGGGACCTACGACGGGAGCCGCGTACTTCACGGCCGACAGGATCGTGGCGGACGACGGCCGGGATGTTCAGAGTGCGAAAAAAGGGGACAAGATCACTCTGCCAGTCCCCGAAAAGGTTCGGGAGCACGACAAGCTCTATCGGCTGGAACCCGCTTCATCAAGATAGGACTTTCCGAGAAAAGAGCACGGTAAGGGGGGCGAGGTCCGCAACGCTGTGCACCTCGAGCTTGCGGTAGGCCGTGTTGCGGTGGGCCTGGACGGTGCGCTCGCTGATCTGCATCTTGAGGGCGATCTGCTTGTTGAGCAGTCCCTTGATGGCTCCGCGGATCACGTCCTGCTCGCGCGAAGAGAGGCGCTCGAAGCGCTTTTTCCATTCGGCCTCATCGATCGGCATTGCCCGCTGATCGAGGTCATCCTGAACGATCTTGGCAACGGCGGTGAGAAGCCGCTCGGGATTGACGGGCTTTTGCAGGAAGTCCTTGGCTCCGTCCTTCATCGTCTGCACGGCCATGTCCACGTCGCCGTGCCCCGTGAGAAATATGATCGGAAGCGGATACTCGCGCCGGTTCATTTCGGCCTGCATCTGCAACCCTGTGACATCCGGCATGCGGACATCGAGAATGAGGCAGCCGGGCCGGGAGGGCGTGTCGCCTGCAAAGAAAGCGGCCGCGCTCTGGTAGGAGGCGGTCTCCCAGCCTTCCCCCTCCAGCAGCAGGCTCAGGCTCATCAGCTGGTCAGGCTCATCGTCCACGAGCCGGATAAGGGGCTTCACGGGATGTTCAGGCATGTTCTTGCTCCTTTGCGACAGGCAGCGTGATGCGCGCTTCGGTGAGTTCGCCGGATCTGCGGATCAGGAAGTTCCCGGCAGCCTTCTCGCAGAGGGTCCTCACGATGAGCAGCCCGAGCCCCGTTCCGCTTGTCTTGGAGGTATTGAGGGGGCGGCTGTGCACGGCAAGGGCTTCCTGATCCGTGGGGGCGTTGTCAAGGACTGAGATGACGGCCTTGGTTCCTGCATCCTCTGCGGCAAGGACAACCTGGATTCTTGCCTGCCGGTTGTCGGCGTTGGCCTCAAGGGCGTTCTTGATGACATTGCGCAGGCACAGCTCAAGCTCGAGCCTGTTCCAGAAGACCATGAGTCCCCGAACCCGGATATCGAGCTGAAGGACGCCTGCAGGAGTCTTCATGAGCCAGGCGTTGAAGATGCGTGTGACATCAGCGGCAAGATCAATCATCTCGAGCTGCGCTTCCCGATGCTTGACGTAGTTGCGCACGTGATTGACGATGCCGCTTGCCTTTTCGCACTGTCTTGCGATGAGTTCAATGGTTTTTTCAAGAGAGTCGCTAACAGGGGCTCTCTCGAACTGCCTTTGCAGGGCGCTGCAGCTGTTGCTGATCACCGAGATCGGACCGTTCAGTTCATGAGTGATCATGCTGGAGACCGCACCGATCGTGCTGATGCGCTCAAGAGACTGGATCTGCTCGAGGGCTTGCTTTTGCGCCGCCTCCGCCTCCCGTTCCTTTTGCACCGCAAGCCGCAGTTCACGGGTCCTCACGTTGACGAGATAGCGCACGTACCAGCTGTGGAGAATGAGGCCGATGACGGCGAGAAAGCCAAGAAAAATGAAAAGTGAATACCGTTTGAAAAAGTCTGCGACGGAGCGGATCCTCAGGTATTCATAGGGGCCTCTTCGCAGGGACTTGTAGAGGTTGTCAACCTGGGTGAAGTCAGAGACGACGGCCCAGCCGGTTCCGTTTGCGGTTTTCGGCATCGTGAGCAGTGCAGCCGCCACATCCCGGCTCATCTGCCAGGGGGCGAGGGATGTCGACACGAAGGTCCAGTTCGGGTAGACCTCGGTCGAGTGCATGCACTTGAAGTCGGGGAGCGTGTCTGGCTTCAGGCCGATCGGGCGGAATTGACCGGCGAGTTCCGGCTCGGTGAGCTGCAGCTCCTCAAGCGTGCAGGATCGTGCCATGGCGACGTCAGCCTTGCCGGCCAGCACCGCAAGAAGCAGTTTTTTCATTGGGGAGCCGGCGGGGACGAGTCCACCAAAGAAGCGGTCGGGGTCATACCCCTGATCCTGCAGCTCCTTGAGCGGCACGAATACGCCCGACCAGCCGTTGAGCCAGTTGACGGCGGCTTTCTTCCCCTTCATGTCGGCAACCGATTTGATCGGACTGTCATTGGGAACAAGGAAAACCGTGGCAATTGCCTGATTCGGATTGGGCGCAACCCGGGTCGTCATGGTCGCGATGTCCCGGAGCCCCCGGTTGTAGACACGGCGGTAAAAGCCCGATGCGCCGAGGAAGAATTCGACCTTGTTCTCGCGGATGACGTGCTCGAGATCCTTGACGAGATAGGGATCGATGGAGACCTCGTACTGTGGGAGCTGTTTGCGCAGATAGGCGAACGTGTCCTGAAAGCCCTTGCGTTCGGAGGGTGAAAAGCTTTGCTCGATATAGCCGATCCGCAGCATCGGACGGCCCGAGGCTGAGACCAGTTCGGTACGGGGCGCCGGCAGACTCTCTTCGGCGGAACTCACCGGTATCGGGCCAGCTGCCAGAAACAGTCCAAGAGCGGCGGCGCTGGCGGCGAGAAAAAGGGACAGGATTCGAGACACTTTGGGTTAAAAACAAAATCGCCCGCAGGCATGCGGGCAATTGTATCGAACAGGATTAGGGAACCTTGATGTCCCTGAATTCGTGGCACTGGTCGCAGAGCAGGCGCGGTTTCTTGTGACCGCTGTGGCACTGGTTGCAGGATGGATCCTCGACGTGCGAGTCGTGCGGATTGATGTCCTTCTTTGCGGTGCGTTTTGCAAGCTGCGCGTATCCGCCGTGGCAGGTGGCACACACTTCGTTGGCCGGAGCCTTCGGGGGCATCTGCGTGTGGCAGGACTCGCACTTGACGCCCCGCGCTGCGTGCCTGTCGGCAAGCAGCTTGCCGTCGGCGGCAGCGGCCGTCAGGGAGAAAGCCATCGCGGCAAGTCCCAGAATCAGGTTTTTTGCAGTAAATGTCATGTTGTTCTCCAGGAGGGCCGCCGCTGCGGGCATGCGGGTTGGAGAGCCCCCTCATGCCGCAGGGCGTCAATCGGTCAGCTTTTTAAGACCAGGGCTTCTCGGCTGCGACCGTGCGGCCGGCGATGCGGCCGAACACGCACGACTCGGAGTTGTTGCAGGCGCCCTGATAGATGTGACCCCACATCGAGCCCAGCTCGCCGGCGCTGTAAAGGCGCGGAATCGGCTTCTTGAAGGGATTGAGCACCTGGCCCTTCTCGTTGCGGCGCGGACCGCCCTGGGTGTTCAGGATCGCCGGGAAAAGCTTGGCGGCGTAGTACGGTCCCTGCTCGTCAAACGGAGCGGAGATGAGCGGAGCCTCGCGGCCTTCGAAGGCGATCTTGCCCTTCTTCTCGAGCGGACGGCCGAATTCCTTGTCAGCGCCGGCCTTGATGTTGGCGTTCCAGGTCTTGAAGGTGTTCACCAGATTTTCGACGGGCACGTTGATCTTCTTGGCAAGCTCTTCGATCGTGTCAGCCTTGACGATCACGCCCTTTTCGATCTCGGCGCTGTTGTCCTTGCTCCACTTGTAGCCTTCGCGGTTCAGCGCGTAGCCGCTGGTGGCGCCGCCGATGATCGGACCGCGCAGACGAGCCTTCTCATCGAACACCACATAGCACGGAATGCGCGGATAGCGGTGCTTGATGGCATCGAGCAGGTTCACGCCATAGATGCAGGTGTGGTTGTCCATCTTCTCATTGACGAAGCGCTTGCCGTCCTGGTCGACGTAGAAGTAGCTCGCCGAGAGCATGTTGATCTGCAGAGCGGTCTTCAGGCCCGGCACTTCGAGGCCGAGCGGGCAGGACAGGGCGTTCATGTGCCAGCAGTCGGCACCGGCCGCCACGGCCATGCGCACGCCGTCGCCGGTGTTGCCGGGATGTCCCAGACGATGGAACATCGTGCCCATCGTATGGTTCTGCAGCAGCACATCATCCCACTCATAGCCGCCCGTTGCGAGCACGACGCCGCGGCGGGCCTTGACGGCAACCTTCTTGCCTTCGATTTCGAACCAGACGCCGAGCACTTCGTCGTTTTCGCGGATCAGTTCAAGAGCGCGGGCGTTGTACATGACGGGAACCTTGCGGACATCCTCGACGGCATAGCGGTAGTTGTTAAAGAGCATGTCGCCGCCGCGGATCTTGGTGCCCGGAGTGGAGCGGAAGCGCCACTTGTCGACGGCGTCGGACTCGGGGATGTTCTGGAAGCCTGCATGACCGTAGATGTAAACCTTCTGGTCGGGCTTGAGCGAGAGCAGGAACTCCTTGGACTTCATGGCTTCCTTGACGAAGGCACGCAGCTGCACTTCGTCGATTTCGCTGTTGGCGAACGTGTAGGTCTTCTTGAGGTACTCGAAGGCGCGCTCTTCGTTGTTGGGAATGAACATGCCGCCCGAGGACACGGCGGTGTTGCCGCCGCCCGTGGCGCACTTTTCAAAAATCATGACCTTGGCTCCGGCGTCCGCGGCGGTGATGGCGGCGCTGGCACCGGCTCCGCCGTAACCGACGATCACAACGTCCGTGGTGATGTCCCACTTCTTGGGCAGGTCAGCCTTCTTCTTGGCCTGGGCGGCCGGAACGGCAACGACGGCGGCTGCAGCAGCAGCGCCCTTCAGAAAGTTGCGCTTTGAAACTTGCATGATGATCCTCCGAAAGGATGGTTGGTTTGGTTCGGGAGGAACTGTATCTTGAAGGACTACTTAAGCAGTTTGCGTATCGCCAATTCGACAGCAGATTCCCAGAGAATTGTTTTGGCAGGCAATTTTGTGCAGGTTCTGGAGAACAGGAAAAAGAAAAACGCCCTGATTCCGTGAAGGCACCAGGGCGGCAAAGCCGGTCAGACAGGAAACCGGCAGAAGGAGAAATACACTTGCCGGCGATTATCAATGATCCCGTCCTGCGAGCGCCACTCGAAAGCGAAAAATGTTTTTGCGAAAACGCAAAAACAAATCGATAACCGATTGTGAAC
>Ga0265299_10001802_pt1 | contig 23264 bp, 43 predicted proteins | sample AusTroGonzalo_MG_4_FD_193485 | JGI IMG/M metagenome (GOLD analysis project Ga0265299, IMG submission 193485) | Bovine rumen microbial communities from tropical cattle in Woodstock, Queensland, Australia - Gonzalo_02 | ecosystem: Host-associated > Mammals > Digestive system > Stomach > Rumen ... | reverse complement strand
ATAAAATCACAAATCCAATTTCTAGCATAATCGGGGGAAATCATAGAACGTTCTTCCGAACACAAACCCGCTTGCGGACTCTTGTTTGCATAAACGATGCTTTTCTTTTCCTTGTCATTCTGATATGAAAATCCGTGTGTTGGCTCACAGTTCCAAAACCAATAAGCCGTTGGCTTCATATAATAATCGCCCCGTTCCATTCTGTTCATATCTATAACTTCGGGAGCCTTTATAAAATTAGCTTTCAAATAGGTCTGCATACTCCAAGGGTTTTCAAATATCATTCTAATTCCCTTTTCCATACAAACCCCGCAAAATTTAATTAGTATTTCATACAATCGTTCCCGCTTTTTTGAGCGATCAATAATATGCTGAACCTTTTTTAAATTGCTCCACCCTTTATAATTATGACAATTAAGGGAAAATTCCATTTGCGATACGGCACAGAAATAGATACACGGGAAAAATGCAATAATAAGGTCTTGACAAGGGTCGATAGAATCGAACAATGTCTTGTCTTGTCTTGTCTTGTCTTGTCTTGTCTTGTCTTGTCTTGTTAAGTTATCGTATGCCCTGTCAATTTCACCGAATAAATCTGTTATATGGTCTGTCTGCCCGAAGTTGTTTTGAATGTCGTAATCTTCCGCAGGAATCCCAAGTTTTATAAACTCATTTTTGAATGTTCCAGACTGTTCAAAAAAACAATGCACCTTCCCTGTAATTTCCATTATTCGCCCCCAAGCCTTTTATATTCTGCCGTAATTTTATCGGCTAGTTTTCCAAGCCCCGCAACCCCGTACATCTTTTTATATTCATAAATCAGAATGTCGGCTATAACTTCTAAATGATTGCCATAAGAACTACCGCAATCAATTTTATAGTTATGTTCCAAAGAGCAGGCATATTCCCCATTTTTCGTATGGTCGATAACCCACGATCCATATTTTTTTCGATACATTTCTTTATTCGGGATTCTATGACTATATTGAGCAAAAGACTGTGAAAGCGGTTTGCCACAAATAAAACAAACCCCGCCACATCTTTCAAAAGCTTCTTTACGCTGATTGATTTGTTTTTCTGTCATTTCTTGCCCCCGTAAAACTTCAAATACATAATTTCAAGCCCCATTTTTTCGGCTTCTGCCTTTTCCATTTTTGCACCCTTGCTTTCTTCCCAACCTTCAAGTAAAACAATATGTGTACAGGTTTTCAAGGCTTCCAAATCCCGAATCATAAAATCCTGCCATTCGGCTTTCGGGTTTATCTTCAAAACTTCTTCCCCGATTTTCACGGGGTTTATTACATCAAATCCGCTTGTTCTGTAGAAGGTTTCTGCCCGTTCAAACTGTCTGGTATAATCTGCTTTTTCTCTGCCTGTTATTTTACCGCTTATATATATTCTTGTCATTGTCTGCCCCTAGTTTCTTTTTACAACCTATTATTTTTTTTAATCTAATTCTATAACTACAAAATCCCTAGTTAAATCTCTTAAACCGAAGTTTACTACGGCAAGATATTCTTTTCCTTCGTGTTCTACTGTAAAACCCATTGTATAGGCAATTCCGTCTTCAAAAAGAAGAACCCTTGTTCTTTTTGCGTGAATATCCGCTCTCAAGTTTTCCAACCCTGTATGATAGTCTAATACGAATTGATTATTATGTAACCAAACCCCATTTCTGCAATATGAAGAAGTATCTAATACATCTTCTGGGAAAGACTGTTTTGCAGGAATGTTTTTGTAAAGGTCTACCAATTCCCTTGAAGTCTTGCATTTTTTTAATACTGTAAAAGTTGTGTTGCCGATTGTAATTTCTTTCATATTTGCACCCCCTAGTGCTTTATTTACTTATATCTTAACACTTCTTTTTGTTTCTGTCAACACTTTTTTTATTTGTTTATTTCTTTCATTTTTTCAAGCTCTGCCCGAATCCTGTCTATAATGGCAGGGTCTTTTTGGAAGTAGGTATAAAGCCAATGAACAAACTTGTGCGTTAAATTATTAAGGCATACAAAGTTTTTTTCGTCTAGTTCTGCATACCTTGTTTCGTCAAGAAGAAGGTGGTGAAGTTGCCAACCTTTGCGAAGGGGTTTTTGCGTTATACGATCCACCTTCCCAGACTTTGAAAACATCAGCTTGCGAAAATTTTTCCATTCCTTTGTCTGACGAAATTTCTTTTTTGCTTTCTGTGTTTCGTTCATATACTTCCACCTTCGCTGAACTCTGGAATCGGATTGTCTTTTGAAAACCACAGGTGCAGGCAGTTTTTGTGAATGTTTACATAGTTTTCTTCTTCGGGGAAAATCATAACGGCTTTTTTATCGTTGCCTATAAACTCCCTTTTGACCAACTGTAAATCTGCATAAGAAGGCATTTTGCTTTTTCTTGAAAAGGAAATATGCAGCCACTCTTTGTTATCGTTCATTATGCCACAGGAAGCAATGACAAAAAGTCCATTGAACTCCCAAGCCCTGCCCACACCATTTGACATTTTTTCATACTGTGGAACTTCCTTGAAATAACTGTTCGGCTTCGGGAAAAAAGAAGCCTGTTCAATTTTTATATCGTGCATTACTCAATCTCCTTCGGGTAATCAGCATATCGCCAAGCCTTGACTTCTGGAAATCTAATTATTGTATTTTCAACCCAATCTTGTCCGTTCCAATATGCAATTCTGATGTGTGGCAATTTATCGCAATAGACCAAGCAGGATTTGTACGTTGTGTCTGGTGTTCCGTCATAGTGCCATTCGTGTTCCTTCTGACATTCGTGGTATCCGTCTATGAAGGCTCGTCTTACTGACGAGTGAGTAAGAAACAACCCGTCTTCACTTGCGTACTTATCTGCTTTCTGTTCAATTTGTTCTTCTGTCATAATTACTCCTTAATTTATCTTTAATGTTTTTACACAAAACTTCAAAAAATCTTTTAGTGCAGAAACAAGCAACTAATCCGTCTTTCTCTTTGTTTTTGCAGATACGACAAGGATTAAAGAAACCTTTTCTGATATTTCCTAAAATACATCTAGCCATATTTTCTATTCCTTATCTGACAAATCCTTTATCTGTTCGACTATTTGAATTATTTTACAGATAACCCAAAAACCAACAACAACATCAAGTATTATCATTATCATATTCTTCCTTACTCCTTACTTCAAAGCAACTGCAATCATTGAAAGTGTTGCCAATACAACCATTATCGTTCCACAAAGTACAACAATAAACTTGCAGATTTCATAAAACTTATCTAACATTTTTCTATCTCCTTTATTTTGTCTTTGTTTCTAATGCTCTTTTTACAGACCATTTATATTTTGTAAGTCTTGAATACACAACTGAACTTTTTAGATTTAATTCTTCGCACCATTTTTTCAACGATTGAGATTTTCCGTTGTGCGTTATTAACTTTTCCCTACAATCGTTTTTATATTCAAGTGCTTTCTCGATATTCCAATGCAATTTATTTATTCTCATTTGAGTTTTATCATAATCGAGATTTAGTTCTTCACACCATTGTGCGAGAGTTTGCGTTTTTCCCATATAGGTTACAGTATGACTATCTCGTCTATTGTTCTGTTGTTCTTTATTCGTTATCCAACGACAATTTTCTGGACTATAACCTTTATTAACATCAATACGGTCTATGGTTAATTCATTTTTATAACCATTTTCCAAAGCCCATTTCTTAAAACGTTTAAATCCTATATATGGTTCTAGCCATTCTTCACAAATTGTTATTCCACGACCACCATAACGTTTATAACTTTGGTGATTAGGCTTGTAACATCTGTTTTTCATTCCCCAATAAATAACACTTAATCTATCCTTTTTCATTTTTTACCTCCGTTTTCCTTTAAGAATTGCTGTGCTTGTTTACAATCTTCACAATCTAACCCTGTGCAAGTTCTTTCGTGAAGTCGTATAAGCAACTTACTAATAATCTCTTTTGCTTTGGTGAGTTGTTCTTTGTATGCCTCTGTTATCGTATCGCCAAGCCTGTCGCAATTATCAAGAATGTTTACTTGTTCTTTCAGTTCTGCGTTTTCTTTCTGCAAACCCTCTTTTTCATTCCACAGTTCTCTAATTCTGTCCTCTAGCCTTTTGATTTCATATTCTGTCATTCTTTTTCCCCCTGTGCCAATTGGTCTGTTGTAAGCTTTATTATAAAGTCAACATCTTGCCTTGCCAATCGGCTCTGCTTTTCTGCTGATTCTATTTCCACCTTTAAGGCAGAAACCCGATTTTCTAATTCTGCGATTCTTACAGAATTGACCATAACAAAAGAAAGTGCCAGAAGTAAAACCCCTGGCACGATCCCGATTAAACACCTGTCAATCATTCTTCCCCGTCCTGTAAATGCTTTTCTTTAAGATAAGCTTCTTCCTTTGTCATATTCTGCCCCCTTATGCTTCTTCAATTTGGATAATATTTCCGTTATCCAAATCCGAATGCTTGTTGAACAGTTTTTCTACTGCTCTTTCTTGATTTTCAGCTTTACAATGAAATCTGATAGTTATTGGCTCTAAACCGCAGGAAGCCTGCGAACCGCCAATAGTCCAATATATAATATAAAAATCTTTCATATTTTGCCCCCTTAATATAAGGCGGGTTTCCCCGCCCCCTGTTTTATGCTACTACAAGCATTTTGCTTTCTGCTTCTTCAATGTTTCTGCTTTCAAAGAAGTCAACCTTGCCAACCTTCAAAAAGATAACCGAGTAAATAACCCCGTGTCTATCTTTTCCGCTGATTAAAATTGCATTTTCTGTTTCTTCCAGAACCTTTGCGTATCGTGGTAAACAAATAAGGCTCTTTTCTGTTGCCTTTCTAACCAATCCGAAAACCTTTGTTTCTGCCTTTGTCATATTAAAGCCCCCTATTGCTTTGTTATGATTACATCTTAACACCTATTTATATTCTTGTCAACACTTTTTTATAATTTTTTTTAATTTTCCACAACAATTCCAAGTTCTGCACAAAGTTGAATTGCTTCGTCTAACAGATAACCCATTTGAACTGTATCAACTTCCGTCATTGAATAAGGCTTGATTCTGCCCGTTAATTTATTTATGCGATAATTATAACCACGCTTGCAGGCTCTTTCTTTTATGGCTTGTTCTATATCTTCCAAATCATTCCCCGTTTCGCCTGCTATCTGCTGCACGATCCCCCAGAACATTCGATTTTGTTGCGAACTTCTTGATTTATAAGGCTTTTGTAAATCTACTTTCAAATAGCCGTTATATTTTTCCTTTGCCCCTTCCCACAGGTGCAGAATCTGTTGTTTGATTTCTTTACTAGGATAATGCAGAAGAAGCCCGTTTTCTGTCGGTTCTGCTGAACACACTATTTTCATTTATCACCCCATAAAGACTGTTGAATTGCTTTCTTTTCTTCCCGCTCTGCCTGTATAAACATATCTTCGTTTATCAGCGGGTAAAGTTTTTCATAAAAGGCTTTTACATATTCACGCTTCAATTCAAAACCATAAGCCCTGCGACCCAAGTTTGCAGAAGCAAGAAGGGTTGTTCCACTTCCTGCACAACAATCAATTACTACATCATCAATGTCCGTGTATAAACTGATTAATTCTTCCAGAAGTGGCACGGGCTTTTGTGTCGGGTGAATCTTCGGTGTGTTTCTATCTTCAATCCATTCACGGCAGGTGAAAACCATTTTTCCGTTGTTTCTGAATTTCGGGAGTTTTTCACGATAGAAAAGAATTGCAATTTCATAATTTCCAACCGCCCGCATATTTGCCTTCAATACCTGTGCAGAATAATTTTTGTAAAATATAAAAACTTGATGATGATTAAAGCCGTATTCTTTTGCATAATGTATAAGTTCTTCCTGTTGTTCATAGGCACAGAATAAAATCATACACCCTGCTTCACCCCGTTCTTTTGGTTCTTTCTTTACAAGCTTTGAGCAGAAGTGGAAGAATTCAGAAATACGGAAGCCCGCCTTTGTATCTGTATCAAAAGCCGCTGCCCCTGCATATTTGCTTTCCCCGTTTGAATTGTCCCCGCCTTCGTACCACATAGGATTTGAGCCGTACATCTGATTTCCTAATTGATACGGAATATCGGTCAAAATAAGTTGTGCGTGTGGTATGTCTTTTGTTTTCCAATTTTGAAAACTGTCATTAAAAAGTGCTATTCTTTCCATTTTGTTTTTCCCCTAGAATAAAGCCCGTTTGAAATACACCTAGAACACAGAAGGGGTTTGATGGTCTTTGGGTCTGACCTTCTGCTATCGTAATTTCCGCCACGGGCAAAGGCTTTTCCAAATTGCATAATCTTGCGATTATTTTATTTTTCACCCATACGGGCTACTTTGCCATTTTAGAAAGGATTGCTTTGAGCTTCTGAACATCTCGCCCCGCAATCGCTTTATTTGTGAAATCCAACTGTTCGTCACTCATTGTGTTCATTTTGGATTTTACCTGTGCAATCAGTTCTTCAACTGTCGGTTCTGCCGAAGGATTCATTGTTCCGTCAAGTTCGTCATTTTCCACAATTTCAAAACAGTTCTGATACAAATATCTTTTGATATAAGTTTCAACCGCTCCCAAGTTCTGCACTTCGTGGCACCCTTTAAGGCTTGCCGTTGACATTGGGCTTGTAAACTGTATTCTTCCGTCACCTTCCAAATCGCAGAAGTCCAATGTCGCAAGTTCTGGTGTAAAGTTTACCACGCAACAGAATTTCAATTCGTTTGCAAGTTTGTTTATTTCGGGCAGAATGTCCGACAATTCGTAATATGAATAACCCGCAAACTTATTCTGTCCGCTTTTCTGTATGCCCGCATTTTGAAAACGCAGGCGGCCTTCATTTAATTTTTCAAAAACTGTCATTATTTTGCCCCCTTCTTTGCACCTTTCCTGTCTTTCAATATTTGAAGTTCTTTAGGAAAAGTGCGAATCTCGATAAACTTTGAGCGGGAAACACCCATTTTTTCTGCTTCCCTGTCAAGCCATTCCAACTGATTAGCACGCAGATACACGGAAAATCTTGCCCCGTCTTTCTGCCCGTTTTTCAATGTGTTTGCCATTTTCTACCCCCTAGTTCCACGGGAAATCTTCTTTGAAATCTGAATCATTCCCCGCCTTTTCAACAGGCTTTTCAATCTTTTCCAGAATCTGCACGGAATCAGCGTTGATGTAAATCTTGCTTTTTTTCTGTCCGTCCTTTTCCCAACGATCCTGCTTCAATCTGCCAGATACGGCAATCAATAAACCCTTGCGGATTTTCTGCTTCAAGTTTTCGGCAGGCTTGCCCCAAACTGTGATGTCAAAATAAGAAGTTTCGTCTTCCCAATTTTCACCCTTCTTTCTGCTTTCATTGTTTGCAACGTGTAACTGCAATTTTGCCGTTCCTGTGGAAATATAGCCAAAGTCTTTTTCGCCAATTTCCTGTGTTACTCTACAAATCAATGTAACATTGTTCAAATCTGTCATTCTTTTTACCCCCTAAAATAACAGTCTTAAAAATATTGCTATGGCAGCTGCCAATACAATTCCGATTTTTTCTGCCCTGTCGAGCTTCCAATATTTTTTATATTTGTTTTCCCCTGTCTGCCTAATGGTCATTTTCATTTTACATTCTCCTTCCTAAAAGGAAAATAAATCCGCAAAAAGCTTTCAAATCTTCTGCCGTTGCGTCTGGCATATTGTCTATTACTTCTTCAACTGACAATCTTTCTTTGCAAATTCCGTCTGCCGTTTTGATATTCAGATATACTACGCTATTTTTTGCAAAAGTAATTTCAAAGCTTTTGTTCGGGTCAATCTCACTTTTAACAATAACCGAATTTTCACCACAGGGAAAAAAATAGTTTCTCATTCTGTTACCCCCTTCATATCAAGCCCGATTACATTCTGTAAATCATAGGCAACATAAAAAAGAAAAGTGTCTGAAATCTGCTTTTCTTTACTGAAAGGAAGATTTACACCTTCTTTGATTCTGGCTTCAACATCAGCGTTTGCCTTTTCCCAATTACTGTCGATTAAAGCCTGTAAAGTTTCTTTATTCATATCAAGCCCCCTATTGCTTTTGATATATACATCTTAACACTTTATTTAATATTTGTCAACACCTAAAATGTAAGACCCAACGATCCAACCGCATATTTTACAAAACTATTCTGCATTTCCTTTCTGTGCAGTTCTACTGATTCAACAGGCTTCAAACTTTCGTCTTTTTCCTGTATCTTTCTTCTACATCTGCCAACGCTTTCGATTGTCGGCAAGCCGTATTTCCTGTAATGCAGAAGATAATCGTGTGCTGATATTCTATGCAGAGATTTCCCCATTCTCTGCAATCTGCCTTCGATGAGCATAGCATAGAGCAAATCGTCACTTGCTCTGGTCTGCGGGTTTGAAATCAGAAAACCCCGCACTTCCTTTTCAAGTTCTTTCAATTTCATTTTCTGCCCCCTGTCTATTTCTGCCGATATACCACCCCGCCCGAATATTTCTTTCTGTTTTTGTCTTGCCAGAAGAAGCGAAGTTTTCCGCCTTGATTCTCAATTCTGCCGATACATTCATAATGTCGTAAACGGCATTTCTTTTTTCCTGTTCCGTCTGCTTCATTGTTCGCCCCTACTTAAAAAAACAAACTCTTTCGGCTTCTGCGTCAAATTCTTCTTTGCTTTTTTCAACAGTTCCGCCAAGTTCGTGTTTTTGTTTCTTTTCGTTCCAATCGTAAACACTACCCGAAAAATAAGGCTCTTCCCCTGTCGGTTGCCCGTCTTTTCTGTTTACAACTCCCAACCACCTTTCATTCTTTACAACAAAAGGCTTTCCGTCTAATTCGATTGTATAATCTTTTACCCAGACACTAGCAAACATTTTCCGCCCCCTTAATCGTGATAATCTGCAAGGCTTCCAACATTTATGACTGTTTCTTCTTCGTCATAAAGAACACGGCAATTTGCAATGGCAAGTTCTTCTATCTTTTTGAAGTCTGGTGCTTTTGCAATCAGCTTCTGCAAGATTACTTCTTCGGGCTTGAAATCGCCCCCTTCTTCTGTTGGTGTAAATTCCCCGATAACATAACCTTTTGCAATTTTGATTTTTTCTTCTGAATTGCTGAAATTAAAATCTGCCCTTACTTTCATTTGTTTACCCCCTAGTTTAAGCGGGGTTTCCCCCGCCATAGTTTTATTTATTCAAACCCTTATAGAACGGGCAGAACTCACAACAGGTGCAGTAGTCAAGGCACTTTTTCGGCTCGGCTTTTCGTTCTTCAATGTAAGTTCCGCCAAGTGCCTTCATATTGCTTTCGGCTTCTTCCTTACTGTCAAAAAGTTTGATTGCGGTTTTACGACCTTCTTTCATAACGGCATAGCGGTCTTCGTCCTGCCATCTTTCTTCGGCAGAACAAGGCGGAAGTTTTTCGTCTTCCAGAAGTTCGGCTTTTTCAAACTCCGAAACCTTTGCAAAAATGAACTGTTCAATTTCTGCAAGTGCTTCTTCCGTTACATCAAACTTATAAACGAATGTCGGCAACTGCGGATAGGCAGGGTCTTTTTTTGCCTTGCTTTTGCTATGGTCTTTCAACAGGGCTATGAACTCGCAACGCTTTACTTCAACCCCGTTTTTCTTCATAAGCCAAGCATAGATTAAACCCTGTTTTCGCCAATCTTCAAAATCTTCAAACTGAACTTTCCATACGGAAGCGGTTTTGAAATCGTGCAGGATTTTAGTCTGTGGATCGTAACTGTCAACCCTTCCCGTAACTTTTGAATGTGAAACATCAGCAGAATAGAAAACTTCTTTTTCTGTTCCTGTGTTCTGTTTTTCAAAAATCGAATGTACGGCAGAACCAAAAACCGCCCAGACAGAATCAGAAGCGTCAACTTCGATTTCGTCATAGTGGCGTTCCATAAGCATTACTTCGCACCCGCCTTTCAATAAAGTTGTGGCAGAATAAGAACCCTTTGCATTGTGTCTTTCAACACTTACGGCTTCAACGAAAGCCTGTGGCAAACCTAAAACATTTGTAACTTTCATATTGTTACCCCCTAGATTTAATATATCTTAATCTTAACACCTTTTTATTATCTTGTCAACACTTTTTTTGTACCCTTAACAATTGCTCTGGGTCTATAGAAATCCTGCCATAAGTCTTTATTTTCTGCATAATACTTTTTGTTGTAAGCGTTATATTTTTCCTTATGGTCTTTGTAATATTGTCGTTCCTGTTCTTTGTGGGTTTTGTAATATTCCCGCCTTTTTTCTTTTACCGTGTATTTGTGTTCTTGGTAGTATTTCTTCCGATAGATTTTTCTTTCTTCTTTTGTCATATTGCAGAACTCCCGTCTGATTTTCCAAACCACCCCAATCCGCTGCCTGTTGCAATGCCTTCCCATTCAATCACCCTTTGCATTTTTGCCCCGCAATTAGAACAAATCTGTTTTTCCTTTTCCCTGTCGTAATCAGCAACAGGAATGTTTTTATCTTCTTCGCACCCGCAATTTTTGTCCGTGCAGATAAAACGATAATACATTTTTACCCCCTATTGTTTTTTTATTTTAATTCCGATTTCCCAATCTTTATTTATTTTCTTAATCTGTGAATGAACTTGCAGAAGGCTTTTGAAATTATCTGCCTTTTCAAGTTTTTCTTTTGCCTGTTCTGGAAGTTCTTTTTCTTTGTATGTTTCTAATAGATGTTTCAACTCGCTTTCCTTTTGCCGATTGCATATTTGACAGAATGACACTTCGGGCATTCCCATTTTCCAAATTCATATTCGCACCCACAGTCTTGGCACTTCATATAGTTTATTGTATCTTCTGCTTTTTCTTTCGGGGCTTCGGCAGGATTTTTCTTTTCCCAATTACGGATTACGGCTTTCCAATCTTTCATTTTTCCGTTGCCTAATAACCACCCTTTTGCTTCGTAATAGTCAAAGAAATACTCCGCATTGATTTTGTTTCCACGTTCTGAACAGTAATCTTGTATTTCTTTTATTGTGGGTTTTTTGAATTGTTGTTGTGTACTACAACTACAATAAGTATTTTGTCCTTTTAGTAATTTGTTATTATTAGTATTTTGTAGTGGCTGATTTTCTGTAAACTGATTTCCTGTTTTCTGCTTTTCTGTTTGCTGAAAATCGGTAAGCGGGAAATCTTCGGCAGGGTTTTCAATAATTGTATAGACCATTTCTGCGAACCTGTTATCAACCCTTTTTTGCTCTGCTCTCAAATAGCCTTTTTCTTTAAGTTCGTTTATTGCACTTCGCAAGGAAGCTTTTCCGTCTGTTGCGTGTTTTTCAATTTCTGAAAAGTGAATTGTCCAATCGTCTGGCAGGCTCAAAAAATAAGCCATAAGCCCTTTTGCTTTCCAACTTAAACTTTTGTCTTTTAGAAAGGTATTATCAAGAACTGTGTAATTCCTTTCTTTTTTTGTTTTAATAAATCTTGTTTCTCCCATTTTTATTCTCCCTTTATTTATTTTCAAAAGTTTTTTCTATGCTCCAACCGTTTACTAGTCTGCCCCTTGTTTTGGAATAGTTTAAATTCAGTTCCCTGCACCAATTTGCAAGGGATTGTGTTTTTCCTTTATAAGTAATTATAAGTTTTTGTGATTTTTTATTCTTTAATCTTTTGTTAGTAAATACATAATCTATATCACCATTACTCCTATAATACCTTTCTTGCAATCTCTTGTAAGGGACTCCCAGACTTTCTGCCCATTGGCTCAATGTTTTTTCTTGTCCTTGGTATTTGATAACTATGTTTGACCTTTTATTATTTGACTGTATTTTTGTATCAACCCATCTACAATTTTCGGGGCAATACCCTTTTTCATTGTCAATGCGGTCTATAGTCAAATTGTCTTGATAGCCATTTTCTAAAGCCCATTTTCTAAAATTATCCCAACCCCTTGTTACAAACCCGTTCCCGTGTCCGATATTTTCTTTATCTGCCCATTCTTTACAAATTGTAATACCTCTTCCACCATAATCTTTATAAACAGGATTATTCTTGTTTAGACATCTTTGCTTAATTCCCGTGAATATACTATTAAGCCTTGTTTTCATTATTTGCTCCTTTGTCGATAAAAAAACCTATTCACAGAGTTTAGCAGGTTGCGAGCCTTGAATCTGCCCTACTGTCAAAAGCAGATATTCTAAACCCTATGAATAGGTTTTCTTAACGACAGTATAATTTTTTATCGGGTCCGCTATTCCCGACACCTTTATAATAAATTATAACCCTTAATTTGTAAATAGTCATTTTTGACAAGTTCGATAAAATACTGTAATATAAATTATACCCTTCTTTAACAATGCCCCCTAGCTTTGTTGGAATGGTAAAAAAGGCAATCTTTCCCGTTCGGCTTTCTTCCGAGTGCAATACTCCCGAACGGGTTTTTTTATGCCCAGACAAGCCCCGAAATTTGCCCTATAATGCCCCTAGAAAGCCCCACAACGCATTCTTTTGCAAAAATAATGATATTATACCACCGAGCCTTTTTTCGGTGCGTTATAGCGAGGATTTTGGGAAATCAGCGGAAAATAAGGGAAAATTTCCCCTAAATAAAAAACCGCCCTACGTTAACAACGCAAGACGGTTTAATTCGGGTTTTGCCCCGCTACCGAAGATATAATGATTATATGTCAATTTTCAAGATAATACAAGTCCGTTACTACTTCACCCCATTGTTCCCATTCTTCTACAAGATGTTCGTAATAATTGATTATCTCTGCACAGTCTTTGAGATTTTGTGGGGCTTCGATTTCCATTCTTTTGGGTTTCGGCGGAAGGTCATTTTTTTGTTTTGTTGTCTGGCACCCTGTTGTTATTCCTAGAAATAATATCACCAAGAATATTAAGTATTTCTTCTTCTGTTTCTGCATTTTGTATTTCCTTCTGAACTGTTGCCCCGTTTGTACGGATCAATGCAAGTTCTGTCATATATTTGCACAGGTTGTTTTTGTATTCTTCCGAAAGTCTTTCGAGCCTGTTGATTTCTTTTTTGTAGCCGACTGCTTTATATGAAACGGCATAAAGCAGAAATATCAATACCCCTATAACTATAATCAGCGTAAACGTTCCGTTCATTCTTCCACCTTGCTTTCTACCCAATTATCACGGCAGATATTGAAGTCAATAGTTCCAAGACTTACACCATAAGCAAAGACAACAGAATACCAAACTTCTTTGATTTCCGCTTCTGGCAGAAGTCCGCACCAATGCAGAATGCACAAAGCAAATCCACCAATAACTAAAATCAATTTAATCAAAAATGACTTGTCTTTCACTTTCATTTACTGCCCCCTTTTTCTTAAATAGCCCAAAAGATTTTCTTTTCCCCGAATGTTTATTTTTGCCCCGTCCTGTTTGAATCCGTCCTGCTCAAAAACAAGATAGGAATTGCCGACCATTCCAAGATAGATTGCAACGTGTCCGTATTTGTTCGTCAAGCTTTCGTTCCAGATAAGAACATCACCCTGCACAAACTTTTTTGTCGCACCCCTAGAAAAATATTTTTTTTCAACAGGCATTTTGTTATAATCAAGAAACAAATCTTTCGCACCGCCCGAACTTTGACAACTTCCCGTATGTTCTGAAATCTGCAAAACGTCTTTGACGTACTGTCTGAACAGGTCAACGCATTGCGATCCAAATACCCCGTCATAGTCAACCTGTTTGCCGTTATACTTTTTTATAAAATCTTCAAGCGTCATATTTACCCCATTATAAACTTAATCAGAAGGGCAACACCTTCACCAAGAATTGCGATAAGAAGCCCGATAAGTTTTGCTTGATATTTTTTTTCTGTTTCTGAAATTGCAAGTTTGATTTTTATATCTACACTTTCCCCGATTTTCTCTGCGATTTTATCGGGCATACTTTTCAAATCGTCTTTGATTTCCTTTATGTCGGCTTCCAATTGTTTCACCTTTTCCCCTAAAACTTCGTCATTCATTTTTTCCCCCTTCGTATTTTATACGTTCGGCAAGAACATCATTATAAACCTTCATTGCGTCTATCTGCTTTGAAAGTAAGTGAAGCCCGAAATCGTCAATGTCGTAAGGTGGATTTTGAAGCAACTTGACCGCCTTTGCAATTCGGTTTTCCAAGTCCACCTTTTCTGCTTTCATTCTTGATAAGTATTCTTTCATAGAATTAGTTTACACCCTATTTTATTTCGTGTCAAAAATTAGTCTATCGGTACAAATATATCTCCGTGCAACCTTCCTGTTGTTCCGTAAGGATTATATACAATCCACAATTGCACATATCCGTCTACCTTAATATCTACATCTATAAGACTTCTTCCTTGAAAAGTATTGCCATTATACATATCACCTATTATAAGACCACGATGTGTGTCTGCTGAAGGTATGAAAGAAGTGTTTGTAATTTTATACAGATTTGTTCCGTTGCTTATTTGTGATGATTGATATTGATTTAACCATATCCAAAGAAATTTTCTCCCATTTACAACTAATCCTTTAATTTTAAAAGTTGTAGTATCATAAATAGAAACCCACTCTCCTAAATCTGCGGTCGTTGTTACTCTAACACCATTTATGTATTCCCCGTCTGTTCCTAAATTATATTCAAGAGTATTTTCCCAAGTCAAAGAATCCGTTAAAAACTTCTGTGGCGTTAAACTGTCTGTTCCTGCATTTATATTAAGATATGCTCTATTCTGTTGATTATAATTATAGTGAACATATATCGCCATATCGTCTGTATTATTTGAATTAAAACATATTCGAATTTTATCAAACACAGAAGCAGAATCTCTTGCAAAATCCATTACATTTGCGTTAACCCAACCATAGTTTATTTGTATTTTATGAGAACTGTTGTACTGATAAACATAGTTAGTAAATAAATCTATGGAAATAGAACTTCCGACATTTCTTTTTTGAAAGGTTGCTATTTTATACCACCCCGCAGAAGCCAATTCGGTTAAATAATTATATGTGTATTTATTTGAAGCAATTGCACTTGCTATTGCGGTATTTCTTGCACTTGCTTCCGAACTGATAGCAGAAGCAACTCCGCCACTTGTTGCAGGTTGTGTGTTTCCGCTTGCAATCGTGTCTGTTGCGGTTGCCCCTTGACTTGTTACGTTTCCGTTTTCGTCTACATAAATTATAGCAACATAAGTTCCCACATTTAAGACAAGATTTGAAGCACCCGATACACCCGTTGTCAATGTGAGTTTACCCGTTCCGCCAAGTTGCTTGAAATAAACGTGATAAGTTTTCGCACCTGTTTTTTCGCTATCAAGATATAAGGTAAAAGTTGCACCCGTTCCAACAGTTCCAACGAAACCGATTGTATTGTATGTTACATCTGCCTTCGGCATAGAAGTATCTGTCGGGATTGTATACCACCTTACAGAATCGGTTGAGTTGGTCTTGTTGCTTGCTTCCTGTATCTTACGCAACATCAGTTGAAGTTGGTCGCTCAAATTGTTCTGCGGTTTTCCGAATGAGAACTGAATATCATAAGCACCCCAAGACCAATGTTCTGTAATTGAAAGGATTTGTGCCTTTGCAGATTTACCGCTGAATGCAACTGTAACCGAATCGCCTATGTCGTACTGTTCACGGAAAATATAAGGACATTTGGCAAGCCCGTTTCCGCTCATTGTCAATGTCTGCCCGTACTGTGTAAGCATTGAAATTGCTTCGGCTTCATACTCGCTTTCTGTTGTCATTGAAGATTGATTGTCCCAACTTTCAAATCGGTCTAGTCCAGAAGGTGTTCCGTCTTCCCCTTCGTAAATATCCCTATCGTCATTCTGACCTTTACCGCCGATATAAATTGCGTTACTGAATGAATCAGAACTGTCTTGAAACTCCCCGTTAGAAAGTGATTCATAGCTTGTATCAAAACGAACTGTCTGGCTTCTGTCTGTGCCTTCGTAAACTTCAAGGGTTAAACCGCTTCCATCAAAAGCCAACCGCCACCCGATTTCTGATTGTGTTGCAATCGTCTTACAAACTTCATAAAGGTTTGAAAAGTTTTCCGATACAGAATATGTTTTACCCAGAGCAGAAGAAGAAGCAGGAATTGTGTTGCTGATAGGAAGTTGTCTTTTGCTTTCTGCATTGCTTCCGCATTGGTCTTGAACAAGTGAACGCAGAACGATTTCCCCTTTGTCTGTCATAACCCAAAGCCCGTTAGAGTTCATATTTTTTATAACTCGGCGTTTCAGAATATATCTGGCGTCATAACCTGTTATTGTTCGGATTTGACTTCCTTTTCCGTCTTCGCCGATACTGTCTTGGATCGTGATTATTTCCCCGAAATCATAAGGATTAGAACCGAACTGAACGAACAAGCCACGTTGAAATAATAAGGCATTCGGAATGTTGTAGTTTATTGTTATAGTGAAAGTTCCTGCTTCATAAAGGTTGCGTTCAAAAGACACTTCTTGAAAATCGTCAATGATTGCCTGTAACACAAAAGAGTTGTTTTCGTATTTGTAAAGTTTAATCTGTGGCTTTTCTTTGTAACTCATTTTATACCCCTATGTATTTTTGACGATATTTTATTTGAGCAGTAAAATATCCATTAGTTTTATACAAATAAAATTTATTTTCACCAACTTCTAGTTTCATTCCTAAATTAGAAGAAGGGTCAATATTTTGGATTACATTTTCTATTGACCCTTCTGTTTCATAATAAATATTTTCACTTGCACCAATAATCATTTTTCTGTAATTTGAATTTGCTATAAAGTTCATATTGTCTGTTGTGTGGAAATATTCAAACCATTGTATTCCATCTGGACTTGAATATAAATAGACATCTGAACCTGTTTTGTTATATGCGATAAATAATTTATTGAAATCTGAATATATTATCATTCCACTTATCACAGTTTGTCTTGCAAATGGAATCCAATCAATTCCATTTCTGCTTATGTATGTTTCCGTATCTTTTAATGCAATAAAAAGATTTTTTTCTTCCGAATAGCATATTCTACTGGAATTTGTTATCCTTGTTGTCCAAGTTATTCCATCTGGACTTGAGTATACATCATTATTTGAAGCGACATAAATATCATTAACTTCCGAATATATAATTTCATTCAAACCCGTTAAGACTGCAGTTTGTTCCCAAGCAACCCCGTCATTACTCATATATATATCAGATGAACTTCCACCACAAAACTTATGATGTCTTTCTGAATATACTGCTTTTCTTATAGTAACATTACTTGCATTTAGTTCCCAATCAACCCCGTTCTCACTTGTAAGGGTTATAGAATCACCAAATACAAAAACCTTGTTCAAATAATTAGAAAAACATATATCTAATAATGCTGCTTCCCCTTCATAAACTTGTTCCCATTTTATACAATCATAACTTATATAGATTTTTGTCCTATATAACATAATAAAAATATCATATTTTTCGATATATTTTATATTACTGAAATTACTATCAAAAACTTCGTAAGGTGGGATTGTAATCACTCCATTAGTTGAAACGCTAATAAATCCCGCTCCAACAATAATGACTAGACCATAAATATCTACATTTCTAATGTTGTTAAAATAATCACTTCCTTTTTCTGTCATAGTCCAATCTGTTCCGTTTTCTGATTCTATAATATATCCGTTTTCATTTTCTGTTCTCGGTATTATGCCATAATATTTTCTAAATGTTGTGGAATAAATAATTCCGTTTATATATTTATTATTGCTTACTGTTATTTTATTCCAAGTTATGCCATCATTAGAAATATAAACACTTCCATACGAATCTGAAAAACAAACTTGATTGAGAACTGAAGAATAACAAGCACTTTGAAAATATACTGAATCAGATTCTGTGTGTTTTTTAGTCCAAGAAGTTCCATTAGTGCTTTCATAAATATATTTTGAAGTTCCTATATAAACCTTCCCCCAATCTTCCACAGAAACCATTCCATTGACATCTGTTGAATCTGTGATTGTGATTTCTGCCCAAGTTATTCCATCAGAACTTTCTAAAAGTTGTCCCCCTTCCGTAGAAGCGATGAACAACCCTAAAAACTTGCTATAAATTATATTATAAGAATAAATGCTTGCATTTCTTGTTTTAGTCCAATTTATAGTATCTGTACTTGTTAAAATACCGAAACTTCCTGCAATACAAAATGTCCCCTTTTCTTCTGAATAACAAATTGCATTCATATAAATATCAGTATTTCCGATTGTTTCCCAAGTCTGCAAATCGTAACTTTTTAATATATCTGTCATAGTTATTGCAATATAAAATCCTTTATCTTCTGCAAAAACTATATCTATATAATGTACATCTATATTACTAATATTCATTTTTCTGTTTATTTTAGTAACAGATTTTTTTCCATACCTTGTGTCAATATTTAAGTTATTAGACAATTCACCTGTATATTTTATTTTATCTCCATTGTTTTTTAAGATTATTGGATTTTCTACAAATGATGTTATTAAGCCTATTTCAAACCCTGTTGGAACATCACCTGTGTTCTGAATTTCGGCTTTTCCATCAGAATCAAAATTGACTACTGTGTCTTCCAAATCTTCCCAATATGGTGATGGACAAGAAAAGGTAACACTTGCCTTTAATGTTCCGCTATCGTTTGAGTTTTTGTTTTCAAAAATCGGCAACTGTGGGACTGCTTTAATCTGACGGGATAAATAATCGTTAGTGTAAACTAATACACCTTCCCCAAGTTTCGGATTCAATGCAGAAATCAACTGTCGCTTAAGTTCGTATCTTGCAGAAAGATTGTTGTTGTCTTGGATCGCAACTGTTACTGTGATTTCTCTCTGCTCCATTAAAGCGTCAAGAAAAACACCCCCGTCTTGAAAAGGCACGGTCTGTGTCTGAATGTTCAAACCGACACCAGAAAGCCCTTCCCAATTTGTGATTCCGAAGTTGCCCGAAGTCAAATCTATTGTGTTTCCACCGCCATTTGTAAAGACTAATTTCTGCATTTTCCGTTCTCCTTATATAACCCCGTTTATAGACATCTGTCGATTATAAGCTTTCAACTGTTGCATCATAGCAAAAGCCGAAGTGTCTTGCAGATTGTTGAATGTGACGTTAAACGTATTTGAGTTTCCAACCCCTGCAAGTGCTTTCTGTGTGTTGCGGTTGCTTAATACCTGTTCACCGCCCCTAAAGTTTACAAGCTCTGGTCCCGCTTCACCTACAATGGCAAGTCCTTTCGGGGCATTGTCTGTTCCAGAAGCAAACAGTTTTCCCGTAAATAAATCCTTGAAAAATCCACCGATTGCCTTTCCTACACCCTTTATTCCTTCTCCCATTGCTTTTGCGGTTGATTTAAGTATATTGGGAAGGGCTTTGATAATTTCCCATATTATCTGTGCAATCGCAGGAAGTAACGCTTCAAGAAGTGGTCCTATATTTTTTATAAGTACGTTAAATATTTCTACAACCATTTTAATCAGCGTTACAACGAACTGTGCAACCTTTTCGGGTTGTTTCAAAATGCCGATAAATAAATCAATGATTTTTTGGATAATATCTGGCAGAACTTCGGCAAGTTTTTCCGCAAGAACATTCATTGTGTCTAATATCTGTGGCAGACTGTCTATAATTCCGTCAATCATATTTTCCACAACTTCTGCAATCATTCCGATTATCTGCGGTGCGTAGTCCGCAACAATTTTCATTATGTCTGTAATTATTCCGCCTATCCTTTCGGGTGTTACTATCTGCAAAACATTTTCTAACAAAATAGAAACAGAAGACATAGCACTTTTGAAGAATTGCGGTAACTGTGGCAAAGTTTCAACAAAGAATGTGAGAATATGGTCTTCAAACTTCAAAAGCGAATCCAAAAGGTCATTCATATTTCCGCTGAAAATCTTCTGAAATACAGATTTTGTTGCATTTGCCATTTTGTTGAAAATGCTCGTAATTGCCTTACTGATTGCAGTTGCCATTTTCTTAAAGGTGCTTTCAACTTTTTCTGCATAAGACAAAACAGTTTTGAACATCTTGGTATATTGCCCTTTTTGAGCTTCCCATATTTCTGCTTCTTCCTGTGCAGTTATATCTGCAATTTCCGTATTGTATTCTTTTTGTAAAGCAATTTTCTCATTGTTGTAGTATTCAACAATTTTTGCCTTTGCTTCTTCTGCGTTCTCTGTATCTTCAACGGATTTTAAATCGGCTTCTTTCTGGGCTTCAAGATTTTTCAAATTGAGATTGAATATTTGTGCAAGATTGTTTCTCTTTGTAGTATAATCTACTGTTTCTTTATTTACAGAGTTTAAGCGGTCAATTTCCTGTTGTCTTAATTTACTTTCCCACCCTGCTATATCTGCAAGAGCTTTTTTCTGATTTTCAAGACCTTCTGTAAGTCTGTTAATTATCGCCATCTGGTCTTTGAATAACTGATTGTTAGTTGTAATTTCTCCGCCCGCTTCGGTCATTAAATCAACAAGCGAATCTTCATAGAACTTTATCTTTTCTTCTGCCTTTACAGTTTCGCCCGTAACATCTTTAATGTTCTGCCACCTTGCTTCCTGTTCGGCTATCTTTTTCAAATAAGCGTCTTTAAGGTCTGCAATTTTCTGTTCCCTGTCTTCTGCATCTTTGTTTACCTGTGTTCCTTCTTCTTCAAGTTTTATTTTATATTTAATAGTCGCAACAAGGCTTTTATATTTGTTTTCTTCAAGTTCAAGTTCTTTTAAGTGTGCCTGTGCGTATTCTAAATCAGCCCCATACATTCCTTCATACATTTTCTTTTCATCAGCAATGTATTTGAGTTGCTGTTCATAATATATTATCAGTTGTTCGTTTGTGGCAGTTCCGCCTTTTACCGCTTTTTCCGCCCCTTCATACTCTTGGCGGGCTTTTCTTGCGTCCGCCCAACCCTGCACTAATTCTGTGAAGAACTTTCGCATAGGTGTCATTGCGTCTTCAAAAGATTTTCCGAAACTTTCTTTCAAGTCCCCGATTGCGTTCTTTAACTGTTTCTTTGTATCAACTGTTGCTTCGGTGAGTCCTTTATATTTTTCGGCAAGTATGTCAACGGCTTTTCCGTTTTTAAGTTCTTCTTCTGATAATGCTTTTAATTCTGCGTTCTGTTGTCCGAGCCTTCCGACATTTCCGTTTAAGGTTGCGTTCAACTGTGTAACGGCGGTATCAAAACTCATTGCCCCACTAGAAGCCATATCGGAAGCCGTTTTGATAATCTTCATAGTTTCGGCTTCGGTTCTTCCAGAAGCAATCAACTGTGTCATAAATGGGATTAGTTCTTCGTCACCCATATTTGACACTTTCTGCATTTCACTTGCGAATTCTTTTAGTGATTTACTTGCTGAACCTTTGACATAAGGGGAGTTGTTTATTGCGGTATCTAATGCCCGCTCTGCGTTTAACTGTACTTTGTATGCTTCGGAACACTCGTCTAATACCTTGACAAGACCCTTAACTGCTTTAACTGTTGCCCCGACTGCGATGCCGATTCCACCTAGTGCCAATCCCGCAGAAGTCAAAGCCCCTGTCAACCCGCCTTTTCCAAACCCTTTTATAACGTTTGTTATACTCTTTCCTAATTTTTGACTTGCGGTCTGTGCTTTTTTCACACCGCTTTCAAAACCTTTTGTATTTGCGGTTATCTCTGCACTAATGTTGTAATCAGACATCTTTTTCCCCTTACATCATTAAACTTTTCAAGGCACCTTCACTAATCGGAACATCACGCCCCGCAACAGGTCCGTCATTTTCTTCGTATTTGTCGGGGTCTTTTCCCCAAACATAACACGCTATATAAACGGCTTGATTCTTTGCCTTTATTTTTTCTATTTCGTTCTTCTGGTCTATTAAAGCAATTATCTTTTTCGGTGTGGATTCCCAAAAGTACGATTCCCCTAAACCCATTAAAAGACATTCCGTCAATAAATAAGTATAGGGGAACTCTTTAATTATTTCGCTTCCTTCACCGCTTTTTTTGTGTCTTCGGGCAGGCTTCCATATAGAGCATTCTGTAAGGCTTCTGATACAATATTCACATCACCAAGCCCATAATCGTCAAGCACGTTTTCTTCCGAAACACCTTCTTTGTCTACAAGACCAATCCAAATTAAATGCGGAATTGTTTTGAACGGAAACTTTTCAACCTGTTCCTGTAACTTGTCAAGATTGTCTAAGCCCCCGATTTCTTTTTCAATTACCGCCCAAGCAGAAAAGGAATATTTAATTTCCCTTTCCTTACCCTTGATTAAAAGTGTTACCTTTTCGCTTTTTACTTTGTCGAGTTCTGCCATAATTATTTCTCCTTAAAAAAAATCCCTAATCGGCATTATAAACCAACTAGGGATATTTTGCAAACTTGCCGTTTTAATTAAAGACTTGTGTCGATAAGCGGTGTTGCACCAACTCCGAATGAATCTTTCAAGCCGTTTGTAACAAAGGCACTTACAGGGGTTTCGGCTTCTGCCGAAGGTGTAAACACAATTGTCGGTGAAGCAGAAGCGGTTGTGCCGACTGCGTATTCACCTTCAACCAATGCTCCGTTTGAATCAAGAACACCGATTGTCTGTCCGTCAATAACTGAACCTTTTGCAAATACAAAAGAAGCTCCGCTATCTTTGGCACCTGTGAATGTTACCTTACTGTTTGCATAAGCAACAGAAACTGTGAGTTCTGAATCGTCACTTGTTGTCTGAACAACAGGGGCATTGAACCAATTTGCTTTTACAGAAGCAGGAACGCTTGGATCGTCTGTTCTGATGTGTGTACAAATTGTGCCTGTTTCCTGTCCGTTTGGAACAAACTGTGTCTGAACGAACTGTGCGGTAACGGAAATGTGTCCGAAGTTCAAAGAATCTGTCTTTGTTTCTCCGCCTGTTTCTGGCACAGAGAACTTTCCTTTTGCATACCAGAAGTATTGATAGCGGTTGTTTCCACTTGCGTCTTTTCCTGCAAGCCATACACGGAAACCAAGTGCATAATCACTTGATTGGTCAAGCGGTGTTTCGACTGTAATGCCGTTCACCTTTCTCTGTCCGAGCAACTGTGCAAGAACATCAACATCAACGTCAATCATTTCAAGATTGAGTTCGGTGTTGCCACGATTTGAAGCAGAAAAGAATGGTCCGTTGTCTGCGAAGTCTACGGCAACATCACTATTTGGGTTTACTGTTGCGTTTACTGCCCCTTTCAAAGGGATAACAGAATCAAAGGAAATTCCGTCTGCGGTGTCCGAAAGAACTTTTGCGATAACTACGTTATCCAAGCCGATTTTAGGTGCTTCGTTCATTTTCGTTTTCTCCTTAA
>Ga0265299_10001800_pt1 | contig 23278 bp, 40 predicted proteins | sample AusTroGonzalo_MG_4_FD_193485 | JGI IMG/M metagenome (GOLD analysis project Ga0265299, IMG submission 193485) | Bovine rumen microbial communities from tropical cattle in Woodstock, Queensland, Australia - Gonzalo_02 | ecosystem: Host-associated > Mammals > Digestive system > Stomach > Rumen ... | reverse complement strand
AGCGCCGCCACTTCGGAAGTTCAAAACCACAATAGCAGCAGTCCACTTGAACTATATCAAGGGCAGTCAGGAGGTAAAAATGGGAAAGTATAAACAGCCCATCGGCTCTACTCCGGAGTCAGTAGAGCAAGCATGGCGCGAGAATGGTGAGATCGGAGCCGTCAAGGCATCCATCGCGAAGTATGCCAAGGTCTTAGATATGACAGATAGCGGTAGAGACATTAAGCCGTTAGTGACAGGTATGTTTGAAGCTATTGACAGACTTAAGTCATTAGAGGCTCATACATCCAATAAGACCAAGATCACTCCGCTTGCCGACATCTTAAACAAGGCATCAAATGAATAGAGTCGGGAATCAGAATCCGACATTTCGCCACGCATCACAGTACAATAAGTCTGAAGGTGAGTATGCTTCTCAGCTATCTGCCTCTTATGCACTGACTCCGCATCCATGGCAGACATTGATACTGGATGACTGGCTTGCAGTTGATGATAATGGCAAGCTGATACATTCATTTTGTGTGTTGGAGGTTCCAAGGCAGAATGGTAAGACAGGAGTCTCTGATCCGAGAGAAACATGGGGATTGATTAAGCGCGGTGAGCAGATATTACATACCGCACAGGAGTTTCAGACAGCAAAGAAAGCGTTTGACAGACTCCGTAAGAAATTCGGCACAAAAAAGAATGATCCCTATGCGATATATCCTGAATTGAATGCACTTGTAGACCATTACACAGTCAGCGCTGGTCAGATGGTGCTTGATTTGGTCAATGGTGGTCATATCGAGTTCAGAACAAGGGGCAACAATTCAGATATGGGTCGAGGCGGTACATTTGACCTGGTTGTGATTGATGAAGCACAGGCATATACCGAAGAACAGGACGCTTCTCTTTCGCCACTTAATTCGGCTGCACCAAGTGGATCACCACAGACGATCCTGATGGGTACTCCTCCGATAAGGGGCAAGGACAAAGGCATTGTTTTTATCCGGTCCATCGACAATATCCGAGACGATCCTAAGAACGGTGACTGTATGCACCTGTGGAGCGTTGACGAGATAGGTGATATTGGCAATAAGGACAGATGGTACATGACCAATCCATCACTTGGATATCAGTTGCTTGAAGATGCCATTGCAAAGGATGCCACAAAGATGTCGGGAGATACATTTGCAAGAGAACATCTTGGTTATCTGCCCAAACAGCGCGAGCTTGTCAATTATGCGATAAACAAAGCGGAATGGGAGAAGTGTAAGACATCTGCATTGCGTCCTGAAGGTAAGACGGCATACGGCATCAAGTTCAGTGCTGATGGTTCGGTCGTATGTCTATCGGGCGCGGTCGTTACGGCAGAAGGACGCATACACATTGAGTTGATTGAGTGCAAGTCCACGGCGCATGGTACACGGTGGTTGGCTGAATGGCTTATTGACAGATACAATCAGGCATCCTGTGTGGTCATAGACGGCAAGAATGGAGTAGATGTCCTTATAGACAGAATATCCGACACTTGGAAGATGAAAGGTTCAGTTATTCGTCCGGGTGTTAAAGATATATTGGCATCGGTGAGTATGTTGACCGATGCGGTAACAGAAAATACACTTACATGGCATGAGAATCAGGATTTGCTGAGAGAGAGCGCAGTCACATCGATTAAGCGACCGATAGCAGGTGGCTGGGGGTTTGGTGGAGATAATTCGATATCAGTCCCGATCGAGAGTTGCGCGCTTGCCATTTTCGGGGCAAAGACTTCAAAGCGTGATCCTAATAGAAAGATGCTGATAGGGTAAAAAGATGATGAATTTCGACATTGTAGCAGGGAATATAAAAGGGCTGCCTGATGCAGACAGGGTAAGATTCCAAGAGTTATTGGACATCTACAATAACAATGCCAGCAGTAATGCTGTGAAAAACAGATATTATGAGGGCAAAATACCTTTGAGTGAGGTGAATCTTGGCATAGCACTGCCGGATACACTCAGAGGGTTGGAAATAGGCTGCTCATGGGGCGCAAAATGTGTTGATGTCCTTGCCGCAAGGTCGATGTTTGACGGTTTTGTAGGTTCAGAGGGTGAAAATATCGAGGCGCTTGATACTATTACGCTCAATAACAATCTCATTGCCGAATACATGAAAGCAAGCCGCGATGAGTTGAAGTATGGATGCACCTTTGCGACATTATCTGCTGATGATCAGATAGGTTGCAAGATAAGGTTCCATTCACCTAAGAGCGCAGCAGCTAAGTGGAATGGCGAAAAGGGACGCATTGACTGTGGCTTTGCCATTATCGATTCTGTTCCTGAGAATGATCCCGACTATACATGGGTTCCTTCGCTCATCAATTACTATACGGATGAGTACATTTGGGTTATCACTCGTCAGCCGAACACCAACATATGGGAGGCTGTGCCGAATAAGCATCAGATGGGCAGACCTTTGATGGAGGCGCTCATATGGAATGCTACGACAGATAAGCCGTTCGGACGCTCTAGGATCAAAGAGCCTGTTCGCAGACTCATCCAGGGTTATGTGCGGACCATAGCAAATGCCACTATCGGGCTTGAATTCAGCACATCACCACAGAAATATCTGCTTGGTGTAACAGATGAACAGTACGACCGTCTTATCAATAACAAGTTCAAGCAGTATGTCGGGAGCATCATAGCATCGACTACGAATCCTGAGACTGGTGAAAAGCCGTCATTCGGTCAGTTGATGCAGGGTTCAATCACTCCTCATGTGGAGATGATGAAGCTGATCGCGACACAGTTTAGTTCAGCCACAGGATTATCGATATCCGATACCGGTGTGGTGAATGATGCGAATCCTACCAGCGCTGAAGCTATTACGGCACAGAATCAGACCTTGGTTGGAATGGCTGAACAGTTGAATACTGGAAATGGTAATGCACTCCGCACGATCGCGCTGATGGCTTTGGCTATCGTTAATAAGACATCAATCGACAAACTTGATCCTGAACAGAGCGCGGTTATTGCACACTTTAAGAATCCGGCAATGCCAAGCGTATCATCCACAGCCGATGCCGCAATCAAGATAGCATCCGCAAGACAGGCATTCGCAAGCACAGACATATTCCTTGAGATGATCGGGTTCGATAAGGCTGACATTCGTAGGATCAAGAATCAGGAGCGCATGAACATGGGAATGCAGTTGTTACAGGAGTTAAGTGGTGGGGCAGTAAATGAAGATAACACAGGCGAGTTGGAGAGAGTTCGTCAGCAAACTATCGCAAGTGAATAAATTGGCAGGTGATGCTGTCGGAGCTTATATCCTGAACAATGGATTATCCGATATAGACGCACTCATCACATATTCATTCTATGTGGCTCAGTATTATGGAACAGCCGCGGCAAGTTTGGCGGCAACCATATATGATGCGATAGTTGATGCAGAGGGAATGTACTTTCCACCTGCAGAAATGGCAGAGAGTCCAACATATGGAGATGTGGCAAAGCAGATATATGGAACTATGAAGCATTCGGAGAATCCCGAAGAACTTAAGGCTGCGGTATCAAGGCTCGTCAAGCTCCAAGGACAAGACACACTGCTTAACAATGCGATTCGGGACAAAGCAGAATTTGCCTGGATACCAAGCGGAGACAGTTGCCCATTCTGCATAATGCTGGCTTCAAATGGTTGGAGACCGATAAGCAAAAAGGCACTGCGGAATGGTCATGCAGAACACATTCATGCAAACTGTGACTGCACATACATGATTCGACATTCATCTGACTTTGATATCGAGGGTTATGATCCCGACAAATACTATCAGATGTATGAAAATGCGGAGGGCAATACAGGAACTGAAAAAGTGAATTCAATGCGGCGAATGCGATATGCAGAAGTCCACGGTTAAACAAGCATCCTAAACAGGGTGCTTTTTTAATACATTTACGGCAACGCGAGCCAATCGCGGATTTACTCATAGGAGGTTAGTTATGTCAGAAACTGTGAATCAGGAAATCGCAACAAAAGAGGTTGAACCGAAGACTTTCACTCAGGAAGAGGTCAATGGCATTGTCAATGATCGTCTTGCAAGAGAGCGAAAAAAGTATGAGGGTATCGACCTGGACATTCTCAAGTCAAAGGCAGCGAAGTTTGACGAGATGGAAGAAGCCAATAAGACCGAGCTTGAAAAGGCAAACGAAAGAGCCAATGAATTACAGGCGCGGCTTGAAGGTGTCCTGAAGGAGAAAGAGTTGACTGAGATGAGAGAAAAGGTTGCAAAAGAAATCGGTGTACCGTCAAATCTTCTCACGGCTGAGTCAGAAGATGACTGTAGATCACAGGCAGAGGCTATCAAGGCTTATGCACAGCCGAGTGGTTATCCACAGGTGAGAGATGGCGGCGAAGTTAATGTAGTCAGCAAAAATACAACGCGGCAACAGTTTGCTGATTGGGCAAATGCCGCATTCAACTAAGGAGGAAAAAGTAATGGCATTATCAGGTACAGCTACTAACAGAACAAGCATTGACCTTCCGGTTGATGTGTCAAAAGAAATTATTCAGAAGACTCAGGAAGGTTCTGCAGTCATGAAGTTGGCAAGGCAGATCGCACTTCCGGGACGCGGAGCAGCTATCAATGTGATCACCAGTGATCCTGTTGCATCATGGGTAAGTGAGACAGGTTCAAAGCCTGTATCGAATCCCGGTCTTCAGACCAAGGTTATGAGGGCTTATAAGCTCGCAGTTATAGTTCCCTTCTCAAACGAGTTCAAGAGGGATGTTGCATCTCTGTATGATGCTCTGATCGAGAGACTTCCCAATGCACTGGGACAGAAGTTTGATAATACCGTATTCGGTGGCACTGCGGCTCCTGGCGATGACTTTGATACCTTTGCATCTGTAGAGGCTCAGAGTCTTGCATCTGATGTATATGCAGGTCTTGTAGCAGCAGATACTGACATCGCACTTCATGGTGGTGTTCTTAATGGCTTTGTTCTTTCGGCACAGGGTCGCGGAATACTTCTTGGTGCTACAGATCAGAATAAGCGTCCGCTGTTCATCAACAATGTGGCAGAAGGTGCAATACCTATGGTTCTTGGTGCAAGGACCGAGTTCAGTAAGGCTGCATTCAAGAGCGGATCACCTGCACAGGTTGGTTTCGCCGGTGACTGGACACAGGCTCTTTACGGAGTAGTTGAGGGAGTTAAGATTGACTACTCACAGGATGCTTCTCTTGATCTTGGTGGCGGTTCAACTATCAACCTGTTCCAGCAGAATATGTTCGCAGTAAGGGCTGAGATTGAGGTTGGCTTCAGGGCTGACACAGATGTATTCAACAAGCTCACTGCTACGAGCGTTCCTAGTCTGTAATAAGACATTCAATCCGGGCGGCATTAAGTTGCCGCCTGGTAATCTGAGGAGATAGATATGTCGGCATATGCAACATTAGAAGATGTGGAAAAGAGGATATCGAGAGAGTTATCGGAAGACGAAGAGGCAATATGCTCCACTTTGCTTGACGATGCCGCAGTGATGATTGATGTATTCAATTCTGAGGCTTCAGCAGATGTTAAGTTGGTGGTAAGTTGCCGAATGGTCATCCGCGCTCTTGGTGATGGTGAGTCGAGTGGAGTTCCGCTTGGTGCTTCTCAGGGGTCTATGACCGGATTGGGATACACTAATTCATGGACGATGTCGAGCGGAGGTTCAGTTGGTGAACTGTATCTTGGCAAGGTGGACAAGCAGATGCTTGGATGTAACAACAAGATAGGTTCGCATTCACCTGTGGAAGATTTGTGCGTGGGGGCAAGTTTATGAGCATAAAAGGTACAACCATCCAATATGCAAAGAAGACGCTCATCGGATATGACCAGCTTAACGCTCCGATCTACAGTGAGGAGTTGGTCGATGTCGCAGATGTGCTTGTCGGACAGCCTACCACGGATGATATATCCACAGCGATCTCACAGTATGGCAAGAAGATTGAGTATGTCCTTGGTATACCAAAGGGAGATACCCATGACTGGGTAGATGCCGAAGTGGTCATATGGGGTGAGCGGTTTAGGACCGTAGGCTATCCCATGACAGGTGAGTATGCCAATATCCCATTGAGGTGGGGGCAGAATGTAAAGGTAGAGCGCTATGGTTAAGGTTCAGCTTAATATAACCGGCTTGAGAGAACTGCGTAAGGAACCGGGCATTAAAGCCGAATTATACAAGCATGGAAAAAACATTGCTGAAAGAGCAAATGGAATGCTTGGAGAAGAGGGCTATGTGGCAGAGCAACCAGCTGATGGAAAGACGCGATCTCATGTCAATGTTAAGTGTGACACACCACACGCTTATTACAGTAATCTTCAGCACAATACATTATTGAAGGCGGTCAAATGATTGAGTTAATTGTTAAGCAGCATCTTGAACAGAATATCGAAAACATTCCTGTGGTATTTGAACAGCCGGCAGAGAAGCCTGATCAGTACATTCTGATAGATAAATCAGGATCAGGTCGGGCGAATTATATAAACGAGGCTGTGATGGCAATTCAGTCATATGGCAAGACCTTAAGTGATGCTCTTACGCTTAACGAAAGAGTTAAGACTGTCATGTATGATCTCATCCAGGTCCACAAGGTATCTAAGTGTGAATTGGATACTGACTATAACTTCTCAGACAAAGATACAAAAACATACCGTTATCAGGCGGTATTCAACATAATCTATCACGAATAAAATAGGAGGTAAACAAATGTCAGAGGTTAATAATGTTGCGACCGGTAAACCGCAGCTTGGTGGTGCGATTCAGGTTGCTCCTAAAGGTACTGCACTTCCGACAGATGCCATCACCGAACCTGCGGCGGCATTCAAGAACCTGGGCTATGTATCTGACAGCGGTCTTGTAAATCAGAACACTGCTACCACAGAGACCAAGAAAGCATGGGGCGGAGATGTTATCCTTAATCCTTCAACGGAGAAGAGTGACATATTCACATTCACACTGCTTGAGATACTGAATGTCGATGTTCTTAAATTCTGTTATGGCAGCACTAATGTATCGGGTGATCTTGATACCGGAATACATATCAAGGCTAACTCCAAAGAGGCTGAAGAGGTTGCGATGGTCATTGATATGGTGCTTAATGGTGCGCTTAAGCGTATCTGCATCCCTCGCGGCAAGGTAACAAGCATTGGAGATATCACATATGTGGATGGTGAGCCTGTTGGATATCCTATCACGCTCACAGCATTCCCGGATTCTAATGGTGACACTCATCATGAGTACATCATAAACGATCCTGATACTCCGTCAATGTAATTAGGAGGGAATATGGAAGAAGGAAAGAAGAAGGTTGTTTTGAATGATGGGTATGAAGTCACTATTGATTCCGAGTTGCTTGATGATTGGGATTTTCTTGAGACACTCAGGGAAATCGACAAGGGCAATTTAGGGTTGATCGTAGATGTAATGCCCATGATGCTTGGTGATGACCAGTTTGCCGCACTCAAAGCGCATCTGCGGAATGAGAACGGTAAACTTAAGGCTACAGATATGGGCAATGTTTTAAAAGAGATTTTGAATGCTACAAATGAAACAAAAAACTCTTGATCCTCGCCCGAATGCTTAACACGGACGAGGACGCATTGACCTGTGATCTGATGGAAACCTACAGAATACTTGACATGAGAGAACTGTCACCGAAAAAGGTGGCAGTTTTTTCGTGTGGGTTGAGAGACACATCAAGGATTCATATGGCACTGTCAGATTCAAAGATAAACAAATATGAGATGCTTTTGGCAGGGTGTTTTGATTACTTAGCACTGCTCGCATGGTTCCAGTCAGAGGATGGACAGAAGAACATAAATCGACCAATGTCAGTGCTTAATTCAATAATAAATCCTGAAGCGGAAAACAAGAACAATGTGGTCGCTTTTGAAACCGCGGAAGAATTTAATGAATGCCGCAAACGCATAATCGAGAGGATTAAAGAATGTCAACAATAGCTACAGCCTATGTTCAGGTATTACCTTCGACACAGGGCATGAAAAGTGCATTAACATCATCGATAGGTCAGATGGCTCCGGGAGTCGGAAAAGAACTTGGTACAGGAATAAGTGAGTCTGCATCAAAGTCTATGATCTCAGGTGCGGCTGTATCGGCTATGGCAGCAGCAGGTGCGGCTATTGGAGCGGCGCTTGTGACAGGTGTTAAGAAATCCATCGAAGAAGGTGCCGGTATGGAACAGGCTATTGGCGGCATCGAGACTCTATTCAAGAACAATGCTCAGACGGTAATTGATAACGCTACCAACGCATACAGAACCGCAGGGTTGTCGGCTCGTGAATACATGGAAAATGTAACGAGCTTTTCAGCGTCATTATTACAGGCTCTTGGTGGGAATACTCGCAAGGCGGCTGATATAGCGGATATGGCAATGCAAGATATGTCCGACAATGCCAATAAGATGGGAACAGACATGGCAGCCATACAGAATGCTTATCAGGGATTTGCCAAGCAGAACTACACCATGCTGGATAACCTCAAGATAGGATATGGCGGAACCAAGACAGAGATGCAGAGGTTACTTGCGGATGCTCAGAAATTGAGCGGAGTACGCTATGACATCAGCAACCTGTCGGATGTATATTCTGCGATCCATGTCATTCAACAGGAGTTAGGCATTACAGGTACGACAGCAGAAGAGGCGGCTTCAACAGTCTCAGGATCATTCAACATGGTTAAGGCTGCGCTTCAGAACACTTTCGCTGGTCTTGCAGGGCAGATGAATCTTGAAGAGGCGCTGCAGGGTCTTGGTGATAGTTTCGACACATTCTTTAATGAAAATCTGATACCTATGATTGAGAATGTGTTTGATTCGATACCGCAGATTATATCCTCAGTGTTGACCAGCGGTTTCATGGACGGTATAAGCAAGACCACCAAAAGTATAGTGGGCGCGATAGGCAAATTGGCTACAGGGATCGCTGAAGCATTTGCCACAGCACTCCAATTAGCTCCCGTCATCGCAATGGCTATGCTCAAAGGTATTGCAGAAGCACTGCCGCAGATCATAGAAGGTTTGGGTGATATGTTTGAGCGTATGGGCGAACGAATGCCCGAATTCGCTGAACTTCTGATAAAAGAACTTCCATCTTTGATATTTGCCATCGTTGAAGCTCTGATTAAGTTGATTCCGGCTCTGATTGAGGCTGGCATAAAATTGGCTGGCGGTCTTATCGCAGGCTTTGTTCAAGCTATAGGTGAACTTATATCTGAACTTCCGAGTCTTGTGGCATCGATAGGAGATGCATTCAGTCCGCTTGCAAGCATATTGGGCGGAGTTGCTCAGACTGCGGTCAGTTATATGGCAGAGGCATTTGCTCCTGTTAGCGACTACATCACTCAGCAGTTTGGTGGCTTGGGTGAATCATTGTCGGCTCTGTTTGGGGCTATAGGTGGCACAATCAGTTCTGCGGTTGAATTGATAAAGGCACTGTTCGCTCCTATCACTGATTTTATCGGTGGAGTGTTTGAAAGAGCGGTCGAAGTGATGAGAGCCGCATTTGGTGGAGTGGGCAGTATATTTTCCAATATCGTTACTCAGATAAAAAATGTATTCAACCAGGTGGTTGCTTATTTCTCACAGATCGGTGAGAGGATGATCCAAGCGCTTCAGGAAGGTATCACAAGACAGTTCCAGCAGTTGATTCAGAAGGTACAAGACTTCATCAATATGCTGACCGGTATGTTCACAGGTATATCAACACAGATTGATATGCTGACGGACAAGATAAGCTGGGGAACTTCAACCAGTCAGGGCAACCTTAATTCACTGAGTAATTCAATGAGCAAAGCAACCTCAAGAAGCGTCTACAATGAAGCAAGTATGATTAGTCCATATTCAGAACAGCAGCCTATTCAGATAAATGTAGTATTAAGCGGTTCTGCGAAGGATGTATTTGATTCGGTAAGAGTCGAGAATAGCAAGTTTGTAACAGCCACAGGATACAAGGCATTGGCTTAAGGAGATAGATATGGCAAGAACAGATACAGTGTTTATGATTGGAGCCAGTGATTTTTCGGCGAATGTCATAGGTGGGACATACAATGTTCAGGATCAGGACATATACACAGTATGGCAAGATGCCAATGGTCGCAATCATCGGGATGTGTATCGGAAACAGCTTAAAGGCTCATTCGATGTGTTCTTTAAGACCGTCACAGACTTTGAGGTTTTCAATACCGCATACAAGGCAGCGCGGTCTGATTCGGGTCTGACTCGCATCACGATCATGAATGATAGCACCAACAATGTCGAGACCAAGGATGTGTACTTCTCATTCAGCCCGATCAGAAACAGACGAGATGATTGGGAAGACTATTATGAACAGTTCACCATAAGCATTGAGGAGTGGTAGAGAATGATCAATGTTCCTGAAGAGATAAAAACTTTACTACATACAGATTCCGTAAAAAAGAACATCCGCATTCACTTTCCCAATGGTGAGCGGTCGGATATCTGTAATGATCTGATTGTTATGAACACGGTCAGTCTTAAGGAATCGTTATGTTCGCAGAATAAGTTCAAGTTTGGTCTTTGTGAATCACCTGTGTTTGAATGTGAACTTGTCGGTGTTGGTAATATCCGAAACTGTACCATTGAAGTGTACTGTGAGATATACTGCGATTCAAGTGTGACCGGTGCAGTATGGCAGATAGATATCCAGGCATGGGTTTATCCGATACCATACGGCACATTTGTTGTTAAGTCTTCCGACAGACAGGCTGACATGATCCACAGGAAAATAGTGGCATACAATGCCATCGCATCTGCTGATTGGGGTCTGTCGAAATGGGAAAAGGCAAAGAGCAATGCAGGGTTAAATTCAGGCGGTACATATAAGCCCAGCATTATATATTGGCTCTTTGGCAATCAGATGAACCTGGGCGAAACGATGTTTACCAAGACCACGATCGCTCCTTGGTCTACATATTATGATGACTATCCATCCACAGGGTACTATGTGGCTAAGAGAGATGGTGTCGGATACAACATCAAGGTCAGGCTGAATTACAAGAGATGGAACTTCGACCTGCACAATACCGGTGGTTATTATCCATCATCACAGGAAGTTCATGATCTTTTGAAATTTTCCTGTTCTAGCCAGTATTCGCTTCAGGACATAAAGGATTATGCATCGGGATTCGAAAATGCCGAATCAGGGTTGTTACAGTGCTTGAATTTATATATTGGATTCACTGTTAACTATTCAAAGGTGGGCGGTATTCCTGTATACCAGGATGCTCATGAGCGGTATCCCTTCTATATATATCCTTGGCTTGATAACTTCTATGAATCAAGCGGAACCTATCCGGGCGATTTGGTCATATATTGTCCGACATCAGTTGAGGTTTCATATTACACGCGAAGTGGATCACCGACATTCATCAAGACAGATACCTTCAATATCTGTGACAATCCGATATGTGAGAAGATGGAACTTAACAACAGCACCTTGAAGTCACTCACATTCCCGATCTCAGAGACGGCTGGCAGAAACTATATCGGCAGTGCATACTTTGTTAACTTCAACAATATCAATGTAAATGAACTGACAAATTCATTCTTTGAGATAATCGGCAAGTTCGGTGAGTTCACGCGAGATGGCGGAATCGACATTATAGATATCAAGCAGAGGTTCAACCTGTTACCCGATGAAGACTTGTATCCTGATGAGGATTTGAAGCCGCAGGGTGTAAATGGTGGCTCTATATTACCTGATGATTATCAGTCGTGTTGGTATGAGGAATACTATAGTTTGCCATATGGTCTGATTAAGGTAAATTATGCCGACACAGGCGGAAATAAAGCGGTATATAACTACTACATGGATGGGTATGATTCCTCTGTTGATCCCTCGACATATCAGATATATGAGATAAGCAATAACTACTATATGGAGAAAAACAGGCTCTCAACCAGTCAGGTAGAGACTGTATGCCAGTTGATTGAAGATGCCATCACAGGTGTAAGGTATATGCCGGTCAAATTCAAAGGCAGAGGTCTTCCGTATGTCGAACCTGGAGACACCTTTGAAATATTGACACGCAGCGGAGACAGCATCACCACGATAGTCTTAAGCCGAACACTTAAGGGTGAGATGCATTTGGTTGATGAATACACATCAGTAAGTTAAGGAGGAACAACATGGCATTAGCATATACGGCTCCGACATGGGAAGATGGGAGCGGAACAGGAATCAGCGCGAGTCAGTTGCAGGCATTGTCAAACTGTATGGAGGGCATAGTTCAGGGTTCTGACAAGGCTATCCACAGCATCACATTCAATAACGGCATTGCAACAATCACATATGTTGACGGCTCAGTGGAGACGAACATTCCTGCGAACATGAAGGGAATCAGTTCGATCGCAAAGACAGGCACGGTCGATTTGGTTGATACTTACACTGTGACCTACACAGACGGCACGACATTCACATATACAGTTACAAACGGTCGAGTTGGGCAGGATGGTCGGGATGGTGCGATTCAGTACACGGCAGGAACCGGCATCACCATATCCGAGCAGAATGTGATATCGGCAGACGCACAGCCACAGGAACAAGCGGATTGGGAGCAGTCGGACAATACAAAGGTTGATTATATCAAAAATAAGCCGAGCATACCGAGTATAGCGAATTGCTATCAAACGGACGATAATACATTACTTGAAATGTCAACCGATGATTATGTACCTATTCATTCATATCAATCGGGAAATACAGGGGCAAGGCAGATATCATATCCAACACTTAAGTCTGATATAAATGCTAATTGTTACGAAACAAACGATTCAACAGTTAATGCAATAGCAGATAGTGATTATGTGCCATTGCTTGATATGAGTATGCCAGGTGATGGTTCTCCTGTTAAGGCATTATTTAGCACCATCAAATCCACGCTCAAGAGTTATTTTGATGGGATTTATGCCGCAATCACAGCACTTGGAACATATGAAAGTGGCGCAACGGCTTCAAGAGCATATGCGATAGGTGAGCATTTTTATAAGAACGGTAAGTTCTGTACGGCAAAAACGGCCATAGCACAGGGCGCACAGTTTACACTTAACACGAATTATGTTGAGGGTACTGTGGCAGAGGATATAGTTAGTGTATATGCCTTTAATGAATATTTGTTGCATGACCAAAAACTAAAACTACATATTTACTCTAATACATTAACAAGCGATACAAGTGGTTTCATTATTTTGCCATCAAACATTAAGCCATATTTATTTATAAGAGCATTACCAGAAAGCGACACTTATTTTTTGGCAGTTAGGACAACAACAGATAAGACACAAGTTGTATTAAGAGTAATGAGTGGTGCTAATGTTCCAATAACAGGTTCTACTATTACCTTAGTAGTTAGAGTCTTATATTTTGCAGAAGAATAAAAGGAGGTAATCAAACATGAAATTAGCAATCATTACATGCACAGATGGAAATTTTCTTATAAGGAGCGAACACGGCGATAGAAACAGCGCACTCATAGCGTATGACAATCTTCATGCCGCACTTGTCGGTGACACATCAGAAACCAAGACCGTTATCAAGATTATGGACGAACAGCTTGATTGCTATGAGGGCAGAATGGATGTTATCGATCACAGACCTGCTCCCGAACCGACAGAGGTATAAACCATGAGCGAACAGTATGTGTCATTAGAAGTGCATACAGAATTTTGCAAGCGCATCGAAGCGGAAGATAACCGGCAGAACAAGCGCATCGAGATAATCGAAGCAAAACAGGCACAGATATCGGAGCTTGTCGCATCGGTCAAGGTATTGGCTGTCAATGTCGAGAATATCGCAAAGGAAATCAACAAACAGTCACAGCGACTTGACGAGATCGAGGGCATTCCCAAGAAGCGCTGGGAAACCATTGTCGCTTGCCTTATCACAGGATTGCTTGGCGCTGCGATATCCGCTCTGATTGGTGGATTGGTTCATTAAGGAGGTGATTTACATGACATTGCCGAATTCTCTCTACACATGGCTCAAGTATTTGTGCATCATCGTATTACCTGCGCTGGCAACCTTTATCGTTGTCATATCAAAGATATGGGGTTGGGCAGACCTTGGCACTATGATCGCGCAGACCATTACCGCGTTGGCTACATTCTTGGGTACGATTCTGTGCATCAGTAATTATACCTATTACAAGGGGAAAGAAAAATGAATGGGATCGACATCGCAGGTCATCAAAAAGGAATAAATCTCGCAGTTGTACCGTGTGATTTTGTTATCATCAAGGCAACGCAGGGTAAAACCTTTGTTAATCCTGAATTCACCAAACAGATAACTCAGGCATTATCCCTTGGCAAGTATGTCGGAGTATACCACTATGCCAATGGCGCAGGGGTTGATGTCGAAGTCAACCATTTTATTGATGTTATAAGACCGTATCTTGGCAAGGTAATACTTGCAATAGATTGGGAGAATAACAAGGACACAAAGGGCGCGAACGATAATCCCAAGTTTGTGGCAGGTGACTATAAATACTGCGAACAGATTTTGCTCTCAGTTAAAGAAAAGACTGGCATTACTCCATTTCTGTATATGTCAAAGTCTGTGGCTCGTCAGTTCAGATGGGAATTCGGATGTACTTTCCCTTTTTGGTGCGCTCAATATAAAAAGACAGGAGTGCCAACCACTTATATTGACAATCCATGGACGGATAGCAAAGGCTGGGGTACATGGACAGGATGCAAGATACTCCAGTATTCGTCTAAAGGTCGTTTGCCCGGTTACAACGGCAATCTCGACATTGATTTGGCTTATATGGACGGCACAGAATGGTTAAGATGGGCATCGGGTGACCTTTGTCCTGAGACACCAACCATACAACCACAACCACAACCAAAGCCTACACTCAAACGCGGCTCTCGCAACGAATATGTCCGCGCTTGGCAGATATTCCTCAATCTCAATGGCTATGACTGCGGCAGAGCAGGTGCAGACGGCATTTTCGGAAAAGCCACAGAAAAAGCAGTCAAGCAATGGCAGCGCGACCACGGTCTAGTTGCAGACGGCATCATCGGTCCCAAAACCTGGGCATCCCTTCCGATGTTGCAATAATATACGCAAAGCAATCTCATGATTTGCTTTCCTTCATCCCAAGGCTCCTATCACTTCGGTGGTAGGAGTCTTTTTTTATTGCTCAAAAATATTTTTAATTTTTTCAATATAGGTGTTGACATATATGATATATAGGTATATACTTATATCATCAAGAGGGGATCACAGGGAAGGAGGAAACAACATGAAGTCATTCAGAGGAACACTCGCAGAGTACGGAGCAGTTACAGTAGCAAAGTACAGGATGGGAAATTTCACAATCACCTGCAAAACCTTCGATAATACATACTTCATGGAGTTCCACAACGGCAGACAGTCAGCCACCACAAGATACACCACAGATAAGGACGAAGCAAACGAGTGGATGCTGAAACAGATCAGAGCAGGTTACAAAAGGGTTTAAGAAAGGAGACGCAATATGGATAAACAAGAGAGATTTACAGAGATATGGAACGAGGCTTATAACATCTTTACAGACGAGGACAGGAGCGAAGGTGGACGCTTCAACGATATGCAGAGGTTCTTACTTGAACAAGTAAAAGAGGGATTTTTAAGCATGGCAGACAAGTGTTGCATGGTTGCAGATATCATGGAAACGGCAGGTTTATAGAAAGGAGCAAAGAACATGACAAGATTTGAACAGGAAATAAGCGGATTACTTGACAGACAGGTAGCAGAAAGAAAAGGAACCGAAAACACTCATTACTGGGAGAGATCAGCAAAAGCGGAAGTTGAAAAGGCAGTCAAAGAAGCAAATGAAAAGGCAATAGTCGAGGAAGACGGAGCCATTAGATGGAAGACAGGGAGTTACTTGATGGATGACTTTTGTGAGAAACTTGAATATGCCGGGTACGCATTCAGCAGATCAGCAACAAGAGAGGCAAGAGACAGGCAGGTGAGTGAAGAGTTAAAGGCTTATAGAAGTCAGAAGAGGGGCTACAGTTCAGAAGAGATCGCAGAGATGAGAGCAGCATTCGGAAGTGGACAGGTTATAGTAGACATCATAACAGGAGAGAGAATAACACTTTAACAACAAAAGCCGAGTGGTGGCGGCAGACCACCACAGGGAATTGAAAGGAGAGCAGATATGGCATATAATAAGGAAATGTTCGCACCTAATAACTATGATTACTTCTATTTTGAGGTCCGGAATGAGCGCGGTAAGCTCATGGCAACATTCGCAAGAAGGTATGAGGCAGAGAAATACGCAGAGGAAGGTAGAGATTTGACTGTTACCGAGATTAAAAAGATGTATAATACTAAAGAAAATACTGAGCATTATAAAGGAAAAATTTGGGTTACTAAAGGTTACAAGACCAGGAAGGGCTGCAACATATGTGCTGACATAGGGCGCGAGGAGTTGATGGTGATATCCTTCGTACCTGAAGTCACAGAGGAAAAGGTTGTGAGTGCAGTTGAGGCTATGGGATGGAGATTGGAGGATTGGTTATGATGACCGAAGCACAAAAGAGAGCGCAAAAGAAATACGATGAAGCCAACAAGGATAAATTCCGGATGTTCCATCTGAAACTTAACAAGGAAACGGATGCAGACATTATTGAGAAGTTGGAAGAGATCAACAACATCCAAGGGTACATCAAAGAGTTGATCAGGGCAGATATTAAAAATGATGTATTTTTTGAAGCAAGGCAAAAATATGGTGATGATTTAACCTGTGATAAATGTGAATACATAACAGGAGAATATGAAGACGATGGTTCAGAGTTTCATATATGTTGCGACATAATGGAAGGTGATGGATATGAAACTTGTATAAATTATTATAGAGCAAATCATAAAAGGCATTGGAATTGTCCTTTATTTAAATAAAAACATCAATCAGGGCTGACCTATAAGGTCGGCTCTTTTTTTGTTTCACTTATGAAATATTGTACCACTTTTGAGATTTCATACTTGGCACTACTATTTCCCTTCTATTTATATGACAATCATATCGAGGGGAGTAATCAATGGACATTAAGAAACTATTTGAAAAGGTCTTGCACTCCGAGGAGTTGCAAGGGGTTCCTGTGATCTACATCTACATAGTGTTCAACACAGTTATAGAAGCAATCAATTCAGGGGAGTGTTTCTATACAATAGAATAGGAGGAGAATATGTATCCAATGAATCCGTATCAGACACCATCGTTTGTGCCGCCGATGCAGTTCCCGGTTCCGCAACAGCCACAGCAGTCCATTCAGTATGTGAACGGCAAGGCAAGCGCAGAGAGTTATCAGATGCCAGCCAATTCAAGCGTGATCCTCATGGATTCCGAAAAGAGTCGGTTCTATATCAAGATGACGGACGCATCCGGTGTGGCAACGGTCAAGTCTTATGACTTTAAGGAGACAGAGGCGGAAAAGCCGAAAGAATATGTCACCAAACAGGAATTTGAAGCGTTCAAGAACAAGCTGAAGGGAGATAAGCATGAATCCAATACTACAGATGCTGGGCGGAAACAGTAATGGAACAAACATCATGCTTCAGGCATTTGGAGCCATGATGAGGGGAGAGAGTCCGACAGATTTCCTTAAGAATCTCGCAAAGACAGAGCCGAAGTTACAGGGGCTTAACCTGGATAATCTTGAAGGGACGGCTAAAGACCTTTGTGAGAAGAACAACATCGACATGGATTCTCTTTCTCATAAAATAAGTGAATTTGCAAATTCAAATAAATCTTAAGAAAGGAGAAACGCTATGGGAGAATCTAATTTTGGCACTTGGATTTTCGCGTTCCTGATCGTTGCTGTTATATTCGGTTGGGGCGGCATAGGTGGTGGTAGCGCAGCGGCTGCCAATTACGCAACCACTCAGGATATCACCAATGCGATCGCGGCTCAGACCAGTGCGCTCAATCAGCAGTCACTGCTTTTATCAAGCGCTGGAAATAACTACGAAACTGCGCGCCTGATCGATAATCAGAGTATGCTGATCCTTAATCAGAACAATACCAACCTTGTCAATGCTATCCAGGGCTTCAATAATGTGACACAGTCGCTCGCATCCGGGTTTAGTTCTGTGAATCAGAACATTGCCGATCTTGGGTACAAGATGGACCAGTGTTGCTGCTCTATTAAGACTCTTATGCTTGAGAGAGAGTTACAGGCATCTAACACGGCTCTGCAGAACCAGCAGAATATCGCGGTTAATCAGGCGCAGTCTGAATTCTTACTCAGCACCATGGGAAAATGGGTGGCTAATGCACCTGCGGCGGCTGCTTATGCGGCAAAGTGAGGTAGGCTATGACTAAGATCAAGAAGTATGTAGAAGAGATTGCAGAAGAGCTTGACGGAGCCAAGCACTATATGGAAAAGGCACTTGAGTACAAGGCTATGGGAAACGGTGACCGGTATAATGGCTATAAGGATATGTCGGTCGCAGAACTGAACCATGCTATGCGGCTCCATGAGTATGCGGTACAGGACATTGAACAGCTAAAGTCTGTTTATCCTGAGATACCGCAGAAGATGATGGATGCCTGGGACAAATCTCATGTGCATTTCGTAGAGAGGTCGGCTTGGATCAGGCAGATGCAGTCAATGTAAATGAGGGGAGGGCGCGCTATTTGGTGCGCTCTCTTTTAGGAAAGAGGTGACATATATGGCAAACGAATATATACTTAAGCATGACATTTTAACTAAGTTGGACACTCAGAAGAGTAAGTGGCTTGAGATTAAGGGTAAGGATCAGAATGTTACACAGGAGAATTTTATTGACAATGTCATCTTGGTGTACGAATGGATTCTCAATGATATTGAGAAGATGTAAAACCTTGTCATGGATATTGTCATGAATTTTGCAAAGCCTGTATTTATGCGGTGTTTAGAGGTTAAAGATGAGAGTTCGATTCTCTCATCCCCTGTTGCCTAGAAACCTCTCAACCACGCGGTTTGTGAGGTTTTTATTTTTTCTCATGACAAGATTTTTATAACCTGCAAAACCGCATTATAACTGGGGGTTATTTTTCACCTTGTCATGAATCTTGTCATGAATCTAAATTTTTGGCAAAAAAACTCTCATTCCTTTGGCGATTTTTGTGACAAGATAGGATCATCTTCAAAGCCGCATTCCTACGGCATTCATGCGCTGACTTGTCACAGGTCGGTATCATAGAGTAGATTTCTCTCATCCTATCATCAAATTTGCGTATTTTGACATTGATTCCTGTTTGGATTTTTCCATAGACTTGCGATATATCTTTTTCATGACAATATCGGTTTCCCATCCACCAATGGCTAAGATATCCGCGTCAGGAATGCCCATAGAATGTGCGTATGATGCGAAATAAGACCTTAAAGCATGGAACTTGAACCGTTCTATACCTAGTTTCTTTTGAGTTGATTGTATGGCTTTGTAGAGCGCTGCCGGGTATCCCTTGTATATGTATCCTTTCTCGTTGATCTCTTTTACAAGGCTGTCAGGCAGATACAGTGTGCGGTTTGATGCATCTGTCTTGGGTGTTTCTTTGACAATCCATTCACCGTCAAGATATACCTTCGAACGGTGTATCCTGAGTTCATTTCCGGTCAGATCGGAGATGTCCAGGGCGCATATCTCACCACGGCGGCATCCGAACACACCAAGCTGGAATGGTATACTATATTCGGTTCCCTTCACGGCTTCAAGGATACGCTTTATATCATCCTCAGATGGCTCATATTCCTGTTTTATTACTGCCTGTGGTAGTTTTACTCTTAGTTTTAGATTCGGTCTATATGCCGCCATTACGGACGAGATGAAGCCATACAGTGTTTTGACAGTTTTGGGCGCGTGTTTCTTTGCGAACAAGCTTATCTCTCTCTGAACGGCTTCAGATGAGATATCATACAAATTTAACTTCTTAAAGTTTTCGGATATCTGTTTCAGTTTGATGTTATATGTCCTGATCGTAGCAGGGCTGACTACTCCGTTCCGGTTTGCGATATATTCCTTGGCATACTTTTCAAAGGTTCCGTTTTTGGCATCGGAATCTTGCAATTTGTCGGCAAAGGCAATGAACAGTTCCTTTTCTGTCGGCTCATGATCGAATATTTTAGTATATGTCTTGCCTTTATAGGTTTTTCTTACGCGGTATGATCCGCTGGGGAGTAGTTCACTTTTCATATCGTTTTTTCTCGTTATACAGGGCAATAGATGCCACTATAATGTCATATATCCAACCAACACCTAAGAATCCGCCTGTGAATAAGTACAGAAAACCGTAAAATGGCTGACCTATGTAAAATCGATATGCACCTAAAAATCCGAAGCATATGGCAAGGCACAGTCCGTCACCTGCTGATTTTGGTCTAGGTTGTGATTTTGGCTGAGACTGAGGTGTAACAGTCCTATGAGGATGAGCGGCAGTCTTGCGAGCCGGTGTTTTCAATAAATCCCTGGCATCAATGGTTGTTGCATGATATATCTTATTCTTGATTGCTCTCTTAGGATTTGTGATATATCCCATCCCTTTTTTACCGTAATAGGGATTCACAGTCCTTTTGAGTTGGCGCTTGAGACTTCCTGTGGTACTTGCGCTAAATGACTTTTTAAGTGATGGTGTTCTGATAAGTTTCATGGATTTCCTTTCGTTGACATACCATAACGCGGTAGGGTATAATCAAGCCACCAACATATTGGCTGGTAACAGCCCAGGGGTGGCACTTCTCTTATGAGGGTGTCACCTTTCGTTTTCTCTCAAGGGGCAGTTCATAAGCTGCTTCAGGAGTTCATTATTACGCATCATCAGTTCATTGTTCATCGACAGCAAGGCATCTATGCGCTGGTCCTTAAGCTCTATCTGATGAGTCACAAAATCCATACTGCGCTGGAACTGGTCTGTCTTCTCTTGCAGTTTCTCAGCATACTTTATCTTGGTCTGATCGTTTGCTGATTTCAGTTCTGAGATGATTTCCTTTTTCAGTTGCAATAGTGACTTATATGCTTTGGTATCCGTATCATCGTACACTTCTATATTGTCTATGTCCAGGATCGCATCCGCAATCGGGCGGATTGTTGTCTCATACTTAAAACCTGTTTCTTCTGATCCCTCACGAAAGATACGAGACAGTGTCGATTTTGAGACAAAGTCACCGTTCTTTTCCATGAGAGCCAATATCGCATCAAGACTAAGTTTTTTCTCATCCTTTACCTGTTTCAATAATGAGATGATTTTCTTTGTATCGGTCATGTTTTCCATATTTTGTCCTCTTTGTACCATTTATGACATACCACAAATGGAACTACTATTCACTGTTTCCGGGTGTTACACTTCATGTATCATAATTGAGTATTGATTTATAGAACATTTGTTCTATAATTTAATTGAAAGGAGCGTCATATCATGGCAACAGATGCAGAATTCTTAAGATTTTACCATAATACAAGTGATGAAGTCAGGGCTTATGTAGATCGGCTTCTATCAGAAGATCAATGGTTTCCCGAGTCGAAGGACGAATCCGATGAAAACGATTAAGCAGTTCACGGTCTTCTGCGCTTATTACTGTGCCATCATCCGCAATGGATAAATCATCAGACATCGGTTCCATCGGTACATTTAAACCCATGAGCCACACTGGATTAACATCAAGAGCGTGCGCTATAACCATGAGGTTGTCCTCTTTTGGCTTTGAAAAACCACTCCGATACTGACTTATCTTAGCTTCACTAAGTCCTGTTTTCCTCGATAATTCAACGGCTTTTATATTCTTGATTTCTAATGCTTGATTGAATCTTTCCTTAAAGTTTGATACGCGTTCAATCATTTATGCCCACCTCCAATGATATAGTACATAATAAATCCAATAATTTCAAGCCATTAAAGTGAAAGTTTAAAAAAATTAAATTTTGATATTGACACCAAACTTTAAAAATGTTAAAGTCTTTCTCAGAGAACAACATCTTGTATGGAAGGAGGCGCGAAATGGGATTCAGATACAATAAGTTGCGTGGTCGGATTGTTGAGATTTTTGGCTCTCAGGCTAAGTTTGCCGAGAAAATCGGGCAGTCTGAGCAGATCATATCAGCCAAACTCGCAGGTAATTCATCCTTTACACAGGATAATATAATTACTTGGAGTGAGGCATTAGATATTGATCAGAACGACATAGGCAGCTATTTTTTTGCCCGTTAACTTTCAAAAAGTTAAAGATTAGGGGATGAGTTATGCCAAGAGTTTATCTATCAGAAAATGACAGATTGAGTGAGCGGTTGGTGTCCTGGCTCTACGGTGAGATGAAATCACAGGGGATACCACAGCGGATCATGGCAGAAGAGATGGAGATATCTCAGCCGGCATTCGCTAAGAAGTTAAAGAATCGCAGTTTTACCTTTACTGACTTCTTAACGATAGTGCGAGTCCTGAAGCCTGATGCCAAAGAGTTGGACAGACTGCTTGGAAGATGAAGGGAGCAAATATGAGTTTTGAATTTAAGATGATTCTACTAGGCATTGTGATTCTGATTGATACGGTCATAATCCTAAAATACGAATTCAAAGACAATTACCAAAATAATGATAAGGGAGGATTTGATTTATGAATTATGTAATCAAGGGAATGGACAAGGTAGCGGTATCGAGCCGGGATGATGCAAAGGCACTCATGAGAGCGTTATCGGATCATGACAGCAAGGAAACCATCAGCAGACAGGATGTTATCGGTAAGGATGCCGAGTTCAATTACTTTGTGTGCTGGGATGATGAGAAGGTTGCGACCACTACACTTGAGGACGCGGAAACCATAGCGCACTGGATGCTCAGTCTTGGCTGCGCTGAGATCACGATCAAGAACAAGGCTCAGGAGGGTAAGAAATGCAGAAATTCTTAAATATCACCACGGACGCTTTATTGACGGCATTGTACTACATCATCGTGTGGGCAGTCTGTATGGCAATCGTCAACAAGGCATTGATGCTGTGGTAGAAAGGAGGACAGGGTGAAAGAGATCACTAGCAGGGATTGGTTGGAAGGGCAGACCATGAATATCCCTATCGAGGAGTACATCAATCTCAAGATATCGATTTCACAGTATATCGATGAGAAGAAAAGACTTGTGGCAGCGTTGGATGAAGCAACCACTAATCTTAAGAGCGCAAAGGCTCAGATCAGAGAGTTGCTTGAGATTAAAGAGGTGAAGCCTGATGTTGACAATGGATGATGACAGGGCATTAGCCAGGGCGGAGGCATTTTTCATCAAT